>AUXO014282867.1_pt1 | contig 11383 bp, 10 predicted proteins | sample 768731 | NCBI WGS metagenome assembly AUXO01 (sample SAMN02715735, study PRJNA202380) | gut metagenome | biome: sheep rumen | host: Ovis aries | place: New Zealand: Palmerston North | reverse complement strand
CTTAATATCACTGCTAAAGATTTTGCATTCCTACGATCTGGCTTGGAAACACTGGGAGATGAATATTCTGGTTTAGATGTTTCTAACAATAAGATAATATTAGATGGTCAGTTTATCTTCTCATATATGCCTAATTTAAAAGAGATAAAATTAAAAGGTGAAAAAATCAATAATGGTGTTCTTCCAAAAGGAACATTCTATCAAGATAAAAAATTAGAAACAGTAATTTTAGATGATAAATTTACAGAACTTAAACAACAGGTTTTTGCAAATGATGATAGTCTAAAATCAGTTGTAATGTTTGGCGATACAAAAATATTTGATAATACAACAACTCATACTGCAACTTTCAATGATATTGAAGAACTAAATATTTATATAAATGAAGATACAAAGGATTTTACAATTACTATTAAAGATCCTAGTAATGGAAATACCACAATTACGAAATCCAATTTTATAGATAATAAATATGTTTATAAAAAAAGTAAAAAATTAAATTCAATTACCTTAGAAACATCTGATAAAGTATTTTTAGATAAAACAGCATCCGATAGTGTAAGTATAAGAAATATAAGTGTAGATACCATTACCATTGATCCAAGAGCAGATGTATATTGTTATTTGAAGAATGAATATTGTAAGACATATAATCAGACGTATAGAGAAGCAAAAGACTTTTACAAAACCGATTTATATTATTTGGATGAAGTTTTATATCTTGATTCTAATAACAATCAAATAAATCTCAATGATAATCAAACAGGAGTAATTACCGATGATTTGGTGCTATATGCATTAAGAAGAGATGGAATTATACTAGTATCTGAAGAATGGGGAAAGAAAACAGGTGCAGTCAAATATGCAGATAGTGGAATTACAATAAAAGATTATAATGCAGCAACAACAAATCCAAGGTTAAAAGTTTTTAATACTCCGTTACCAATTGATCAAGTAGATACCGATACAAATGATAATTTTAAGAATGTAACATACAGTATAGGAGATATTGATCCAGATACAAAGAGAATTCCAATAAATTTTGTGTATCCGAATAAAGTGGTAGAAACAACTGCAGAAACCGATTTAAAGTCATATGGAAATACTGCAAGTGTTATTTATTCAGATGGTTGTGGAGGAGAAGCATTTGCAAATGTAATATTTATGAATGTTTTAATTGGAAGACAAACACCAAATTATGATGGTATACCTACAAGAGAAGGTTATGAATTTATTGGTTGGGATAAGGAAATAGCCACAATTGTATCACAAGATGTAATATACACAGCAAAATGGAAAAAGAAGGAAATAGAATATCCAATACCAAGTGTTGACCCACCGCCACAGCAACCAACCCCAACTAATATTCTTGAAATAGTTGAAAATCCATTTACAATTAACAGTTTGGTAGTATTCATGGGATTGATTCTATCTATAATAATTCTTACAATCTCCAAAAAACTAATAAAGTATTAAAAATATTTAGAAAGAGATATTCTTTCTAAATATTTTTTTATGATATAATCAAACAAAGGAGAGAATATGAAAGAAGAAATAAATATTACTCAAGAATGGGATAAAGTTTTCCCTAAAAGTGAAAAGATTAATCATAAAAAAATAACATTTAAAAATCATTTTGGAATTACTTTAGTAGCAGATATGTATGAACCAAAAGATTATGAAGGAAAACTACCCGCTCTAGCAATAAGTGGCCCTTACGGAGCAGTTAAAGAACAATCAAGTGGCTTATATGCTCAAGAATTTGCCGAAAGAGGTTTTTTAACAATAGCATTTGATCCATCTTTTACAGGAGAATCTGGAGGAAGTCCTAGATATATGACATCATATGATATCAACGTAGAAGACTTTCAATCAGCAGTAGATTATTTAATAAGTCTAGATAATGTTGATAGTAATAAAATAGGAATTATAGGAATATGCGGATGGGGAGGAATGGCTCTTCAAACAGCATGCATTGATACAAGAATCAAAGCAACTATTGTATCAACTATGTATGATATGTCGAGAATTGCAGGAAATGGTTATTTTGATGAGCAAGACAGTGAAGAAGCAAGATATCAATCAAGAGTAAATCTAAATAATCAAAGAAATGAAGATTATAAAACAGGGAAATATGCTCTTGCTGGTGGAGTAATAGATCCACTACCAGAAAATGCACCAGAATTCTTACAAGGGTATCACGCATACTACAAAACAGAAAGAGGCTATCATGAAAGAAGTCTAAATTCCAATAATGGTTGGGCAATACAAACTAATACATCTATGATGAATGTAAGATTATTTCACTATTCAAATGAAATCAGAAGTGCAGTAATGATTGTACATGGAGAAAAGGCTCATTCCTATTATATGGGAAAAGATGCCTATCACAATATGATAAAGGATAGTAAATATAAAGATAATAAAGAATTCCTAACAATCCCAGATGCAACGCATACAGATTTATATGATCAAAAGGATAAAATACCTTTCGATAAAATAGAAGAATTTTTAAAAAAATATATGAAATAAAAGGAGATTATAATGAGAAAAAATATAAAAATAACAGAAGGAATTTTTCCAATGCCAGTATTAATGATTGCAACCTATAATGAAGATGGCTCAATCGATGTAATGAATGCTGCCTGGGGAACAATGTATGATAGAGACCAAGTAATTTTAAATTTAACAGAGTCTCATAAGACAGTAAAAAACATTAAAGCACGAAAAGCATTTACAGTATCTATAGCAGATGAAAAAAATGTTATAGCTGCTGACTATTTTGGTATTGTATCTGGAAATAATACAAAAGATAAATTTGAAAAAAGTGGTTTAACTGCAACAAAAAGTGAAAAGGTAGATGCACCTATTATTAATGAATTTCCATTATGCTTAGAATGTGAATTTATAGAATATAATGATTATGGAGTTTTAGGAAAAGTAGTAAACACAACTGCTGATGAAAAAGTTATGAATGGAGATTGCGTAGATATTACCAAAGTATCTGCAATAGCGTTTGATCCATATACTCATGGATACTATAAAGTAGCAGAAAGAGTTGGAGAAGCATTTAAAGATGGAATGAAATTAAAGTAATTGAGAAAAGATAAAATCTTTTCTTTTTTTTACAAAAAAAGAATTAAAAATAATATAAGATAAAAAATAGGAATTATAAAAAAAAGATGTTATAATGAAAATAGAAAATTGAAAATAGGGTGAGAATATGTACTATCAAGATCCACAAGTTACAAAAAAGAGACGAATTATTGCAATTATCGCAATTATTGTAATTATATTTGTTGCATTACTTTTATTCACAGTGAAAAAGATAATAACATTAGAAGATATTATTATAAAAGAAAAACAAGTTGATTTAGACCTAGGAGAGTCTTATACCATTGAATATGAATTATCTCCATCGTCTGTACCAAATCAAGAATTAGTATGGTCAACAGATAATACAAATGCAATATCATTAGATAATGGAACGGTTACTGGAATAAATGCAGGTGCTGCAAACGTATGGGTAAGTTCAAAAAAATATCCAAATATTAGAAAAAAAATATATATAACAGTAGCATCTAGAAAAAGAAGATTTTCTCAAAGATTGGAACGAGAATTTGGATATCAAAGAAAAGATGCTAATGTTTTTGCGTATCAAGGAGATCAATATGTATTTGATTTTAATAATAATTATTTATCATCACAAGATAATGGACTAGATTATTATTACTATTACAAAGAAAACTATATTTTAGGAATAGATGGATATGGAAGTCATATATCAGCAGAATACAGATATGATATAGGAACAGGACATTATAGTTGCAATGGAGATTGTAAAAATATACCAATGCCTACTGCAGCAATGTTAGACTTAATGAATAAATTAAAAGAATATTTAGGTGCAGAATTTACATTAGATGATTTATAAAAAAGAATAGGTGGTGATGCAATGAATTCTAATACAAATCAATTAAGAAAAACAAATAGTATAGCAATGATTTTAGGACTATCAATATTTGGAATTATATTGTTATCCATCGGATATGCTCAAATTGTATATGATTTAAACGTAAATGGAGATATATCTCTACGTTCACAACAAGGAATAATTATTACAGATGCAAAAGAAATAAGTAAAACAGGAACAAGTCAATCAACTATTTTAAATTATGTAGGAACATTATTAACAAATTACATGAAATTAGATGTTAATAAATCATCATCTATTATTCAAAAAATAAAAGTAGAAAATACAAATAGTGATAACTATCAACTAGTAGAACTATTATATGATACAACCTCATCAATACAAGGACTTGATTTATATACTAATCCTGATATCGTTCCACAAGTATTAACAAAGTCTGAGATTATCTCTACATTTCAAGATGTTTCAGAATCAGAATTATTAGAAATAGGAGATTCCTTAAATGCAGGTGAAACGAAATATGTATATATCAAGTTTCAATATTCAGAAAATATTCAAAACAGCTCAACAAATCCAACGGAAGAACAAACAATTCTAGAAAAAGGAATGATAAATATTCATTTTAAAAAAGTCTTTCCAGTTACCTATATTAGTATAGATAATACAACATATCCAACAACAGTATTAGAAAACGAAGAATTAGAGATTACATTGCCATTAGATGTATATGATTTAAAAATAATGAAATCAGATGGAACAGTACTTCAACAAAATACAGATTATACACTGATAGAACAAGGAAGCAATAAACAATTAATAATTCAAAGCATATCATCCCCAATTACGATTGAAAGATATTTCTCTATAACATATGAATTAAATGGAGGAACAAATGATTCCCAAAACCCAGAAAAATATTTAAAAGATGATGTTATAATTTTAAATGATCCTAGTGGAGATACATCTTTTATCGGATGGTATGAAACAAGTGACTTTTCAGGACAAAAAATAGAAAAAATTGAAAATAGAGAAGAAAATATCACATTATATGCTAAATGGCAAAGTGCAGGATCAAACTTTGTTGTTCGAATTCAAAACTTAGTGGCAGGACAAGATACAACATCAAAAAATATTATTACCGTACCAAGTGAGGATAGCAGTTGTACGAATACATTTATCTATGATCAAACAAGTGATAATAACTTAAGATATGTAGGCTCAAATCCATGTAACTATGTAAAATTTAATTGTGATAGCAGTGGCAACTGTGAAAATTGGAGAATAATTGGAGTAATGAATGGAATTAGTTCAGAACCTGTGATAAAGTTGACAAAAGCAACAATATCCACAACAACGCTAGCATGGGATACTAATAGAAAGAACACTTGGGATACAGCAAGTATAAATACTTATCTAAACGGAGATTATAAGTCATCTCTAAACTCTTCTACATTAAATTATATTTTAACAACAAAATGGTATATAGGAGGAGTAAATGCAGCATCTACAGCATTACAAGCCTATGAAGAAGAAAAAACGTTAAGTGATAATACCTATTCCATTGGATTATTTTCTCCATCGGACTATGGCCTAGCAACTTCTGGAACAGATAATGCATCCAGAATAGTATGTACAGAAAATGCACTAAATGGAAATAAAATAACGGCAACCTGTTACAATAATGACTATTTATTCCAAGGATCAGGAGATTATCAGTGGACAATATCAAAAAGAGCAAATAATACAAATCAAGCAATTAGAATTTCAAATGTAGGAAAATCCGTTGCAACGACAACACAATCTGCCTATGATTATAGACCAGTAGTTTATTTAAAAAATAATGTAATTGTAACAGGAGGAAATGGTTCTGCAAATACTCCATTTGAATTATCCATATCATAAAAGCCCGTCTGGGCTTTTTTTAAAAATATAACATAAAACAAAAAGATGTATGTTATAATAATAGAAGAATAAAATAGAGAAGGTGTTGAAATGTATAAAGTAATTAGAAACGAAAAAATAAGTCCAAACTCATATTTGATGGAAGTAATTGCTCCAGAAACAATAAAAAAAGCAATGCCTGGTCAATTTGTAATTGTAATGGCAAAAGAAGACAGTGAAAGAATTCCATTAACCATATATGATTTTGATTTAGAAACAGGAGTTTTATCTTTAATATATCAAGTGATAGGAGCATCAACAGAAGAATTAACAACTATTAAAGAAGAATTATTTGCGGTAGTTGGACCACTTGGAAAGCCAAATGAGATTTGTGCAAATTATGAAGAATTTAAAGGAAAAAGAATCGTATATGTAGCAGGAGGAGTTGGAATTGCTCCCGTATATCCACAAGTTAAATTTTTAAAAAATCATGGCTTTGATGTAGATATCATATATGGATCAAGAGAAAAAGATTTATTATTAATAAGGGATAAAGCAGAATCAGTTGCTAGAAAAGTAAGTTATGCAACGGATGATGGCTCTTACGGAGAAAAAGGATTTGTTACCAGTATTTTAGAAAGAGAAATAGAAAACTATGATATTTGTGTTGCAATAGGACCTGTTATTATGATGAAAAATGTTGCAGAATTAACAAAGAAATATCAATTAAAAACAATTGTAAGTATGAATCCACTAATGGTAGATGGTAGTGGTATGTGTGGAGCATGTAGATGTGAAATTGAAGGAAAACCAAAATTTGCTTGTATTGACGGACCAGAATTTGATGGACATAAAGTTAATTTTGATTTGGCTCTAAAAAGAATGAATATCTATAAAGAAGAAGAAAAAGAAAAATGGGCACAAATGAAAAAAAGATTAGGAAGAGATTAGGAGGAATCATAATGAATGATGAAAAAGTAAAAATGAGAGCACAAGAACCTAATGTGAGAAATAAAAACTTTGAAGAAGTAGAATTAGGTTATACTCATGAAGAAGCAATTCAAGAAGCATCAAGATGTCTACATTGTAAAATTCCAAGATGTGTAGAAGGATGCCCTGTAAACATCATGATTCCAGAATTTATTGCAGCCTTAAAAGAAAATGATATCAAAAAAGCCTATGACATTATAAGTGAAACCTCTTCTTTACCTGCTATATGTGGAAGAGTATGTCCTCAAGAAAAACAATGTGAAGCAAAATGCGTAAAAGGAATCAAAGGAGATGCAATATCAATTGGTTCTCTAGAAAGATATGTTGCAGATGAAGCAATCAAAAACAACTTTACAACATTAATTAAAGTTCCTAAAAACCATAAAAAAGTAGCAATTATAGGAAGTGGGCCTGCAGGACTAACATGTGCAGGAGATCTAGCAAAAGCAGGATTTGATGTAACAATATTTGAAGTATTACATAAAGCAGGAGGAGTTTTAACATATGGAATACCAGAATTTCGTTTACCAAAAAATATTGTAGAGCAACAAGTAAAAAGTCTAAAAAAATTAGGAGTTAGAGTAAGAACCAATGTGCCAATTGGAAATGCAATTACGATTCCAGAATTACAAGAAGAATATGATGCAATATTTTTAGGAACTGGAGCAGGATTACCAAAATTCATGGGAATTGAAGGAGAAGATGCAAGTGGAGTATTTTCAGCAAACGAAATACTAACAAGAATTAATTTAATGGGAGCCTATAAAGAGGATTCTAAAACACCAATAAAAAAGGCAAAAAAAGCCTATGTCATTGGTGGAGGAAATGTTGCAATGGATGCAGTTAGATCATTAAAACGTTTAGGGCTTGATGCTCACATCATGTATCGAAGAGGAGAAGAGGAACTACCTGCCAGAAAAATGGAAGTAATGCATGCAAAAGAAGAAGGAATCGTGTTTGACTTGTTAAAAAATCCAACTAAAATTTTAACAGATGAAAATAATAATGTGGTTGGAATGGAAATTGTAGATATGGAATTAACAGAACCAGGAGAAGATGGAAGAAGAAAAGTAATAGAAAAAGCAGGATCTAATCATACAATTGATTGTGATATGGTGGTAATGGCACTTGGAACAGGCCCAAATCATGAAGCATTAAAAAGTACAAATATCGTATTAACAGAAAAGAATTTAATAGAAGTAACAAATACAAAAACATCATTAGATAAAGTATTTGCAGGAGGAGATGCTGTAACAGGTGCAGCAACAGTAATTCTTGCTATGGAAGCAGGAAAAAAAGCAGCAAAAGAAATTATAGAATATGTAAAGAGTGTAGAATAACGTAAAAAAAATAAAAAAAACTTTACATAAAAATAAAAAGAATGATATATTTAAGTTAAGCAAGATGTAACTTGCTAATAGGATAATAGAAATAATTGAAAGGTGGTGAAAGTATGGCTGCAGGAACAACAGCAGATTTCCAACAAATCGATAGTGTTATTAACACTATGAAAAACTGGTTAGAAGGAGAATATCCAAGTTTAGTAAATAAATTAAAACAATGCATGGATGATCAAATCGCTGCTTCAGGAGAAGGAAAAGCATGGATCGGACAAAAAGCACAAGAATTTATTACAAAAATGGATGAAAATGTTAACCAAAACTTTAACGTTTATTTCAAACAAAGATTAGATGAGATATCTAACAATTTAGTAAATCAATTAAATATTTGGAAAAGTGTTTACCAATAGAAAGTTGGTAATGAGTAGAATTTAGGAGGTGAGACGATGGACGGAGTAAAAATGAACTACGCAGCAATGATGTCATTAAAGACAGAAGTTGCTAATAGAGGTAGAGATATTAATGACGGAATTGTAAACTGGAAAAACAATGTACTTAATGGTTTACAAGGAAATTATGAAGGTAATGCTGCACAAGAATTCGATGCTGCATGTAACCAAGTAACTACTGAAATTAATAATAAAATTGCTGAAATACTTCAAGACATCGATAAAGCAATCGCTGGAGAACAAGCAAGAAACGAAGAAACAGATGCAGCTGCACAACGTGTATCTGGAAGTCTTTAAAAATAAAAAGAAATTACATTGTAATTTCTTATCAAGGTTGGCTATCTCAGGATAGTCTGTCTTGCTAAGAAATTAATGATAGGGAATGAAGAAGGGAGAGATAATTATGGTAGCATATGAACCAGGAGCAAATAATGGATACGAAGTATTTACGGGAGAAGCATATTCGAACAATTATATATTGCATAAATCTAATCAAGTAACAGCACAAGAAAAGATAGCAGAAATCAGCGAAAAAATGAATGATTATATGGAGCATATTAAGGACCTAGTTGAAAGAGTAGAAGCATATGGTAGAGTTTTTACAGTAGCGGAGCAACGCCAAAATATGGATGATGCCTGGATGAAATTATATGATTTTCAATTGGATTTAAATCAAGTTGTGAACCATCCATTACAACAATGGATAGAAAACTATAACTCGAACCTAGATGAAGCAAATGCGGAAAAAGCATTGCAAGATGCTTCAAAGTATCATGCCGACGCAGTAAAAAAAGCAGATAATCTACTTCAGCAGTATGATGCTAGGCTTAAAAGTGCTATTAGCAGCTTAAATAGGTGTTATGCAAAATCTCATGCAAATTGTAGTAGACTTGAACAACGTGTTGCTAGATATGAACAAAATGTAGACGATTGTGAAGCGGTTATAGATGATTTCAATAGTAACCAACCAAGAAGAGATGAAACAATCGTTGGCTTCTGTAATACCAATTCAAATGTATGGAGTATTCCAGGAAGACATGGCATAACTGATGTTGTACCAAGTTGGCCAGTTCAATCCCAAAATTGGATATCAACACTTGTAAGTAACTACAAACGACCAGCAGATTCATAGAAATAGAAAAGAAAGGGGATACAGATGTCAACCGCATTAGTAGACTTTAAAGCAGGACAACAAGCAAATGTATTTACTCCAGATTTATCTATTAAAATATCATATATAACAGATTGTACTCAACAATCAATGTCTTTTGGTAAAATAAAGGCGATTGTAGATTATTTAAGTGAAGATATCAAACTATTAAAGTCTAGTTATGAAGCCATTGGATCAAAAGGAACGGTATTTGTATCTAGAGAATCAACTTATGAATTTCAAGATGCTCTAGATTACATATATGATATTATGGAAATTCTAAGAGATTTAGAAGAAATAAATCTAAAAGAAATGATTAATGAATATAATACTAATTTAGAAATGGGAAAATCTAAATGGTGTGCTAGAAGAACAAACCAAATTGTAGATGAAATCAATGAACGAAATGATGGAAAAGGAGTAGTAACAGATTGGGAATGGAACGATTCAGATCATGATTCATGGCACTACGTATATACCAAAGTAATAAGGAGAAGCGTGACAGCCCCCGGAACCCTAAAAAAATGGTATGATCAAGATGTAATTAGAGAATTAGAGGCTCCTCCTTTTAATGTAGAAGGATTTGATTCATGGTTAAATGGTTCAATGAAACGCCCAAGTGATACTGGAGAATAAAATGGATGAAAATCCATTTTTTTTTTGAAATAAGGGAAAATAATATTCTTTACAGAATACTTGAAAAAAGATATAATTAAACTAGATTAAAATGAGATAATAATAGCAAGCAAATAGAACAATTCCATGAATGAGAAGGTGTTAAAATGAATAATTCAGATAATTTGATATCATCTGCAAATAAAGATTTACAAGACTACAATTATGATGAGATGTCTAAATACATACAAAATTTTGATGAAGTTATAGATAATTTAGAAGGATATTTTAGAACAATTAATAAAGGAATGAATAATTTAGAATATCGAGTAAGTGATTATTTAGAAAAGACATTTAAAACAAAAGAATTGTATTCCTTAATTAACAAAGCACGAACTTCATTGAATGAATATAGAAACTTTGTCCATGTTCAAAATGAAAAGACAAATGATGCAAATCTAAGAGTAGAAAGAGCAGCATCAGAGGCCGGAGAAGGAAAGGCTCAAACGAGTGAGATTCAACTTCATGAAATTAAAGATGCAGTAGAAGAAAAAGTAGAAAAACAGGTAAAGACATGGAAACAAGAAGAAAAAAATACTCAGCCATCTCAAGAACAAAATACAAAGAAAACCCAGTTAGTGCAAGTAGCGGAAAATGGAAACAACGTTAAAGAAACTATATCTGATGTTGAAACGGGTACTGCTAAAAAGATTGATGTGTCAAATGAAATAAATTTAGTAGAAGATGCAATAAAAGATTCAGAATTAGCAGAAAAAGGGCCAGCAGTAAAGAAAACATTACGCGTCAAAAAAGATGAAGTTGTTGAAAAAGAAGCAGATCCAAAAGCAACAAAAGTAGAAAGATCAGGAGAAAAACCTACAGCAACAAATTATTCAACAACATATGGATCAACAACAACCTTATCAAGTAGCATGGATGGAATCGTTAAATTTTCTGATTCATGGAATGTATTTGATGGAGATTTAGGTACAATGAAGTCATCACGATCATCTCTAAACCACTT
>AUXO011520891.1_pt1 | contig 11383 bp, 11 predicted proteins | sample 768731 | NCBI WGS metagenome assembly AUXO01 (sample SAMN02715735, study PRJNA202380) | gut metagenome | biome: sheep rumen | host: Ovis aries | place: New Zealand: Palmerston North | reverse complement strand
AGTCGGATTTGAACCAACGCTCAGGGAGTTGCAGTCCCGTGCCTTACCACTTGGCTATAGACCCATAACTTTTTTACATTTATTATTATATAATTATTCTCCTCATCTGTCAATTAAAATTAGAAAAATAACATAAACTTACACTTTTATTATATTATATAAATACTGTCTTATTACAAATAATCTATCATATACTTTAATATGATAGATTATAAAAGAATACATGAACTTAAAATTGATGAATGGATATGGATAATATTTATTTTCTTAAGTATTTTAAATATTATAGGTGATGAATGCGAAAAAGATTATTGCATTCATCACACTAAAACAAAAAAACAAACATCCAAAACAATTTTTACATTTACCATATTCTCGTCACTACTTATTTATATATATTTAGAATATCTTAGAAAACAAAAATTAAATAATCTAATTATGCAAGAAAAAAACACCTTAATATGGGAATTAAGATGCATAGGAGGTTTATTAGTTATTCTGGCAACTCTTCTATTTCTTTATTGTCAGATTGTGGAACCTGATTCTGTAAATCCACAGATTGAATAGGATTTACCAACATTGTATAATCCTCATGAGTATCTCGTTGAACAGCTTCTCCTTCTATCCTTAATTTCGAAAAGAAAGATTTACCCATCTCAGTATTTGGTACATCATCAGATATCCATACCCTAATATCAATATCAACCATTTCATTTGGAAGAATAACAACACCCTTTTTAATAATATTATTTTCACATTTATCTAAAGAAACCTCTTTTAATTTACCAACCTTAGTTATAATATATTTATGATCAATTTGATTAGTACTAGTAGTTTCTTCCAATATAACATTAAACATATATGCAACAGTACCTTTATTAACAACACTAATTCGATAAGGAGTAATCTTATTACTATCTAAAATACTAGTAGGTAAAATATTTTCAATTAATTGTTCCGTCCCCACTACCTCTATATCTAAATTTCCCGTCTTATAGCTATTAATTTCTTCATCATAAGAAGTAGTAGTAAATACAGAATAAGTACTACCAATAAAAAGAATAGAAACCAAAATAATAGAAATCAAACTAGTAATAATTAATCGTTTTTGTCTCATCATCTTCACCTCATATCATACGATATCATTATAACATAAAAACATTAATTTTGATAACAAAATTTAATTAAAGAAAAGTACATATCCAAATTAGCATCAAAAAATTTATTACAAATAAAGCAAAAAAAGATGTTAGCAAATTAACTAACATCTAAACTATACTAAAGAATTTTCTTTTTTTTCTTCAAGTAATAATAACTACCAAAACCACCAACAACACCAATAGTAAGAATCATAAAAATAACATAATATCCAAACATACCAGTTTTAACATCACCAATTTTCTTATCATGCATAACAATTTTCTTATCTTTTAAACTGTTACCATTAGCATCAGACAAACTACCATCAGCATTTAGAGTAAAAATAATTGATTCCGCAGTAGAATATCCCTCAGGTGCAATTCTTTCAACTAAAACATAAGTACCAATAGGAAGACCAACAACCTTATGAGGTTCCTCACTAGAAGTCCACGTAGCAGAAGAACCATCAGCTAAAGTAGCAACAGTACATTCTCCTTCATCACTAACAGACATTTGGACATTACCATCTTTATCCTTATAAGATTCACAAATCGAAATAGTAGCACCAGGTAATTCTTTAGAAGTAGCAATATCATCCTTGCTAATGGTAATTTCAGAAAGTTGATTATTAATAACAAGCAAATTACCCTCTACAGAAGTAGAACCTTTCTTCACACTTCCATCAGGATTAATCATAAATTCAGTTGCAATAGTAACAGGAATATATCCTCTAGGAGGAGTTTGCTCTACCAAATAATAAGTTTTTTCAGTTTCTAATCCTTTCCATTCACGTGGAGTATCTGTTGATGTCCAACTAACATCAATAGTTCTAGAATCACTTGCTGCATAAAAAACACATCCAGAAGCACTAACAGCATCAGATGCCTCATCATCAACACTAGGACAAGTAAGTCCTTTTTGAACTAACTTAACCGCAGTACATTCACCTTTTTCATTTGGCTTTTCAGCACAAATTTTTAACTTAGCTCCAGGAATCTCCTCAGAACCAGCAATACTTTTCTTACTAATCAAAACACTTGTTTGTGTATTATCTACAGAAATAGTTACATTATCACCACTTCTTGTAACAAGAGTATACTGTTCATTTCCCTTTTGACAATACTTAAGTTCAACAGTTGAATCACCGTTCTTACAAATTAACTTATCATCTTCAAATATGTTTTTAACACACTTCCCACCATCTTCATGACTATCAGAAGAACAAACTGCTTTAGCAGGAGAAACATTATAGCATTTACCATCTCTATAACTTCCCTGTGAACAAGTATAATCCGTTCCACCATCAATAGCAGTTGGACTAACTCCTTCAATTTCAATACGACACTCTTTAGAATTTTGATCTAATACACCAGTTCCATCAGGACAAGTATAAGCTTCTGGATTAACTTCCTCCGTTTTTGTTTTACAAGATCCATTTTCTAACTCACCAGTTGAACAAGCAAGAGTAGTTGCAGCACAATATTCATTATCTACCTCTACACCTTGAGAATTATAACATACAGATCCTTTCTTACTTACATCCCAACAACGAGGATCACGAATTTTATATCCACTTGGAGCTTTAGTTTCTTTAATGCAATACTTATACTTAAAGAAATCATCACCATCATTTGAAGTATATTTAAAAGATGAATTACCATTATTATTAGCTAAAATAGCACCAACTTGCGTATTACTATCGTCATCTTTATTAACACGATATAAAGCTAATTGAGAACCACTTAAAGCATTTCCTGATTCATCAACCTTTTTAATAGTAATACGATGTCCCTGATTACCAGGAACAGTAAACACTAATGTAGCACTAGCTTTTCTATTAAATGAAGTAGTACCACCAACTATAACAATTTGATAAGTGTAATAAGCTGGATCATATCTAACACAACTATTATACCTACTACCATTACTACCAACAGCTTTGACTGTAACTGTAGTATCAGCATTAGCGCCTGAAACCTTAACATAAAATGCAGAATCAGCTGCACCAGGCTTTGATAAAGTTCTAGTAGTACCTTCAGAGCAATCGGTACCAGTAGCATTTTTACATATAACAGCATTAGCTCCACCAGAAGCAGAAACTGTAATTGTATACGTAGTATCACCATTCAAACTACTAAGACCGCCACCATAATTAGCAACCATACCACTTAACGTAACTTTATCAGAAATATAAGTACCAGCATCACTAGTAGAATTCATCTCTTCATTAGTAGTTTTTAAAGTAATTTTTGGTAACTTAGAAGCAGCATCACCACTATATTTAACTTCACTCTCAACATAATTCTTAGCTTCTTTATAAATTCCCAACAATTTACTATTATTACTAACAAAATCCTTATATCCATTATATTTTAAAACATAATTAACAAACTCTGTAGTATATAAATACCTCTCATAAGTATCAGAATACTCATTCTTAATAAGTTCCATACCCTTACCAATAATCAAAGCTTCTTTACTATTACCACTTAAGCCAGAAGAATTTCTCGTAAATCTAACATTATTAGCAATCAATTTCCCTAGCTGTGCACAATAAACAGGAACTTTATTATCACCATTTATAAAATACTTATAAACGGTATAACTACCACTACCAAGATCAACTCCTCTATAAGTACCATTACTAGAGTAATAAACATAAGGAGCATCATCCCCCCACGTTACAATATTAAATGAATCAACAGCAGCACTAGCACTCAAAGGTACTAATAAAATCATTAACAACAGTAAAATACATACCCCTCTTATTTTAATTTTCAATTCACTCACTCCTATTCTCATATGATATATAAAATATACCATAAAAAAAATAAAATAACAATAGAAAAATGTGAATTTTAAAAAAAACATATCGTAAAAAATACAATATGCTCTAAGAATGAATACACGAATTAGTATCTAACACATCAGCTGGCTTCCTAACCAACTCTCTTTTAGTTTTCGTATACAACTCTACCTCCACCTTACCAGAAATTTTCTTTCCAAGTAAACTATTTTGAGAAACACTTCCCTTACAATCACTCAAATTATCTTCCTGACAAGAATCAGATAACCAAAGATAAAATTCATAATAATCATACTTACTCTTATCTTCATTATAACTAACCAAATCTTGTTGAATAGGTGTAAGAACAAACCTACCATTTACAATGGTATCAAAATGATAATCTAAACTACCAAAAGATAACTCTTCTCCATTCTTTTTTAATAACCACTTCACATAAGGACTAAGTAAATCACAATCAACAACCAAATCTTGCAACGCTATATCATAAACAGCATCTTCTGCATCGTTTTCCTTATTTCCACCTACCCAAAAAGAAATATAAATACTATTCCCCAAACTATTTTCCAAATCCTTATCCAAAATAGTCCTAAATTCTAAATCAGTAGAATCAAAAGAAGTATCCCCATAAGCTTCCTCATCTAACTTTAACGTACTAAACAGAGTACGACGAACAAAAGGATTATCACTTGCAAAAGTCCCAAATCGAATGAAATAAAAAATAAAAATACCTAACAAAAGAACAACTGTAACGATAACAATTATATTTTTACGCATAATATATTGATCATTCATTTCACTTTTTTTCATTCTATCACCACAATACCTTATCATAATAAATTATAACACAACTAAAAAAATAACACCAGATTTTTTTAACCATCACTTAAATTAGTAACATTAATAGCAATCCCCATAACAAAAACATAACTAATAATATATAACCACATCATCAAAACAATAATACTAGACAAATTCCCATAAATAACATTATAATTAGCAAAATACTTCAAATAATAACTAAATACCAAAGTAACAATTGTCCAAATAACAGTCGTAAATATAGCACCATAAGTAGTACTATGACTCTGAATTTTTTTACTAGGAGCAATTGTATAAATTAATTTCAAATTCATATAAATCAAAAAAATAGTAACAGGCCACTTCAACAAACGTAATATTACTTTTAAATCATAAAGAAAACCCTGATTAAAAAAACCTAAAATCCTCTCTCCAAACATAGGAACCATTAACAAAAAAACAATAAGCCACAATAATATAATTAACAAAACAAACGACTTTATTCTATCTTTTAAAACATCTCTATCATCAACATGATATAAAGCATTAGAAGCATTAATAATAGCATAAGTCCCATTAGATGCAGAAATTAATGCTATAACAAGAAAAGTACCAACACTACTATCAAACCCTTTACCAGAAATAACCTCTATAATAATACCACCAGCTTCTTCAGGAACAAAACTCTTAACAAGAGAAATAACACTATCAATAGAAATACCAAAACTAGCAGCAATAACAACCACAATAGTAACAATAGGAATCATTGCCAAAACAAAGAAAAAGGCAATATTTCCAGGCAAAATTCTCATCTCCATTTGATTAAACGTATGAAAAACACGTCTTATATAAAATTTCACCCTATTCATCATATCACCTTACTTTATTCTTTATCTCTCATCATCATAAGAATAGCCTCATTAATAGCATCATCTACTGTTTTAACCTCATCAAAAATCATACTATAACCAGACTCTACTCCCAAACATTTAGGAATATCCCTAATAAGCCTCTTCAATTTATTCATATATTCTTTAACTTGCTTCTCATCATACCCAATCATATAAATAATAAATTCATCACCATCACTACGAATAATATCTGTATTCTCTAACTGCTGATTAATTAAAATACTAGCAGCCTTCTTAATAATATCATCCCCAGCTTCTCTACCAAACTTATCATTTACCCTTTTAATATGATTTAAATCAAACACAATAATACCTTGAGGAAAAATAACATTATCATCCCAAGTATAAATATTACTATTCAAATAACTCCTATTCTTTAAAGAAGTCATAGGATCTATATACTTCAAACGATCCTCTTTCTTAGATACAGCCCGAACAACACTCTTACGATTAAAAAACATAACAGTAGCAACCAAAAATATTATTAATAAAACAATAAAAATAAAAACCTTCAAAGTAGTATAATCACTCTCCAAATTAACACTAGTACGATATTGATACATAAAAGAATGATAATCAGTACTATCAACATAATGCATAAACAAAGAATTAAACGTACTATTAGTCTCATTCATAATAAACTTATATCCATCAGGAATAACACCACTTAAAATAATATAATAATCTTGAAACTTAGTATCCTGATAATACTGATAAGTCTCTTTATCAACTAACACAACAGACTCATCATCAATTCCACGAAGCAAATCATCCGTATTATGAAAAGATTTTACTTCTACCCCATTATCAGTACACAAATGATTTAAAAGACTCCCCTCTACAACAGAAACTTTTTTATTACGAAGTCCCTTAATAGAATTAACAACACTATCATCCTTACTTAAAACATAATATTCCAAATCACGAATCGTACTACTAGTAACATATTTTAAATTAAGATTCTCATACTCAAAATTAGTTAAAGCAAAATCAACTTCCCCACTCACCAAAGCGCTCTTCAAATCATCAATACTCTGATAGGAAATAACATCTATCTCAGAAAAAGAAATATCCTCAAAACGAAGAAGATAATTAGAAAGAGTCCCAACAAAATCATCTTCAAAAGAATTCTCAAAAGGCATATTCACTACATAACCATAATGATATACTTTTGAATTATAATTTTTCCTAGAAACATCATTCGTATTAGTCGCATTAAAATACAACGTTAAATAATTTTTACTATAATCTTCACGATAATCTTTCTTCATATAATCAACATATGTTTTTTTCATAATCCCATAAATAGTCTTATCATGAACCCTTAAAACATACTGATTTTTCAAATCCTCAATATGATAAACAACATTTAACTTATTTTCTAATATTTCCCCCATACACTGTAACATAGGAATACTAACATAATTAACCTCTTTATTAGAAATTCCCTTCATCAAAGAAGAAAGATTATTATATTCAACAACATCCTTAAAATAAGACTTTAATATTTCCCCATCTTGTTTCAATATACCAATCTTTTCAACACCATCTAAAGAAGAAATCTTCTCATCTTCTAACGACAAAACAACATAATGATCTGTATCAAACAAAATATCTTCATCAGTCAAACTATCATTAGGTCCCAGTAACCTAAAGCCAAAATCAACCTGATCATGATTACTTAATGTATAATAAGAAATCTTATTAAAAGAAACATTATATTTTTCAGTAAAATAATCTAAAAAATCAAAATTAACACCACTACCATTATACCCATACACAGGTACATCATTATATACTTGAATATCTAATACTTTATTAGTGTAATCACTAATCCACTTCTTTTCTAAAACTGTTAGACCATTATCAATAACACTATGATTTAAAAGAAAGAAAACAAAACCAACAAGTAATATTACACCAACAATAACACAAGTAACAATGGTATTTCTCTTTTTATTTTCCATATCTTATCCTCTTTACTTTTTAACTTTTAATCCAAACTATAACATCTGAATTTGAATTTTTAGTTCCCGTTACAACATAACCGCCTTCTTTATCTTCAGATAAAAAATATCCAAAATCATAAAAAGACTTCTCATCATCTTCAAACTTTCCTAAACTCTCATTAGCAATTTCCTTTGCTCTATTTAAATTAACTCCCTCTTTCATCTTAATATGAATATAAATAATTTTACCCTTAAGATGTACACTAGCATCGACTACTTCCTCTTTTTCTTTCAAAAAACTAGCTACAGAAGATTGTTCTTTACTACTAATCTTTACTTTAGATATCCCTTTCAATCGATTTCCATAAGGATCACTGCCTAAAACAAACAAATTAAAAGAAATATAAAATAATGCCACCGCAACAATAAAAGCTAAAAAACAAATCAAAAACAATAATTTATGCCTAGCAATAATATTCCTACTTTTCTCTTTCCTTTTCTCATCATTTACTTTTTTCTCATTTTTTTCTTTTTTATCTTTCTTTTCCATATTTTTATCCTCCTCTTTATTCTCCATAATAATTCTTAACAAACTCATCTTTATATTCTAAAAATGTATCATTTTGTATACTCTTTCTAATTTCTTCCATCAAACGAATTAAAAATCTCACATTATGAATAGACAATAACCTCTGTCCCAATGTTTCATCAGCAACAATCAAATGACGAATATAAGCCTTAGTATAATGCTTACATGCATAACAATCACAAGAATTATCTACAACAGTAAAATCTTCCTTATACTTAGCATTCTTCAAATTAATTTTACCATATTTTGTAAACGCATGACCATGACGTGCAAGTCTAGTAGGCAAAACACAATCAAACATATCAATACCACGAAGAACACCCTCTAAAATATCAATAGGTTCTCCAACTCCCATTAAATACCTAGCCTTATCCTCAGGAAGATACCTAATACCATCTTCTATCATTTTATACATTGTAGGCTTATCTTCCCCAACAGAAGTACCACCAATAGCATAACCATCAAAATCAAGCTTAACTGTCTCCTTAGCACTCCACTCTCTTAAATCAGAGTATTCTCCACCCTGAACAATTCCAAACAAACTCTGTCTTTCATTAGAATGAACAGTCTTACCACGAATAGCCCAACGAATAGTCCTCTCAACACTCTTTTTAACATAATCATATGTAGCGGGATATGGAATACATTCATCAAAACTCATTGCTATATCACTATCAAGCTTATTTTGAATTTCAATACTCTTCTCAGGAGTTAAAAACAAAGAATCACCATTTAAATGATTTTTAAAATGAACTCCCTCTTCAGAAATATCCTTTGGACTTGCTAAAGAAAAAACTTGAAAGCCACCACAATCTGTTAAAATTGGTCCATCATAATTCATAAATTGATGAAGGCCACCAGCCTTATCAACAATATCTTCACCAGGTCTAAGCCATAAATGATAAGTATTCGCTAAAATAACAGCCGAATTCATCTCTTTTAATTCTCTAGGATCTAGAGTCTTAACAGTTGCCTGTGTCCCAACAGGCATAAACATAGGTGTTTCAAAAGTACCATAATTTGTACTTAATGTCCCATAACGAGCCTTCCCATCTTGATGTAACAATTGATACTTAACCTTCATATAAATTCCTTCCTTCACATAACATTATATCATGCCTATAACAGTATTCGCAAGCAAAATAACTTAGCTTACTCTCCAATCAATTTCCATAATCCCATTTTTCTTTAAAAAATCATTAGTACGAGAAAATGGCCTAGAACCAAAAAAGCCATGATGAGCAGAAAATGGTGAAGGATGAGTAGATTCTATTACTAAATGCTTAGGATTAGTAATAAATACTCTTTTACTTCTAGCAAAATTTCCCCATAAAATAAACACAACCGGAGAATCCTTTTCATTAATTTTTTTTATAATAGCATCAGTAAATTTCTCCCAACCAATATCTCTATGAGAAGCAGCCTTATCCTTCTCTACAGTCAAAACTGCATTAAGTAAAAGTACACCCTCACGAGCCCAACACTCCAAATTACCAACAGAACTAATAGGTATCCCCAAATCACTATTTAATTCCTTATAAATATTTTGTAAACTAGGAGGAAGTTTTATCCCATTATTAACAGCAAAAGCTAACCCATTAGCCTCTCCAACACCATGATAAGGATCTTGCCCCAATATAACAACCTTAACATCAGAATAATCCGTAAGACTAAGAGCCCTTAAAATTTTACTCTTAGGAGGAAAACAAACCTTTTCTTGATATTCCCTATTAATAAAATCAACAATTTTTTTAAAATATTCTTGATGATATTCAAAATCCAATACCTTATCCCAATTATTTCCAACCAACTTCATTAAAATACCTCCTAACAACTTACCTTACTACCTAAATCAGGACATTTCCCACCTTGACTATCAAGATAAGTGAAAGCATAATCATCAACATCACACTTAAAAACTTTAACATAACACCCTCCAATATCCTCACCAGTACTAGGATCAATAATCTTTCTCACATCATCATCCGTAGTACCAGATAAAAATCCATTAGAAACCATACCTTGCAACGAAACAACCATATAATTAGATTGAATTTTAATAAAACTACCATCAGCATCTTTCATATTAGATATAATATTCCCATTTTTATCTTTCGAAAAAGAATTCTCAACTTCAAAATACATATTTTCAGCACCATGTTTTATATTCTCTACCACAATCTCTAAAGCCGCACCCTTACTAGTATGAATAGTCCCAATAACATTAGGAATAGCAATACCAACAACAATTGCAATAATAACAATAACAGCTAATACCTCAATCATAGTATATCCCATACGATTTAACCTTACCATAATTATCACCTATCATAATTATATAAAAAAAAAGTATTCTACGCAAGTAGAACACTTTAAAAAAGAAAATTTAGTCTATAAACCCTTTCTTTCTATCAACCAAAATAATATCATCACCTATTTTAATAATTTGCTTCCATTCTAAACTAACCTCTTCCTTACCACTAGATAAAAACTTCCTTGTATTTTTTCTATCTTCTAATATTAGTTTAGAAATCATACCACTAGAAGAAACAATTACATCAATAATAGTCCCTATCCTACTACCAGTAGAAATATCTATTACCTCTTTATTTTGTAAATCAGATAAATTCATAACTCCCCCTATACTATTTTATTCGATTATACCAATCAGTGAATACTTTTCTTTAAAGTTTTAATAGCATTTTTTTCAATTCTAGAAATCTGTGCTTGACTAATCCCAAGTTCACTAGCAATCTCCATTTGCGTCTTACCAATAATAAATCTATCCTCAAGTATTTGTCTTTCCCTTTGCTTTAAACCATTCATTGCCTTATCCAAAGAAAGTTTATAATCTAAATCATACTCCTCTTTCTTATTACTAATTTGATCAAACAAATAAATAGTATCTCCTCCATCATTATAAATTGGTTCATACATACTCATAGGCTCTTTTAAAGATTCTAAAGCATTACTAACCTCAAATTCACTTACCCCTAACTTATCAGCCACCTCCCTATCACTAGGTTCTATTCCATTACAAGTCATCATATCATTCTTAAGTCTCAAAACTTTATAAGCCAAATCCTTAATACTCCTACTAATTCTAAGAGTAGAATTATCCCTAAAATATCTTTTAATTTCCCCTAAAATCATAGGACAAGCATAAGTAGATAACTTAACATCATAA
>AUXO011218799.1_pt1 | contig 11383 bp, 6 predicted proteins | sample 768731 | NCBI WGS metagenome assembly AUXO01 (sample SAMN02715735, study PRJNA202380) | gut metagenome | biome: sheep rumen | host: Ovis aries | place: New Zealand: Palmerston North | reverse complement strand
AGGGTCTTGCCTGCCTCCACTTTCAATTTGAAGTTTCCGTCGAAATCGGTCACCGTGCCATTCGACGTTCCCTTCTCCATCACCGTGGCACCAATCACTGTCTCACCCGTCGGATCGAGCACGGTACCGCTAATCTCTGCCTGCGCGTACAATAATGTACTTGTCAGTAAGAGACCGAAACTGAGTAACGCTCTTTTTAGTTGTTCCATTCTTGTTTTTTTAAAGGGTTAGTAAACGCTTAAATTCTAAAATTGTTGCAAAATTACGGCCTGTTATGCAATAAATGTTTCAAAAAACGTTCTTTGGCTGGTAAAAATGATACGTTGTAACAAATCATGCCGTCTTAGTCGGAATTGTTTATCTATAGTATCATGTTTTTTTCGTATTTTTGCAGCGGTAAACCAATAACAATAATGAGGATGAATAGAAGACTTTGCTCGTACCTTATTATATTAATAGTGGGTATGGTCGTATTCGCTTCCTGTGCAGAGCGCGCGAGAGTGTATAAGATTGGTGTGTCGCAATGTAGTGGTGGCCTGTGGCGTGACAAATTGAACAATGAGATGCTGGCCGCCCAACATCTGTATGATCATGACGTAAAGGTAACAATCGTTTGTGCTTACGATAACACTCAGCAGCAGATCCGCCAGATTGATAGTTTGGCTGATACAGGAATTGATCTGCTGGTAGTGGCTCCCAACGAGGTGGCTCCCATCTCTGATGCCATCGCGCGAGTGAAGGCTAAGGGTATCCCGGTTATATGCTTCGACCGGAAGGTGGCATCTGACAATTACACGGCATTTATTGGCGGAGATAATGTAGAAGCAGGGCGCGCTATCGGTATCAATGCTGTTGATGTGGCCCACATGATACAGACCAAAGGGCATAAGCCTTTTGTGCTGGAAGTGACGGCTGCCATGAGCAGTTCTCCCGCATCGGAGAGGCACCAGGGCTTTGCCCAGGCGATGGAGGGTCACGACGAACTGGAATATGTGTGGCGCGAGAGTGACTGGTCTTCGGAAGGGACCTATAGCATCGTGATGGAGCAGATAAAGGCTGGGCACCAGCCCGATATCGTGTTTTGCCATAACGACGGTATGGCGACAGGTGCCTACAGGGCTGCCGTAGAAACAGGGCAGGAAGGCAGGATTAAGATTTTCGGTATCGACGGTATGCCAGGTGAAGGCCTGGATTATGTGTTGTTCGGACACCAGATAGCAACATACGTCTATCCTACTGGTGGCGCGGAAATTGTCAGGCTGGCATTGGATATTATGACGGGGAAGCCCTATAAGCGCGAGAATACAATACCTGGTATATTAGTCGTCCGAGAGAATGCATGGTCCATTGCCGCCACCTGCAGTGAGTTGCTGAAGCAGAATGAGAATCTCGTCACTATCCAGGATAAGTTGGAGGATTATTTCGGACTATACAATATGCAGAGCAAGATTCTCATTGCCTGTATCTGTGGTATGCTGGTTCTCGTTGCAGGCATCCTCCTGATCTGGCGAGCCGTCCACCAGACCCGCAAGACCAACAGGCGAATCCAGGCGATGCATGATGAGCAGACGGCTTTCTATACCAATGCACGCCACCAGTTGCGTACCCCATTGACCTTGGTGGCCGGTCCTGTCAAGCAGATACAAGAAGCGCACGTCCTGAAGGGGGAGTGGCAGGACTTAATGGATATTGTCAGTAGAAATGTAGGCCAGTTGGAAACGGTTGTTTCCAGCGTACTGAATTTCAAGATGGGGATGGCGCAGGCTACCGTAGATGATGATACGGTTCAGTCTGCACTTCAGCAGGACTCCGTTGCAGGAGACCTGCAGGAGAATCGGCTGGTACAGATGAAACAGGATGATACAGAGGAATTGGCTACCGTAGAGATAGTGGATGACAATGTTGATATGCGCCATTATCTCCGTACTATTCTAGCCGACAAGTTCTATGTCATAGAGGCAGCAGACGGCCAGAAAGGATTGAAACTGGCGAGGGAGTGTGTGCCTGATATCGTGGTGAGTGACGTGATGATGCCGGTAATGGATGGTTTGCAGTTCTGCAAGCAACTAAAGGAGGATGCTATAACCAGTCATATTCCCGTCATACTGCTCACTGCCCGAAGCACAGAGTCGCAGCAGATGGAAGGTTATGAGCATGGGGCCGATGCCTATTTGACAAAGCCGTTTAGTGCCCAACTGGTCGTAGCCAGGATTTACAACTTGCTGAAGAACCGTCAGCAACTGCGACATCTGGCTGATTGGAAACAGGATGATGCTACTGGTCAGATGAGTACACAGGATAAACTGTTTGCCGATATGCTTAAGGAGGCATTCCAGCGGAATATGGCAAATCCTGATCTGAAGATGGATGACCTTGGAGACGAGTTGGGTATGAGTCGCGTGCAACTATATAGAAAGGTGAAGGCATTGACAGGTATTTCACCTGTGGAACTTCTACGGGAAATGCGCCTGCAAAAAGGCTATACTCTGATTAACACTACGACAAAGAGTGTTTCAGAGATAGCCTATGAAGTAGGATTCCATACACCAAGTTACTTCTCCAACTGCTTTAAGAAACAGTTCGGGCTGTATCCCACGGAATTGAGAGAGAATTAGACGCTGAATCCTTGAATTTTCGTAAAGAAGGGTGGCAGGGCGTTCTGTCACCCTGTCACCCTTTCTATCATTTTTTTTATCGTAATATGAAATTCAGAATCCAGAAAGAAACGAAGCCCAGACTCTCAACGTTTGGCAAATACAAGGCCGTCACGGTGCATCAGCGCACCGTCGAGACGGATCAGTTGTTAAAAGAGGTGTGCGAGCAGAACCCCCTCAGTGAAGGTGTCATGACAGCGGCCATCATCAGTCTCTCGGAGACTATCATGCGCCATCTGCGCGAGGGTGATAAGGTACGCCTGCGTGAGTTCGGCCTGCTGAAACTTGAGATCGAGAGCGACAAGGTCGATGACCCCAAGGATTTCAAGCCCAGGAAGCATATCCGTGGCGTGCGCCTCCACTTCATCCCTGAGAGTGAGAAGGGCAAGCCCATGCTCTACAAGCATATCTCCTTCACGAAGGAGAAGTAATCAGAAAACGAGAAAGGGTGCAGTCCGCTTTGAACTGCACCCTTCCTTAGAGGTTATAGCACGTTACCCTGGCAAGAGTTGTTCTTGGGGTTGGCACTCTTGTCGGGCGTGCCGTCCTCGTTCTTCATCGAGAACTCGCAGCCGCCGTTGCCTATGCAGAGCACAGGCTACCAGATGCGGTTTAGTTCGCGTACCTGGACACTGGATATTGTCCCTGTGGTTGACAGACTGTTGTAGATGGTTTCTGGGAAGACCAGATTGGTCATTGACATAGAGCCATTTTGCGTAAAGATTTCTACCGATGACTGATCAACGAAGATGTCAAGAGTTACATTGTCACCTGTCACGTTGAGCGGTGCCTTCATCGATGGAATTGAGAAGGTGCCGTTGAATGTGGTCTTACCTGTCGTTGCGGTACGGTGGATCGTTAGGATGCGGTCGGTAGCATCAATGTCGATGGTGAACTTCTCTTCATTGGCATTGCTGAGTGTGATCCCCGCATTCTGATCCAGGCCAATCGTCAGTCGCAGTTGGTAGGCATCTTTGGCACTGATGGTACCAGCGACATCCTGCCATGAGCCTGCGATATTGTCGATCTCCTTGATGACGGTATTTGTCAGCAGCGGCTTGCCGTCGTACTCTGTCAGTTTCAGTTCGCGGGGCAAGGTGAACGCTGAGCGCCAAGGCGAACATGGTACATCTCCGGCATATTGCCAGTTGTTCATCCAACCAATCAGAATCTTCCTGTCGCCAGTGTTCGACCATGTGACGCCGGCATAGTTGTCCATGCCGTAGTCAAGCCATAGGGGATAGTCGAGATGATCGGCTGTGAAGGTTGTACCATCGAAGTCACCTACAAAGTACATGGTACCAGAACCGAGTATTGGTCCTCCTGGATTCACGCTGACGATAAGCACCCATTTGTCACCAAACTGCAGTAGATCTGGGCATTCCCACTGCAGACTCGGGCGCCCGGGCAGATCTACAACGAAGGTGCTCAGGTGCTGCCACGACTTCAAGTCGGTTGAGCCATAGAATTCCACTCCTCTTAGCCAGCCTTTAGCCAGGGCCATCACCCACTTCTTACTTGTCTCATGCCAGAATACTTTCGGGTCACGCAGGTTATCGTCGTTGTTACGGATCACAGGATTGCCTGAATAGCGGGTGAAGTTTTTCCCACCATCGGTAGAATAAGCCACCGACTGCTGTTGGATGCCATCGGCGGAAGTGTAGAGGGCTACCATGGCACCTGCACCGAACCCTGCCGTATTCTCCTTATCAATGACGGCTGAACCTGAGAAGATGTCACCGAGGTCGTCACGTGTCAGTGCCACTGTTTGTTCTGTCCAGTGGATGAGGTCGGATGAGGTGGCATGCCCCCAAGACATGTTACCCCAGCCGTTGCCTTGTGGGTTAAACTGATAGAAGAGGTGATATACACCATCGGCATAGACCAGACCGTTAGGGTCGTTTGTCCAGTTCTTGGCAGGCGTGTAGTGGACCTGCGGGCGGTACTGCTCATTGTAACTGCTCTGAGGCACTGGTTCCTGTGTGGAAGGATCTGGATTCACTGGTTGTTCAGGCGTAGGCGGCACAGGAGTCTGGCTTTCCTGTTTGGGGTCGTCTTTTGAACATCCTGCCAGTATAGATGTGATGACGGCAATTAGTAATATTTTTTTCATGTTTAAAATCGGATGATTTAGAAAAAAGCGCGGCTCATAAAGGAGCCGCGCCTCGTGACTAATTTACTACTAACAATGTATTATCGTGTCTTTAGGTATTCCAAAGAGTTCTTGGCCAACGTGAGTACATTGTCCTGATAGATGTTGTTCTTCGGATGTGCGCTCTTGTCGGGTGTGCCGTCAGCGTTCTTCATGGAGAACTCGCAGCCACCGTTACCAATCATGAGCAACGTGCCCTGGAACTCGGTGTTACCCTGCTGAGCCTCCCAGACATTGAACTGGCTGACCCAGTCGATCTGGCTGTCCCATGTACCAAGTGGATAGAGTCCGTAAGTCTGGGTACACTGAGCGTAGCAGGCCTCTTCCTGATTACCAATGCCTGTATAGAGTGAAGGCAGGTTGAAGAACAGACAGTTGTGGTCTTCCGTCCAGCCCGGGCCCTTGAAGGCAATCAACTTCGTACGGTCGGTGCTCTCTACCTCCAGTCCCTTGAAGATCGGGTGAGTAGAAGCATCCTTTGAGAAGCGGCTGCCTGGGTTCAACTGTACGGCCATCTTCCACACGTCGTTGTTGATACCGCCTTCACCAGTACCGATGGCGTGGTCGTTGTTCTTCAGGTCGTCGAGAGGCAGTCGTCCGAGGTGGCCAATGTATGTCGTGGCGTGGCTCCAAAGCAGCATGCTGCCGCCGTTCTTATACCATTCTGTGATGATAGGTGTAGCACCCTGTACAACCTCGGGGATTCCGAATACCTGATCCTCGCCGACACCCTCAAGGTCACGGAGCCAGAAAAGTACACGGAATGGTTCCACATCGTCAGCCGACTTAATGTCACCGAAATACAGATACTGGGCTGTCGGATAGGTCTCATGCAGCCAGAGCCATGCAGAAGCCTCGTCGTCGTCACCGTCGGCAATCAGTTCCTCTGGTGTAGCATAGATGCTAAGGAAGCCAATGGCGGTCTTACCGATGCGGAGTGAAGAGGTGGTAGGAAGACTGGTACCCTTCTCGTTCTGGGCAACCAGTTTCACTTCCCATGTATCTCCAGTCTCCACGTTGCTGATGGTGTAACTGGTTGTAGAGCCATCAAGCGTCTCGTTGATGGTGCGCGTACCGTTGCTGGCAGTGAGGAGAATGCTGGAAGCATCGACAGCCCTATTCCATTCCACCAGGGCATCATAACCGCCAGCCTTGTCGAGTTGGCTCATCTGTATGCCGCTGATGCTGGTAGCACCCTCACGGATAAAGTTCTTGATGACGCCAGTGGAGAAATTCGCACCGTCAGTCACCTTGAAGACATATTCAAAAGGTACATTTGTGGGAACATTGGACTGAGTATAACTTGTACCCTCAACAATCTCGGAAGATGACAGTGTACCGTTGCGATAGATAACCACCTGCATATTCCCGTTCTGGGCAGGCCATGTCAGGATATAGTCGTCGCCAGAGAGTTGACCTGTAATCTGTGAAGCATCAGGAGCGGCGAGTTTCATGGCCTCGCGGTCGTAGTCCTTGTCCTGGCAGGAGGTGATGGCTGCGGACATACCGAAGCACACCAGACCTGCAAAGAATAGTTTTGATATCTTAGTAATCATAATTCTTTATTCTTAATTATTAATTCTATACTAAATCAATTGTATCCCTTGTTCTGGGTATAGAGGCCAGGTACATAGTAGAGCTGGATGTAAGGCAGAGGGAAGTACTCATTCTTGCCTGGAGTATAGTGGGCATCCTTGTAGTATTGGCCATAGGTCTGACCTTCATATATGCTGTTCTGCTCACTCTCAAAGAACTTATTAAGTGTCTGAGAGGCAATGCCCCAGCGGCGCAGATCCCAATAACGGCTGCCTTCCATGGCCATCTCCAAACGACGCTCCCACTGCAGGCACTTGCGGGCAGTCTCCTTATCCTGGAAATAAGATGAAGGATAGAGTGCTATCTCGCACTGGTCGGCGGCGTAGTTGATGTGCTTGGCAACGGAGTTCTTGGCACGCTGGCGGATGTCGTTGATAATTGTCATGGCTTCAGTAAGCGAACCTGTCTCAATGAGGGCTTCGGCACGCATCAGCATTACATCGGTGTAACGGAACACATAGTCGTTCATGGCGAATGCCTGCCATGGGTTGTCGAAAGTTTCACCCTTAGAGCGCTGTGGAACTTCTTTCAGAGAGGTATAATAGCCGTAGGTGTTCGGCGTACGAGAATTGTTGGTAGTCATGGTATATTCCACCTCATACTTGTAGGGGAAGGTCGGCATACCAACGGTGTGGAAAAGACGTGGATCCCACTTCTGTGCTGTGGGTACACCGTTCGTCGGATAGGCGATTTCCTTGTTATAGTCGTCGAACATGGGCAGGCCGTCCTTGGTCTTAAAGGCGTTGACAAGATTCTGAGTGGGCTTGTGGAAGTCCCATCCGCATGACCACATCAGCCAGCATCCATTCAGCATGTTACTCCAGTTGGCTCTGCCGAAACGGGTGTTGTCGTCCTGATAGTCAGAGTGCTGAACGGCAAAGACGCTCTCCTTAGAGTTCTTGTTCTCCGGCAGGAAGATATCACCGAAATCCTCCAGATAGCCATACTGAGAGTCTTCAACCACCTTTGTATAGGTGAGCACCTGCTGCATATACTCGTTATTGATGTGACTTACGCCAGTATTAGCCTCATAGCCATCACCCCAAGCCATTGTCAGATAGCACTTGGCGAGATAGGCTGCGGCAGCGATCTTGTTGGCGCGTCCACCGTCACTCTGCTGAGCGGGAAGTATATCGTATGCAGCCTTGAAGTCGGCAATGATCTTCAGCATCAGTTCCTCATGAGTGAACTCGTCATTGCGGGTCTGCTCCTCAGAGTGTACTCTATAGACTTCTTCATCAATCCAGGGTACCTGATTCCACAACTGCACGAGTTTGAAATAGAAGTGAGCACGGAGGAAGCGTACCTCACCTTCACGGATGGCTCTAATAGAAGGATCCATGCCTTCGCCAGCATCTGCCAGTGATACCAATGCACGATTGCAACGGCTGATAGCACAATAGAGATGATACCACAACTCGTCCATGTGATCGGGGGTAGAAGCGGTCAGGGTTGACCAGACCTCCACCGGGTGATAGTTGGTATCAGTAGTACCTGAACCGCCCTTCATGGCATCGTCGGAAGATACGTCGGCGTATGGCCAGAGATTAAATGGATAGGTGTACCAGTCGTCGCCCAATTTGGCGTATGCAGCCGTCACCATCTCTTCGGGCTGACTCATGGCCAAGCCTTCACTGATGACGCCCTTTGGCTCGACATCAATAAAATCGTTGCACGATGTAAGCGTACCGCATACGATCAGACCTGCGCAGATTGCTTTATATATTGTCTTCATAACTTTAAATTCTAAATTCTAAATTCTTAACTCTTAATTAAAACGAAGTCTGGATACCGAAGGAAAGCGAAGTGCTGTTAGGATACATCCATCTGGGGTTCTCTGGATCAGGGCAGGTCAGACTGTTGCTCTTAAGCGTGAGCAGGTTGTGACCGGAGATATACACACGGGCACTGGTCATGCTCAACTTACTGATGATACTCTTTGGCAGGTTGTAGCCAATCTGTACCTGACGGAGTTTGGCGTAAGAGCCGTTTTCTACGAAGTAACTTGATGTGCGGTTCTCATTGCCCACGTTGTTCGTGGTCAAAGCGGGAATGCTGGAACCTGTGTTGGCTGTTGTCCAGGCATCAAGCATGCGGTTACCCTTATTAGAACCTGCATCGGTGATACTATAGAAGTCGGTCTGGAACTTCTGGTCGTTATAGACATCCTGTCCGGCAACACCCTGCCAGAACATATTGAAGTCAAAGTCTTTATAAGCAAGATCGATGTTCAGACCCCAAGAGAAGTTGGGAACGGGATTGAAAATCCATGTCTGGTCTTGCTCGTTGATGATTCCGTTACCATCGAGGTCAGCATACTTCAGACCACCGACACGAGCATTCTCCTGACCACTGGCCAGCACTTCCTCTCGGTTTTGGAACAGACCATCGACCACGTAACCTACGATAGAGCCATAGGGCTTGCCGGCCTCAACCAGATTTTCCTTGGCGGTATGGACGTAGGAACCAGTCGTCGTCTCGGGGAGATAGGTCACCTTCTGGCGGAAGAAGTCAATGTTTCCGTTGATGTCGTATTTTAAGCCATATTCTGTGGTGTGGCGATAGCCGAGGGCAAATTCCATACCCCAGTTCTGAAGTGAAGGACCGTTCAGCCAACTGGCGCCACCTTCACCCATCGAACCGAGATAGGCGGGGTTGATAAGCATGTCTTTTACTTTCTTTATATATGTATCGAAAGTACCGTAGAGTGAACTGCCAAAGAGACGGAAGTCAAGACCGAAGTTCCACTGCTCGGTGGTCTCCCATTTCAGATTGTCGTTCTGCGCCTGTGTGGCACGGAAGCCTGAGGGGAAGATACCACTGCCAGCCAACTGCAAGTCGTATGCCGTCGATTCGTTTCTCTCACCGCCGTATGTGGCTGCATACAGACCATAACGAGCGTAGTTTGAGATGGCCTGGTTACCTGTCTGACCCCATGAAGCACGTATCTTCAAGTCGTCGAGCCAGTCTTGCTTCAGGTTCTGCGAAAGACGATAGCCGAGTGTGAAGGCAGGGAAGGTACCGTAACGATTGTTCTCACCAAATCGGCTGGAACCGTCGTGACGAATTGTAAACGAGGCAAGTACCAGATCTTTCCAGTTGTAGTCCACTTTTCCGAAGAATGATACCAGGTTGTAGCCTTCCTGGATACCAGTTGCACGCTGGGTGCCAGTAGCGGCATCAGGGAACATATAGTCGTAGTTCTCGATGGCGTACATCTGTGCGTAGGCATTTGAGACATCGGTAATATCCCTGTGCAACTCGATACCGCCCAGTAAGATAAACGAATGATCAACTCCAAGAGTGAAGTTGTAGTTGGCGGTGTTAGACCAGGTCCACTTGGTAGAGACCTTATTACCCATGCTAGACGACGGGGTTGAGTTGTTCACGACATCAGAATGCCAGGTATAGGTCACACTGTGGATGTTCTCAGCCCAAAGGTCAAGTCCGAAATTAGAACGAATCAGCAAGCCCTTGATTGGCTCGAAGTTCAAGAAGGCATTACCAAAGATACGCCACATCTTCAGGCGGTTGTCACGGTTATGGTAGAGTTCGCGCAAGGGATTCTGACGGTCACTCATACCGCCGACAGGACCAGAGAAGGTTACGCCGTCCTCTTCATAGACTGGCACTGTTGGAGCCATCTTCAGAGCATTCTCCAGTGGCTGGCAGTCAACTTGATTGGAGTAGGTGATAGTTGCATTCTCACCCACTGTAATCATTTTATTCAATTTGAAACTGGTGTTGATACGACCTGAGAAACTCTCGAAGTCAGTATATTTCAGGATACCATTATTCTTCTTGTAACCAAAAGAGAAAAGGGCAGAAGTCTTTTCTGTGGCATTGGATATTGACAAGTCGTAGTTCTGAGAGAAACCTGTGCGTGAGATTTCCTTCAACCAGTCAGTATCGCTGAAACGCATCGTGCGCTTTGAATTGATGAAACCGTCGTAGAGGCCGTTTACGGTGAAATTCTCCTTCTGTCCTGTAGCGGGGTTATAGGCACTGATGGGAGTGCCGTTGGCTGCATGGAGTGTCAGACCGTAGTTGTTGGCATACTGCTCTGGATCAAGACCATCGTTCATGGCAGCCTGAGCCATTGAAGTCGCATATTCAGCAGTATTAGCCAGTTCCATCATCGTCTGCTTATTGTAGAACTGAGCAGTCAGGTTAGCAGAGAAATCGACTTTTACCTTGTCACCTTTCTTTCCGCTACGGGTCGTGATGATGATCACACCGTTGGCAGCACGAGATCCGTAGATAGAGGCCGAAGCAGCGTCCTTCAGAACCTGCATCGACTCGATATCGTTCATATTCAGTGTATTCAGGTTGGTGGTTGTAGGTACTCCGTCAATTACGAAGAGAGGATCCTGTGAGGAATTGAACGAGCCACCACCACGGATACGGACGGTACCAGCACCTACTGGTGAGCCATTACTCGTGATGGTCATTCCTGGAACCTTACCCTGCAGGGCACGCATGGGGTCAGTATCGGCTGATGTTTTCAGGTCAGCAGTCTCAACGACCGACACAGATCCGGTGAGGTCTGCCTTACGCTGAGTAGAGTAACCTGTCACGACAACTTCTGCTAGTTCCTTGGCATTGTCCTTCATCGTCACCTGCATGCCATCCTGGGCAGGCAGTTCCTGTGTCAAGTAACCGATGTAGGAGAATACCAGTGTGGCACCCGGGGTGACCTTCAACTTGAAATTACCGTCGAAATCGGTAATGGTACCATTGGAGGTTCCCTTCTCCATGACCGTGGCGCCAATGACCGTTTCTCCGGTAGCATCGACGACGGTTCCACTAATTTCTGTCTGTGCGTACGCGAGGGTACTCATCAGAATGAGCATCATGCTCAAGAACAGTTTTCTTAGTTGTTCCATTTGTTGAATTTAAATTGGTTAGTACTTTTGTGAATTAAAATCTGCTGCAAAATTACTCAAGGATTGTTTCATGGCGCATAAAAAATCGTTCATCA
>AUXO013632519.1_pt1 | contig 11385 bp, 6 predicted proteins | sample 768731 | NCBI WGS metagenome assembly AUXO01 (sample SAMN02715735, study PRJNA202380) | gut metagenome | biome: sheep rumen | host: Ovis aries | place: New Zealand: Palmerston North | reverse complement strand
CAACACATGAATTCACCGCTAAATTCTATATGGATCCAAGCTTATTCACAGTTTCTGTTGATGGTATCTTCCTTGCTCATTCAGTCTTAAATGGTGCGGAAGCAGACAACCTCAAAGTTACTGCGGGAACTAACGTCATCCAAGCCGATGGTCATCAATATGAAATTTTAAAGAGTAGTGACACTTGGACAATTTGCTGTTTACAAGTCACTTCCTTAAGCTAAACTAACTTAATAAGCACAAAAGGGCCAGTCTACCAACTGGTCCTTTTTAATGAAACGACAAAAAAGCAATTGTTCTTGAATTTACGACACTTTTTATAAATTTACGCCACATTTGAATCGCTTCGCATTGTTGCTGTTATAATGGCGACAAAAGGCAAATAATCGTTTTGTGATGGGGTCGTATTTTTCTCGACCCATTATTACACAGATTAAAAGTAAGGAGGAAATTTATGAAACGATTAAAGAATGCAACAGTGGCAATGCTCGGCCTTGCTTTGACCGCAATGGTAGTATCCGCTTGTCAACCAAAGCAAAATAATAGCGAACCTAATAAAGAAAGCGCTACACCAAGTGAAAGTGTTATTCCAAGTGAAGAGCCAACTAGTAGTAACCCTCAAGAAAGTAGTGAAGCAAAACCAAGTAGTGAAGCTTCATCTAATAGTAGTGTTCAACCAAGTAGCGAAGCAGCCGTAGTGGTGACATCTATTGCTATTGAACAAAACCCAACAAAAACAGAATATGTTGTGGGACAAACATTTGATCCAACAGGTATGAAAGTCGTTGCCCATTATAGCGATGGAACTAAGAAAGTGATTACAGACTATACGATTGATAAGACTGGTCCTCTTAGTTTAGGCGATAAGAATATCACCATCAGCTATCAAGGCTTCAAGACTACAGTAGCAATTACTGTTGTTGATGTAGCGGCTATAGGCATTGAAGTGACCACTAATCCAAATAAATTAAATTACAAAGTTGGTGAAACATTTGATCCAACAGGTATGGTTATTTCTTTAGTTAAAAATAATGGGGAAAAAGAAGCTGTCACTGGTTATACAATTGATGTTGGTAACCGCGAATTATCTTTAGCGGATGATCACGTTGTGATTACTTATCAAGAATTCTCAGCGAATTTAAGCATTGTCGTTTCTGAAGCATCATTAGAACGCATTGAAATTACTACAGAACCCACTAAAGTGAATTACTTTGTCGGTGAAGTCTTTGACCCAGCCGGCATGGTTGTTACCGCTTTCTTTGATAATGGAAAAAATGAAGTGGTGACTAATTACACATATAGTCGAGACCCATTAACTCTAGAGCAAACCGCAGTGGTTATTAGTTATGGTGGCAAAACTGCTTCTATTACTATTCACGTGGAACAAAAATATGATCTCGATATTAATAATGTTGGAACTTTCCGCATGGAAGCAGAAAATTTAGACTTCTCAAAAGCGACATTGAGAGAAGACTTCATCCAAGCGGGCAGAACATTCGTTGAAAGACCATACGAACCATATGGTTCATTAACAAGCGGTGGGGCTAGTATTTGTGGTTATAATCCTGGTTCTATTTTTGAAATAGTATTAAAAGTTGAAGCGGATGCAAGAATTCATATCTCTTCTATCATGTCTGATACCAACACAGATTATGATTTAAAAGATGGATTAAAATTTGAAGTAGATGATCAAACCCTTGATCCTTCCCCAGTGCAATTTACTTGGGCAAACCAAGGTGGCAATTACTGGGAATGGAAAGATGTCCATATTGGTAATATTAATCTTACCGCGGGTATCCATACATTTAGAATTACTTCAATTAATCAAAGACCAAATATTGACTGCTTTGATTTCACAGTTTTCCAATATGGTGATATCCCATTTACTAAAGAAGCAACTGGTATTTCCATTGCCTCTTTACCAACTAAAATCACCTATGAAGCCGGTGAACACCTCGACTTAACTGGTTTAACTCTCGAAGTTAAATATAATGACTTCACAAGCGAAATCGTTAGTGAAGGCTTTACCGCTGATAAAGACGTTCTAGTAGCTTCTGATCATACAATAACAGTGACATTTGCTAGCTTTACCGCACAATTTGAAATTACCGTTGGTGAAGCGGTCGACTTTGTAGTGGATAATTATCAAAACATCAGATTAGAAGCAGAAAATATGGACTATAGCAATATCACATTACAAGATGGTTTCTCCGCTCCTAATGTTGAAAATTCTAGCATTGCTAGTAACGGTAAAGGTGTCGGTGGTGTTATCTCTGGCTATTTTGAATACAAAGTGAGATTAAACGTTCCTGCTTATTTAGAAATCATTTCTTCTATTTGCAAATACGAAGACCATATTTCCACAGATAAGATTTCGATGACGGTCGATGGCGTTGAATACACTCACGAAGCCATTACATTAGGTCATACAGACGCTCATGTTTGGGACAATTACAAACAATTCCCAACCGTCATTGGTGCTTTAGAAACAGGCGTCCATACCATTAGAATCAACTTATTAGATGGTTGTAACCTCGATTACTTTGAACTTCAATTCAAAGATCCTGATGCTCTTAACGTTGATTTCGTTGTTAATGATTATCAAAACGTTAAGTTAGAAGCCGAAGCATTAGATTTTGCTAATTTAGTGAATACTGATGGCGTTGCCTATATTGAAAATAATGGTTTATCTAGCGGTGGTGCTTCTGTTGGCCATGTTGATCACGGATATCTTGATATCACATTCAAAACCACATTAGAAACTAAATTAGTGGTCAAGGGTATGTTTTCAAAATATGAAGCAGTATCACTTTCTGAATATGTTGAATTCAAATTAGACAACGAAACAGTTTCTTACACTGATATCACTTTAGGTAGAGCAACAGATGGCTCAAACGATTGGTTCAACTGGAAAGAAGCAGCCACTAATGAAACACTTTTAGAAGAAGGCACACACGTCCTACGCATTAACTTTGTTAAAGGATGTAACTTTGACTGCGTCACATTAGAATTTATGCCAAATATTCCAAGTAATGGTGTCGTGCTTATTAACAATCAAGAAGTAAAATTTGAAGCGGAAAACGCCACACCAACAGCGTGGAAAAACTCTGGCTGGGGTAGTAACTCTACATTCGTCGCTACTGATGCTGAAGCTAATGCTTCTGGTGGCGCATTTGTCACTCCTAGTACTGGTACCTATGATGCAAATAGAAAATTTGAAATCGTCATTTATGCACCAACTGATGGTGAAATCACGATGAAAGTGGCGTATTGCCGTGGTGGTAAAAACACCAAAACAGCGACAATTGACTATTCTTACGTTTATCAATATCGTTTAGATGGTGAAACAGGTAAATTCACTTGTGTCACTGAAAACCATACTGATAGTTCAGTCGCTAGCTGGGATTGGCGTTTAATCGAATTTAAAGTTAACGTGACAAAAGGATTCCATACCATCGCTGGTTGCTTAGACAAAGATAATGCAAATTCTCAAGCGGGTTGCCCATGCATTGACTATTATTTATTTGAAATTTAAAAATAATAAAAGTCTAATAATAGTGAATAGATTCATTTATAGAAAGGAAATATCTTATGTATTTCAAAAATAAACTTGTTATATCTTCTTTATTCATGACATTTTTGCTCATTGGCTGTGCACAAAAATCACCAACTATTATTGTTAAATCAAGCACACCGGAAAGCAATGTGTCAGATAATGATGAATTCTCATATCAATCTCCTGGTAGTTTGACTTCTGTTGAACCGACCGCTTCATCATCTGAAGCACAAGGTCTTTCCATCGACTGGAGCAAATATAATTTTAAAAACCTCGCTAATGTGACCGCTGATGGGACATATATCGTTGAAGCGGAGGATTTAGATTTATCACAAGCGACAATGCAAGACCTTTGTGATCACTTCTATGAATACGATACTAGATTTAATACTTCAGGCGGAGCGTGCATCGCTTGTGTTGCCTATCCAACTATTCTTGGCTTTAAGTTTGAATGCCAAGCGGATTGCGATATTACCTTTATTGATAGATGCGCTAAATACGAAGATGATTACTCATTAAATGCTAATGCGACATTCTGGTATGACGAAGAAGATCCGTTTGCATTTAGTTATTCTTCTTTCGGACATACCGCTGAAAATCAATGGTATAACTGGAAAGATGTTGAAATCGGTAGTGCTCATCTTACCAAGGGCACACATATGTTCCAAATTCAAATTACTGGCGCTTTCGCTAATACTGATTGCTTTAAATTAGTGGTTTCAAATTACGGTGCGTAGTTATGAAAAGAACAACAGCAATTATTAATTTCTCCACAATTATTATGCTGTCTTCCGTTTTGGTTGTTGGTAATATAATTGCCAACAAATATGGAGGAATTATCGATAAATATTTATCAAACGAATCAATCAACATTAATGCGGAAGATGTCACAAAATCCCACAATTTAGGAAAAGCACTTGCCCAAGAAATTGTGGAAGAAGGCTCAGTTTTACTAAAAAACCAAGACAACGTCCTTCCTTTAACTTCTAAAAAGGTCAATATCTTTGGTTGGGGAGCTTGCGATAATGGCTTCTTATATCAAGGCGGAGGTTCTTCTGAAGGTGGCTATAGTGCGGATAAAGTTTCTTTATATGATGCTTTTAGACAAAGCGGTTTTCAAATCAATGAAAATTTAGCCACTAAATATAATCAATTATCATATCGTCGTCAAGGCGGTCCTGATCAAAATCAACATAGTCTTTACTATCGCTGCTATGATCCAGATGAAAGCTTCTTCACAGAACAATTAATGACTGAAGCGGTCAACTTCTCTGATGTCGCGATTATGGTTTTCTCTAGAAGAGCGACAGAAGGGGACGATTTACCAAGCGTTTCTTATGATGAAAATGGTACCGCTGATTATTCAAGAAACTATCTTTCTTTGACTAACCGTGAAGCCATTATGGTCAGAGAAGTGACTAAGCGCTTCGATAAAGTAATATGTTTATTTAATTCTAGTGCGCCAATGGAAATGGGCTTCGTTGATTATAGCAAAATCGATGCCGCTTTATACATTGGTTATCCTGGTTATTATGGCACTTTAGGGGTTGCTAATATCTTATCTGGTAAAGTTAATCCTTCTGGCCATATGGTGGATACATGTGCTTATGATTTAACTAGTGCCCCATCTTATGTCAATTCTGGTCCAGACGCTACGCATAGTTATTCTGGTTTAGGTGGGAGATATACCGATTATTGTGAAGACATTTATGTCGGCTATAAATGGTATGAAACCGCTGATGCAGAAGGCTTATATAAAAACGTCGGTCTAGATATCTATGGAAAACATAGAGAAGGCTATGAAGCCGTAGTGCAGTATCCATTTGGTTTTGGCATGTCGTATACAAGTTTTGATTGGAAATTAATCGATGTTCGAAAACAAGGCGATGTAGTAATTAATGAAAATACCGTTTTGGGCGAAAACGACGAAATCACCATTCAAGCCTGGGTGGAAAATAATGGTAATGTTGCTGGAAAAGATGTTGTAGAGTTATATTTCAATCCTCCATACACTAAAGGCGGTATTGAAAAAGCCCACGTTAATCTCATTAATTTCTATAAAACTAGTCTTCTTAAACCAGGAGATGGTGAACTTGTTAAAATGACTTTTAAAGTCCAAGATATGGCAAGTTATGATACATATGATAAAAATAACAATGGCTTTATGGGCTATGAAGTCGAAGAAGGCTCTTATAAATTATCTTTAAGAACTGATTCACATCATATTAAAGTTAATCCCGACAATCAAAAACTCGAATTAACATATAAAATTCCTGCTCAAGGATATAAATATGATAAAGACGCAAAAACTGGTCACGAAGTCAAAAATAGATTCACCAACTATGTAAATAGTGTGAGTGGCGCCACTTCTACGATGTATGAACCACAATCTTTATATCAATTATCGATTGATGGTCATGATACTGATTATGATTATGATCAAGGTATCGTTTATCTTTCTAGAGCGGACTTTGAAGGAACATTCCCTAAAAAGGCCACACCAGTTAGAAGAATGACACAAAAGATGTATGACAATGTCTTTAAAGTACATGATCCTATCGTTAATTCAAGCGACCAAATGCCTGTGACTGGCTCAACTAGCACTCATTACACACTTGATGATGTCAAAGGTAAACCATATGATGATCCACTTTGGCAAGCTTTAATTGAGCAATTAGATATCCAAACAATGGGTAACTTAATTGGTCATGGTGGTTTTGGTACAAACGCTATTTCTTCAATTAATAAACCAAGATGCGTTGATAGTGATGGCGGAACAGGATTTACTTCTGGCGTTGTGAGCGGTAATGGTGGCCACGCTGTTAAATATTCCGCTGCTAACATCTTAGCTTCAACATGGAATATCGAATTAGCGTATAGATGGGGTCACGCCATTGGTGAAGAAGGCAAAGCCTTAGGCATCCAAGGATGGTATGCTCCAGGCTGTAATGTTCATCGTTCACCACTAGGTGGTAGAAACTTTGAATATTTCTCTGAAGACGGTTTAATGGCTGGATATTTTGTGGCTTATACCGTTAAGGGTTGCACAGAAAACGGTGTTTACGCTTATATGAAGCACTTCGCCGGTAATGATACCGATGAAGGTAGAAACGGTCAATTCAAATGGATGACAGAACAATCTTTAAGAGAAATCTGGGCTAAACCGGGTGAAATAGCCACTAAAATTGGTGGGGCTAATGCTTCAATGATTTCTGTTGATCGTATCGGTGCGGTAAGAGCCACAGGTTCCTATGCTTTATTAACATCTTTATTAAGAGATGAATGGGGTTTTAGAGGCTCAACAATTACTGACTATTATCAAGGTGGTAATGTTAACGATATCGATGAAGGCATTAGAGCAGGTAACGATTTAGTCTTACAACCTTCTGGTGGTATCGGTTATTTTGATGACACAAGTTCTGCGACCACGGTTAAATATATGCAACAAGCAGTTCACAATATTCTTTATACCTATATCGATACTGTTTATAGAACCGAAACTGCGACTGGCTTTGATATTTCTCACCAAATTGGTCAAAGAAGTGAAAACTTAAATGGTACTTGGTGGAGAACAGTATTAACGGTTGCAGATATCGTTATTGCCGTTGGTCTATTAGCGTGGGCAACATTAAGTGTTTTATTCACTTGGGTCCTTAAAAGGAGGAGATTTTAATCATGTTAACTAGTATTAAATATCGTATTTTCCAAGGATTAGCAGTGCTATTTGCTCTATTAACATTAATAGCGATATTCTTACCAGCCTTTTTCGCGGATTCAGGCGAACACTATTCCTTATTTGCTTTAATTTTCGGCAATGAAAAATCTTCGTTCCAAATTGGCATGCTCTTCGGTTTTATTTTCTTAGTCATCGCTATTCTCGTAGATATTGCCATCTTAGTTTTATCCTTATTAAAAAAACTAGAAGATAAATTAGCCACAATCTTAGGTATCAGTGGCATAGTTTTAGTAGTTTTAGGTGGCATACTTCTTGGTGTTGGACCATTCTATCCAAATGGCATCATTTCGGCAATGGATTCAGAGCTTGGCTTTACTCAAGGCCAATGGGGCTTTGAAATAGGGATGTTCTTAACCATTATTTTTGCTTTAATTAGTGCGGCGATGAATTATCCAGTCGCTATGATTATCCTCCATAAAAAAGATTTAGAAGATAAAATAAAGAAGCAAGAGCAAGCTAAAAAAATGCAGTAACTGAATAAGTAAAAATCAGTTAAAATAAGAGGTGGATGCATTAATCTGCCTCTTTCTTATCAAATCATGAAAACTTTCAAAGTAGCGCTTATCGAAAATGAAAAAGAAGAACAGGAAAAGATGAAACAAATGTTCTCCACTTTTAGTGAGGAACACGATGCTAAATTTGTTTTATCTACTTTTGCTAATGGCCATGAATTTTTATTCGATTTTAAATTTGGTGACTATGACATCATTTTAATGGATATCGATTTAGGCGATGATTTTGATGGTATTAAAATTAGTGAAGAATTAAGAAAAATAGATGAAGAAGTGAGCTTAGTGTTTGTCACTAATTTAGCCCAGTACGCTTTAGAAGGGTATAAATATAATGCTTATGACTATATTGTTAAGCCCGTTTCTTATGCTTCTTTTGCCTTTAGACTGCAAAGAATCATTGTCCATATCGGCACTAAAAAAGTTGAAAGAATAATTATCCCATCAAGTGGCACAAAAGTGGTGGTCAGCATTAAAGATATCATCTATATCGAAGTATCTAATCACATGCTTATTTATCACACTTTAAAAGGTGATTTTACGACGCGTGGCACTCTAAGAGATATTGAAAAAGAATTAGCGAAGTATAGCTTTTCTTTATGCAACGCTTGCTATTTAGTTAATTTATATTACGTTGAAAGAATAGATGGTTATGATGTGACAGTGAAAGGTGGCAAACTTTTGATGTCTCATCCTAAAAAGAAGACCTTCCTTAAAGATCTTAGTCTATATTTAGGAGAGCTATAACAAATGCAAAACATTTATCCGATTGGTGGTCTATTCTTCTATCGCTTATTATTCATGTTTTGGCTTTTATTAGGCGAAGCGATGTTTTCCTTTAGACTAGAAAAGAAAAATAAATGTGGTTTAAGAGCGCCGTTAGTCATTTTAGCGTGCTTCTTATTTGCTTTAGCTTTTCCTATTCCCACGTCGAATTCATTTTATACGATGTTCATGTTTTTCATGTTTTTCATCTTCACTTATTTTGCGTCATTTTTCTTATTCAAAGCCGATTGGAAAACATTATTATTCTCATGCATTTTAGGCTATACAACTGAGCATTTAGCTTATGAAACTTATTTTGGTGTGATTACTTTTGCTGATATTTATTCCCCATATGGTGGTGGTCTATATTCATCAGATTTACAAATATTCAGTGGCTTATGGGATGAACTAACATACTTTGTCGCCTTTATTTTAGTCTACTGGTTAGTTTTTATTCTTTGGGCTTACCGCATTAAAAGTATTCAAAGCATCAAAGAAAACAATTTAATTGTTCTAGTGGTGGGCTTAGTCGTCATAGTAGTTAACATTGTTTTTAATTCAATTTCGCAGTTCTTCGCGGCGAATTATTATTATAACAACATTTATATGGGCATTATTGCTTCCTTTAACATTATGGCGTGTTTACTAGTCATTCTTTTCCTCTTTGAAGTCTACTATAAGACTAACCTCAGTAAAGAAAACGAGATTATGAAGGAATTAAGAAAAGAAGAGATTGCCCAGTATGAACTATCTAAGGAAACAATCGAATTAATTAATATTAAATGTCACGATATGAAACATCAGATCGTCCAAATAGCGAAAAATCAAAGCATGAGTGAAGAAGCGATTGAAAATCTCTCATCTTTAATTAATATTTACGATTCTTCAATTGTGACTTCTAATAAAACTTTAAACGTCATCCTTTCACAAAAATCATTATTTTGTTCACAAAACGGCATTAAGTTTTCCTGCGTCGCTGATGCGGAAAAATTAGGCTTTATGAACGATGAAGATATCTATTCTTTGTTTGGTAATATCATCGATAATGCGATTGAAGCGGTTAATGACTTACCAGAAGATAAAAAAATCATCTCTTTGAATGTCAAAAGCGTGGGTAATATGCTCTCTATCAGCACTTATAACTTCTATGGTGGCAAAATCGTTTTAGATAACGGTTTACCTGTCTCATCAAAGAAGGATTCCCGTTACCATGGCTTTGGCTTAAAATCAGTGAAAATGATTTGTGAAAAGTATCATGGAACATTACAAATTAAAACCGAGCGTGAAACATTCGCTATTTCTATTTTATTTATATTAGATAATTAAACACGAAAATAATTATTAATATAATAATTTTATTTGCACCAATCAGCATTATTGTTTAATATTGAAGTAAGGAGATTATATATGAAAAAACAACTCTTTTTAATGGCTTTGCTTTGCGCTTTAAGTTTAGCCGCTTGTGGTGGGAAACCCGAAGGTGGTTCCAAGTCATCAAGCCTTTCTGAATCGAGTGAAGAAGAATATCATCGTCCAAGTAGAAGTAGTTCTTCTAGCTCAACCTTTAGTGGTGATCCAAATGTTGAAATTAATAACTATGGAACCATTAGATTTGAAGCGGAAAATATTAACACCGCTAACTGGGTCACATCTAGTGTCTTCCCATCTCCAGTCATGGCTTCTGAAAAAGCCTCAGGTGGCTATTATTTAGCCTCTTCGACTGGTGATACCACTTATTCTGGAACATGTGACTTTGTTTTAAAACTCAATCAACCAAGTAAAATTACCATGACTGCGGCATATTGCCAAAGTAGTAAATGGTTAAGTAATGATGAAGATATGTCCTTAACATATGCTTTCGTTATTGAAACGACATCTCAACAAATTCCATATGGTGATGATCATATTTTAAGAGCCAGAACCGAGGAATTTGATTGGTATAGAATGACATATCGCTCAATTACCTTACCAAAAGGTGATCATAAAATTACCATGTCAGTTATTAGCAACACCTCAACTGGTTGCCCATGTACTGACTATTTAGATTTCTTAATTGAAGAACCAAGTGGTGATATACCTGAACCTCCAGTAACGGATTCTGTTCCAGATAACGATTTCCATACCTTAGTCCAATATCAATATAACAATGACCCTGATTGGCATAACATCAGAAATTACGCTCAAGGAACACAAGAATTATCTCTTCCAAGAGCTTTAAATCTTAAATTTGATGATGTCGCTGATGCGAGTAAATATTATGTCCAAGTCGCTAAAGGCGTTAATAATTTTAATGGTGCTAAGACATATGAAACAACCGCCAAATATTATGAACTTTGGAATGCTGAATTAGGCGAAACATATTACTATAAAGCCGCAACAAGTGAAGCAGGTTTAGCAAGTGCAACCGCTAAAGAATTCAAAGTGGCCACTCAAGCACCAAGAAACTTAAAAGTTGGTGGTATTTCTAACTTCCGTGATATCGGTGGTTGGAAATCTTCATTAATTCCTAATGGCGTTATTAAACAAGGTTTATATTATAGATGCGCTAATCCAAATAATATTACTTCTGAAGGTAAAGCGGCTATTAAAGAATTAGGTATCAAACTTGATATCGATATGAGAGATAGCTATCAAGTGCCATCAACTTCTGCAGCATCAACTGCAGATTGGCCAGTTGCTATTTTAAAAGCTTCTATTCCATCAGGTACTGAGAGTAGACGTTGGGAAGATTATGGTGAAGTTTATAAACCAATCTTTGAAGCTATCGCTGATGCTGATAATAATCCTATCATGTTACACTGCACCGCTGGTGCGGACCG
>AUXO018101473.1_pt1 | contig 11386 bp, 9 predicted proteins | sample 768731 | NCBI WGS metagenome assembly AUXO01 (sample SAMN02715735, study PRJNA202380) | gut metagenome | biome: sheep rumen | host: Ovis aries | place: New Zealand: Palmerston North | reverse complement strand
GGACCGTTGATCCAGGTCTGTCCGCCAAAGCCGATGGCACCGAGGAAGGCGGGCTGAACGAGCATGTCCTTGGTCTTCTTGAAGAACAGGTCGTAAGAACCGTAGAGATCGCCATCGAAGAGCGAGAAGTCGGTACCGAAGTTCCACTGTGATGAAGACTCCCACTTCAGGTCTTCATTGGCCGACTGCAGCTTGTAGTAGCCGGAAGGCAGTGTACCGCTGCCCTGAAGGTTGAGGTCGTAGGCGGTGGAGTTCTCACGGTCGGAACCGTAGTTGGCAACATAGAGTCCGTAGTGGGCTGTATTGGAGTTCATGCCCTGATTACCGGTGACACCGAAGCTGGCGCGAATCTTCCAGTCGCGAAGCCACTTGGCATTGATGTGCTTGGAGAGACGGTAACCTAGCGAAACAGAGGGGAATGTACCATACTGGTGGTTCTTACCGAAACGGCTGGAACCGTCGTGACGCAGTGTGAACGAAGCCAGCAGCTGGTCGTTCCAGTTGTAGTCGATCTTTCCGAAGTAAGACATCAGTTTATATGAGTCGCCGGCACCAGTAACATTCTGTATGCCTGTTCCGGCACTGGGCCACATATAGTCGATAGTCTCAAGCGGATAGTCTTCGCGACGGGCAGAGAAGTCGGTATAGTTGTCTTGATGGGTCTCAAGACCGAGGAGAATGTTGAAGTTATGGGTAGTTGCAATATTGAAGTTATACTGCAATGTGTTCGACCATGTCCATTTTGTGCTGTGTGTCTGTGACAGAGTGCTGGCGCTGGTGTTGTTCTTCACCACGTCCGACTCAAATGTATGCTGCAGGCTGCGGATGTTGCTGTTGGTGTAGTCGATACCGAAATTCGAACGGAACAGCAGACCCTTGATGGGGGTGACATCTACGTAGGCATTAGCAAAGATGCGCCATTTCTTCAGACGGTTGTCCTTGTTGTGGTAAAGCTCGCGCATGGGGTTCTGACGGTCGCTCATACCACCAACAGGACCTGAGAAAGTCTCGCCGTCAATCTCATATACAGGCAGCGTAGGAGCAATCTTAAGTGCATTCTCCAACGGAGCGCAGTCAACATTGTTAGAATATGAGAACGTGGCATTCTCGCCAACGCTGATTATCTTGTTGATCTTATAGGTGCTGTTGAAGCGTGCCGAGAAGTTCTCAAAGTCGGTGTGTTTCAGCACACCTGTAGCCTTCTTGTAGCCGAATGAGAAGAGCGTGGTGGCCTTGTCGGTAGCCTTCGATAAGGCAATGTCGTAGTTCTGTGTAACTCCAGTGCGACTGATTTCGTCAACCCAGTCTGTATCGCTAAAAGGCATTGTCTGGTTATGGTTCATATAACCATTGTATAAACCTCCTATGGAGTACGATGCCATTGATCCTGTTTCAGGATTATACACCGTAATAGGAATACCGCCTACGGCATCAAGAGCTAAACCATAGTTGGCAGCATAGTCCGCAGGATTCTTTCCGTCGTTGAGGGCTGCCTGTACCAGGGCGGTAGCATACTGCTGCGTATTGAGAAGTTTCATCTTCTGAGTCATCCATGACATGGATACCGAGGCGTTGAAATCGATGTTGATCTTGTCGTTTTTCTTGCCTTTCTTGGTAGTGATGATGACAACACCGTTGGCTGCACGGCTACCATAGATACTGGCTGAGGCGGCATCCTTCAATACTTGCATCGACTCAATATCTGATGCATTAAGGCTGTTAAGTGAACCGCTGTAGGGCATACCGTCAACGATATAAAGCGGTGTAGTACTTGAACCACCCATTGAGCCTATACCGCGGATGTGTACGTCGGCTTCGCCCGACGGTGATCCGTTTGTGGTAATTGTCATTCCGGGTACTTTACCCTGAAGTGATGCCATAGGATCGGTAGTGCTTGCCTTGAAGTCCTTAGTCTCAACTACACCTACTGAACCAGTAAGGTCGGCTTTGCGCTGTACCTGATAACCGGTAACAACTACTTCGGCAAGTTGGGTCTGGTCTTCCTTCATTTCTACCTTCATGCCGTTGGCTGCCGGCATCTCAACATTGTTGTAACCAATGAAAGAGAAGACAAGGGTTTTACCGGGGGTAACCTTCAACTTGAAGTTTCCGTCGAAGTCGGTCACGGTGCCGTTCGTCGTACCCTTTTCCATCACAGTAGCACCGATGACAGGTCCCATGGCATCTGTCACCGTACCAGTGATTACTGTTTGCGCGTACATTATAGTACTTGCAAAGATGAGCATTAAGCCCAACAGGAATCGCTTAGATTGTTTCATACATTTTTTGTTTTTAGTTAATATTTATTGTCTCTGAATGATTGCAAAAGTAGTGATGACGCAGATAAACGGCATAAATGTTTCGTTCATAGCCTTGAAAAAATGTTTCGTGCAACATTTTTAAAAGGTTTTGAACGAAATTTATACATAATATGTAAGTGCTCTTATTGTTTAGAAAGTTGAAGTACTTCGGTGGGGCTGATGCCGAACTCGTCTTTGAAGCACTTGGCGAAATAGCTGGGGGCGGAGAAGCCAACCTCGTAGGCTACTTCAGAGATAGACTTATGGCTTGACGACAACAATGCCTTTGCACGGTTCAGACGGCTCTGACGGATGATGTCAACAGGGGTACGACCGGTGAGTAGCTTAGTCTTGCGGTAGAGCTGAACGCGGCTGAGACCCATTTTAGAGGCAAGTGTCTCTACTGTGAACTCGCTGTCGCCCATCTGCGACTGCACTATCTGCCGCAACTGCTCTAGAAAACGGTCGTCCATATTCGACGACAGCTCTATCTGCTTCTGCTCCTCAGGCGTAAGCTTGGCAACGTTTCTTGCCGAGGACTCTTTCTCGAGATTTCCAACAACCAGTGAAAAAGCTTCGCGCTCAAGCTGATGACGGCGATACATGGTGGTGAGTGCAAACCATGCTCCGAGGAGTATGAGAACGATTATTACTACTAGTAGAACAAGATATACCTGTTGGTGACGGTACTGTGTGAAATACCAATCGATTTTGTTGTGCAGACGATCGAGACGGTCGTTCTGTATTTCCATCTCTTCGGCCTGCATGAGCATCACTTCGACATTTTCCCGGGTGACGATGGCCGATTTCATTAGGTTGTCGCGTTCGTAAGGTTTGCCCTTCAGGATGTTTACGGCAAGACGCATCACGAGGTCGCCGCGAGTGGGATAGATATAGCTGGCATCGAGCAGACCTTGACGCACGCTCTCTATGCCGTTTCCCTTGCCCGACAAGCCGTCGATGCCGCAGTATTTTGTAGTGTGTGGATTAGAAGGCGGCTCTTCATTGCGCCGTAATGTGTTGAGTGCCTCGCGAGCACCGAGAGCCATGCGGTCATTTTGGCCAAACACGTAGTCGATGTCAGACAGGTCGCCGTTGTAATCATTGATTGCCTTGATGGCACTCTCCCTGGTCCAGTCGCCTTGCAGAGATGCTACTATCTCGATGCCGGGGCTCTTCTTAATTGCTGCAAGGAAGCCGTTGTGACGGTCGATGGCGGGCGACGACCCTTTTAGGCCCATAATCTCAAGAACGCGCCCCTTGCCGTCCATTTGTGCTGCAATATATCTTCCCATTTCGAAACCCATATTGTAGTTGTCGGCTCCAATGTATGCCGTGAACTTCTTCGACGAAGTCTTGCGGTCGAAAACGATTACGGGAATACCTTTGTCGTGGGCACGGTCGATAACAGAACTCATTGTCATCATCTGGTTTGGTGCTACGATTAGCAGGTCAACATTCTTATCGATATACCGTTCTATTTGCTCTATCTGTCGCCGGTCGTTGTCGTCGCCCGAAGCGATGCAGACGTCGATATTGTCGTAGAAGTATGTGGCAGTGCGCAGTTCGCGGTTAAGTTTCTCGCGCCAGATATCCTCACTGCATTGTGACACTCCGATATGGTATGTCTTCATGTTGTCGGAACATGAAGATAATATTACTGATAGTAGTATGTATATAAAGGCGTGGTGTGAATGTTGCATTCTCATAGTCTTAATTTGCTTCCACGTTATTCACAGAGAAAGATGGTAACTCCGCGTGCAGCCTGGGCTCCATATACGAGGCTTTGCTCAATGTCGGCTGTTTTCGACGGTCCGCTGATAAAGGTGCCAAAGCCGTAGTCGTTGAACTGTATGTGGTCGTATGCCTCGTGCATATTGTTGACGATATTTTTCCGTGAGATAAGTATGACAAGGTTCTCGCTAATGAAGCAGATGGCTTTCTCCTTCATGGTCTGGGGAATCCAAATACATGCATTCTCTGCCACTCCTATCTCGCCGCGGATTACTCCTACATCGGTATCCTCAAGGTCTTGTGCCGTAATTACGGTGTTTGGGTTTTTGTCGGCTTTAATGCCGGGAATATTGCTGCTCACCACCTTTGCGTCAGGATAACATTCGCGAATCTTCAGGTTCAGGTCGTCGTCTGCATTAATTTCCACGACTTTTGCGCCTCCGCTGGTTGTGGCGGTCTTTACGAACTGAGCCACGGGATCGGCATATTGTATTCCCCTGATGTTGACCTCGGGCTTATCGAATGCCATGCGGGTGTTTTTCCGCAGGCGGCTTAATATTTCTTCTCTACTAAACATGCAAAACTTGTATTATTTATCTTTTAGGTGAAGTCGCCATAGCTGGTGGAATGAATTCTTCGGGAATTCTGGCATCGTGTGGCCTACGCTCCATCCGTTGAGACGAGAGTTGGTGAGACATTCGGGCACGATATTTGCCAGAGGTGCAAACTTCAAGGCAGTGGTATATAGAGACGGGTGGTTGAACAAATATTTCATTCCTTGCGACATTGTTTTTTTCATTATGTCAGCATGATGCCATTCGTCAAGATGCTGTCGCCAACGATATATCTGTGTGCTCAAATCCACTCGTACAGGACACACGTTGTCGCACGAGCAGCACAGTGAGCATGCCGATACGTTATGGTAGTTGGTATCGTGGTCTTTCAGCATTCCAAGATTGATACCAATGGGACCGGGAATGAAATAAGTGTAGCTATAACCACCGCTGCGGCGATATACGGGGCATGTGTTCATGCAGGCTCCGCAGCGCATGCACTTCAGCGTCTGCCAGTGTTCCTCGTTGGAAATAATGCTGCTACGCCCGTTGTCAACAAGTATTATGTGCATCTCACCACCCGGACGCGCCTTGCGGAAGTGGGATGTATAGACGGTAGTCTCCTGTCCGGTGCCGCAACGGGCCAGCAGCCGTTGGAATACTCCCATTGCTTTGTAGTCGGGGATTAGTTTTTCTATTCCCATGCTTACTATATGCAGCTTTGGAATACTTGTGCTCATGTCAGCATTGCCCTCGTTGGTGCATACCACAACGTCGCCAGTGGCAGCAATGCCGAAGTTGGCACCAGTCATTCCGCATCCGGCTGTCATGAAATTGTTGCGCAGGTGCAGTCTGGCTTGATGGGTGAGATAGGTCGGGTCGCAGTTGCCATGCTCAGAACCGATCTTCTCCTCGAAACATTTGCCCACCTGTTCTTTTGTGATATGTATGGCTGGCATCACTATATGACTCGGAGCCAAGTTCATGAGCTGTAGTATGCGTTCGCCGAGGTCAGTCTCGATAGGGTCGATGCCTGCACGAATGAGATGTTCGTTGAGATGGCATTCTTCGGTTAGCATCGACTTCGATTTCACCACTTTCTTAATGTTGTGTTCACGCAGTATTTTTAATACGATGTCGTTATATTCGTCGGCATCCTTTGCCCAGTGCACGATGACTCCGTTTTTAGTGGCATTTGCCTCGAATTGTTCCAGATAGTCGGCAAGATGGGTTACAGTGTGACGCTTGATGTTGTCGGCAATTTGGCGCAGCTCCTCCCATTCGGGCAGTGACGCTGCCATGTTGTCGCGCTTTTGACGTACACTCCAAAAGGTGCGGTCGTGATGGTTCACTCTGACGGCATCCTCATTGAATTGCCGTGCTGCTATGGAATGTTTGGTGCTCATAATCCCTGGGCTAATATTTGTACTACGTGGATGAACTTAATATCATGATGCTGCTTCTTGGCTATGCCCTGCATGTGCATTAGACACGATGAGTCTGGACCGGTAATGTATTCAGCCCCGGTCTCTTCATGACGCCGTAGCTTGTCGAGTCCCATGCGAGTGCTCACGTCGGGTTCTTCTATTGAGAACATCCCTCCGAATCCGCAGCACTCGTCGGGGCGTTCGGGTTCAACGACGGTGATGCCTTCTACCATTTCGAGCAGGTCGCGAATCTTGTTAAACCTGGGCGAGTCCATACGTTCTGACGGAGTGGAAAGTCCCAGTTCGCGCACACCATGGCAGCTGTTGTGGAGGCTCACTTTATGATGAAAGCGTCCTGGTACACTCTTCACCTTCATGATATCGTGGAGAAACTCTACGATGTCCATTGTCTTCTGTGGAGCACGACAATCGTGCCTGCCTTCGAGCAGATGAGGATGGAAGAATCTGACATACGAAGCACAGCTGGCACTCGGAGCAACGACATAATCGTAGGTGGAAAAGAGGTCATCGAACTTTTCTGCCAGTTCTGTTGACATCTTCTCAAAGCCGGCATTGCCCTGCGGCTGTCCGCAGCATGTCTGCTTCTCGGGATAATCAACGTCGAGTCCATAGTACTTTAATAACTTGTATGTGGAAACGCCCACCTCAGGGTAGAGCGCGTCCACATAACAAGGAATAAACAATCCAATTTTCATTGTCAATCAATAATGGCTCTGGTAGTAAATAACGTGGGTGTTGAGATACTCCTCAAGACCATGCTTGCCGTCTGCACCGCCGATGCCACTCTTCTTCACGCCGGCATGGAAACCCTGGATAGCTTCAAAGTGGAATCGATTGATATAAGTTTCGCCGAAGTTCAGTTCGCGGCATACGCGGGCTGCCGTGTCAAGGTCTTTTGTGAAGACGCTCGATGCCAGTCCGTATTCAGAATCGTTAGCCCACTCAATAGCCTGGTCGAGAGTGTCGAACTCTACGAGCGGAAGCACAGGTCCGAAGGTCTCTTCGTGTATGATGTCCATATCCTGAGTGCATCCGTCGAGAACGGTAGCGGCATAGAAATAACCTTTGTCGCCGATGCGGTGGCCGCCGCACAGCAACTTGGCACCTTGCTTCACGGCACGTTCCACCTTCTCGCTGACACTCTCAAGGGCACGCTTTTCTACGAGAGGTCCCATGTCGGCATCTTTCATAACAGCAGGATTGCCTACTTTTACTGCAGAGAACTTCTTCACGATGAGGTCGGTGAACTGTTTTTTCACGCGCTTGTCAACATATACGCGCTCTGCCTGGTTGCATATTTGGCCGCTGTTACCTATACGGCTGTCAAGAACAGCCTGAGCTGCTAACTCAAGGTCGGCATCGGCACATACGATTACAGGAGCCTTGCCGCCAAGTTCAAGTGACACCTTTGTGATATTTGGAGCTGCAGCCTCCATAATCTTCACACCTGCTGAAACAGAACCTGTCAGGCTGACGATACCCACCTTCGGGCTGCCTGCCATGGCATTGCCTACGAGCGAACCGCGACCGGTGACAACATTGAAGACTCCAGCGGGAAGTCCGCTCTCGTCAACAATCTTGCAGAACTCACAGCAATTCTCTGGAGTAATCTGTGATGGCTTCAGCACAATGGAACAGCCAGCAATCATTGCCGCTGCCGCCTTGCGGGCAATAAGGAAGAACGGGAAGTTCCATGGCAGAATACCTGCGGCAACGCCACATGGAACTTTCTGAAGCAGCATCGTCTCGCCACGGTTGTCACTTTGGATAATCTCTCCCTCGATATGACGTGCAAACGATGCCATATAGTCGAAATACTCAGCCGTAACGTTCACTTCGACACCGGCCAGAGCCTGGGTTTTTCCCTGTTCGCGAACGAGAATTTCCTGGAACTTGTCGAAATTATCTCGGATGCCTTGTGCCATCTTTCTCAGATATACGGCACGCTCGCAAGCCGGAATTTTAGCCCATTCCTTCTGGGCTTTCTCAGCTGCATCGATTGCCTCCTGAACGTCTTCCACGGTTCCATCGGGCTGGCGGCTTATCACGTCTTCCGTTGACGGGTTAAGAACGTCAATCCACTTGCCGGAGCGGCTATCAACGAACTTGCCGTTGATATACATTTTCAATTCTTTCATAAATTAAGCGTTTGTTTTAGTAATTGTTGGTGATTAGTGGCTTATTCCTTGCTGAAGTCGTCTTTGCCTACTCCGCAGATGGGGCATACCCAGTCTTCAGGAATGTCTTCGAAAGCCGTGCCTGGTGCAATGCCGTTGTCAGGATCTCCTTCTACCGGGTCATATACATACCCACATGTGTTGCAAATGTACTTGTCCATAGTTTTTAATGTTTAGTTATTAATAAAATAAAAATGGGTGATTATATATATTTCTCAATCTTGTCGATTATCGTTTCGGGTGCAATCTGTGTCAGACATGCAAGGTCGCCACGCTTACATGGTTTGTTGCCATAGATGCTGCATGGACGACAGGCAAGTGGCACTTGAACTAAGCTGTCGGGTTCCTGGCCCCATCCCATGAAGCCAGCGTAAGGGTGTGTTGCGCCCCAAATGCTCACGACAGGAGTTGCTACCATTGATGCAAGATGCATGTTGGCACTGTCCATCGATACCATCACATTGAGATGGCTCATGAGAACGAGCTCCAGTCTCAAATTATCGATGAGTGAGGAAACCTTCACGCACTGGCTGAATTCCGAAGCCCATTCGTCAAATGTCTGTTCCTCACGCTCCCCACGACCGAAAAGGAACAGCCTGGCATCAGGATGACGCTCAATGAGCATTGTGAGCACTTGTTTCATCTGCTCTATTGGATAAACCTTTGTATCATGGGCTGCATAGGGAGCAATGCCTATCCATACTTCTTTCTCACCCTTTTGCTTGAGACTGTCGGGAAGCAAGCTAAGGTCGCCCCCCTCGTAAGGGAAAATGGAATGGAAGTGAATATCCACTGGATATCCGAGTTTGGCCAGTACCTCTGAATACTTTTGGAACGATGTGGGTTGTTGTTCAAGCCGTTTGTGAGAGTAAGAAATTAGTCGTTTGCGACCCTTGCGGTACTTGTTGATGTGCTCTACGTGAAAGCGGTCGAGAGAGAATCTCATCCGAAGAAACTCCGACCTCAGCACATTGTGGAGGTCGGCAATGGCAGTGAAGTTCTTAGCTGTGAGCCTGCGGTAGAGTGCATTCAGACCTTTGATGCCGTGATATTCATGCTTCAGGTCGGCTTCCATGAAACTCACATTGGGGGCAAGGTTTTCGAAAAAGGGACGTGCGAAGGCACGGCTGAGCACGGTGATGCGCAACTTGGGATATTGCATGGCCAGTGAATAGACCACTGGCACAGCCATTGCTACATCGCCGATAGCCGAGAACCTGATGATGAGAATGTGTTCCTTCTTCACTGTCGCCGTTTTATTTTTTCTTATATAGTATAGGATTTGTTGACGGGTCGTTGTACATCTTCATTTGACGATATACTTTCATATATTTTCTGCCTGCGGCAATGTCTTCGAGAAGTTGGTCGATGGCAAGCGACAGGTCTTTCTGCTGCTCAAGCAGTATCTCAAGTTTCAGCTTGCATTTATTTATGTGCTCAGCATCGGCATCATTGCGGCCAACCTGTTCCTGCATGTGATATATCTTCAGGGCGAGAATGCTCAGCCTGTCAACAGCCCATGCCGGGCTTTCTGTGTTAAGGGTGGCATTAGCCGAAGGTGTCACATCGCAGAAATACTGGCGGAAATAGCTGTCTATTTCCTCCACCAGATCGGTGCGGTCTTGATTGCTGCGGTCTATCTTTCTCTTAAGAGACAGTGCTTCCGATGGATTGATGTATGGGTCGCGAATGATGTCTTCGTAATGCCATTGCACGGTATCAATCCAGCATTTTAGATAAAGGCTGAATTCGATAGTTCCGCGTTCATAAGGATTGCGTATGGGAGCATCTACACTGTCAGTTAGGTGATAATCGTCTATCGCCTGTCGGAAAATTTTGTTTGCTTGTTCTGTAAATGACATTTAATGCAAATATATTGTTTCACTTTGCAAAACTAATCATTTCTTTTCAAATATCCAACGAAATTGTGCAAAATTCTAAAAAATTATGTACTTTTGCACTTAATATGAAGATTATTGTTGACGATAAGATACCTTTTATACGGGAAAAGCTGGCTATGATAACCGATGACGTGGTTTACATACGCGGTTCGGAGATATGCCAGAACGATTTAAAAGATGCTGATGCCCTGATAGTAAGAACTCGCACACGATGTGACTCACGACTTCTGGAAGGAACCAACGTGCAGTTTGTTGCTACAGCTACGATAGGCTTCGACCATATCGATGTTGACTATCTCCAGAGTGCCGGTATTAGTTGGATGAGCTGTCCGGGATGCAATGCGGCGAGTGTGGCGCAATATATTAACAGTACTCTGCTCGTTCTGGGCATTGATCTGGAAAGCAGTGTTCTTGGTATAGTAGGCTGCGGTCATGTAGGCTCGCTTGTTAAAGCAGTGGGCGAGCAATTGGGTATGAGCGTGATGGTGAGCGACCCTCCGCTTGGCCGTCCAGATTTTGTCAGCCTCGAAGAAATCGCATCCAAGGCAGATGTGATAACTTTCCATGTGCCTCTCGACGGCACTACACACTATATGGCAGGGAAGAGATTTTTTAGCATGTTGCGTAAAAAGCCCTGGATAATAAATAGTAGCCGTGGTGGTGTGGTGGATGAACGTGAGCTCATTGATGCTCTTGACATTGGAGTGGTGAGAGGGGCCGTTGTCGATACATGGGAAAATGAACCCTCAATAAATACTATATTATTAAATAAGGTATATATCGGGACTCCACATATTGCCGGATATTCTGCCGACGGGAAGGTAAATGCCGACAACATGGTGATCGAGGGGTTGTGCCGGCATTTCGGCATTCCTAATCCTGGAAAAATAATGCCGCCGCCGCTTCCTTCAGACTTCGTATATACCGGAAATCCTTTGCAGCTTTATAATCCGCTCGATGACAGCATAAAGCTGAAACGAAATCCCGATGACTTTGAACGACTGAGGGGAGACTATCCTCTGCGACGTGAGAAGGCAGAAATTGTGCACGGGAACACCTGATAAAGTGTCGAAAAGACAAAATTATGCACTTAAACATGCACAATATTACCTTGTTTGTGCAACAGAACAATGTTTTTTTACGAAAATATTTGTTTATATGAATAAAAATTAGTTACTTTGCACCCGATTTTGAAAATAGAATGAATATTTAGTAACAATTAAAGATTAAAATTATGTCAGAAATTGAAAGCAAAGTAAAGGCAATTATCGT
>AUXO011258390.1_pt1 | contig 11386 bp, 9 predicted proteins | sample 768731 | NCBI WGS metagenome assembly AUXO01 (sample SAMN02715735, study PRJNA202380) | gut metagenome | biome: sheep rumen | host: Ovis aries | place: New Zealand: Palmerston North | reverse complement strand
TGTTCTAATCTTACTGATGCTCAGGCTAGAAGACTTGCTATTCGTTATAGAAAAGAAGATGGTACGAAGGAGTTAGTACATACTTTAAATAATACAGTTATTGCTCCTCCTAGAATGTTAATTGCTTTTTTAGAAAATAATTTACAGAAAGATGGTAGTGTATTAATTCCTAAAGTTTTACAACCTTATATGGGTGGTAAGGAGAAATTAGTACCTAATAAATAGTTGGGGGGTTTTATATGGTTGATTTAAGAGATTTATTATATTTTGGTTCTGTTATGATTTCTTTAAATGAAGATGGAGAATTAATTGGTCGTGCTATGATTGAATTAGAGAATGGTTATATTCCACTTACTTTATCGAGTATAGATTTAAATTTTATAGAATTAGAAGAAGATATTAAGGTTAAATTGCAAGAAGGATATATTCTTTATATGATTGCTGGACAAATATATCTTGGAAAACCGCTTAACGATGTAGATAAATCTGTTGTTTGGGAGAATGATATAGAGTTTTTATCTACTTTTCATTCTTTTCAAAATTTAGAATATCAACAAGAAAGAAATATTGGTAAAAAAAGAACTAAAGTTAGAATTGGTAATTTTTGTCAACCAGATACTTTTGCATAATAAGAAACATATATTGATTTAAGTTGTATCTTAAATCTCTTTTTTCTAATAAAATTTAGTGAGAGATGATATGTATGATTACTAAAATAGGTATTTTTGATTCTGGTATTGGTGGAGTAACTGTTTTAAAGAAATGTCTTTCTTTAAATCCTTGTTTTGATTATTTATATTATAGTGATTCTATACATAATCCTTATGGTGATAAAAGTAAGGATGTTGTTATTGGGTATTGTCAGAAAATTGTTGATTATTTAATTAGTAAAGGTTGTAGAATTATTATTATTGCTTGTAATACGGCTAGTGCTATGGCTGTTGATTATTTAAGAGAGTTTTATTCTGATATTTATTTTATTGCTATTGAGCCTGCTATTAAGCTAGCTTATGATACTAATCATGATGGAACTTTAGTAATGGCTACTAAGGGGACTATGGATAGTCAAAGATTTCATGAATTATATGGAAAATATCATCATGATAGTTATTATTTAATATCTTGTATTGGGCTTGCTAATTTAATTGAATTTGGTAGTGATAATGAAATTAGAGATTATTTATTAGATCATTTATCTGTTTATCGGGGTAAGGTTAGTAATGTTGTATTAGGATGTACTCATTATCCAATTATAAAACAGCAAATAAAAGATGTGCTTGGAGATGTTGTTTTCTTTGATGGTTCTATTGGTGTTGCTAAACAATTGAGACGTATTATTAAAGAAAATCATTTTGTGGGTAATGATGATTATAAGATTTTATTTGAAGATTCCACAGGAAGTGTGGAAAAAGAAAAAAGATTTTATTCTTTGTTAGAAAGCGATATTATTTAATTAGGAGGTGTTTTATGAATCATATTCTTAAGACTCGTGAAAGGGGAAATTTGATTGTTATATCTGGTCCTAGTGGTGCTGGGAAGGATAGTATTATTAATAAGTTATTAAATAAAGTAGATAATATATGGTTATCTGTTTCTATGACTAGTAGGGAACCTAGAACTGGAGAAATTCCTGATAAAAGTTATTTTTTTGTTAGTAAAGATGAATTTGAACGTAGAATTAAAGATGGTGTTTTTTTAGAATATGCGGAATATAATGGAAATTATTATGGTACTCCTAAAGATAAAATTAAAGATATGTTAGAGATGGGGAAGGATGTTATTTTAGAAATTGAAATACAGGGTGCCTTAAAGGTTAAAGAACTTATTCCTGATGCTATATTTATATTTGTATTACCTCCTAGTATGGATGAGCTTAGGAAAAGACTTGTTAAAAGAGGTACTGATAGTATAGATAAAATTATTTCTAGATTTAAGGTTGCTTATCAAGAAATTAATGAGGTTACTAAATATAATTATGTTGTTGTTAATGATGATTTAGATATGGCGGTTGCTAAAGTAGAGGCAATTCTTTTGTCTGAGAGATGTAGGGTTGATAGGATAGAAGATATTTATTTGAGTAATCAAGAGGAAGAAATACATGAATTATTAGTAGAGAAAGAATTATTAAACCAAGAAAGAGAAATATAAAACTCTAGTTCATTTTTTGAATTAGAGTTTTTATTTTCAAATTAAACCATTTATTTAATAATTTTTATTTCTTTTTGTTGTATTAATGAGATTTAATTTTTTTATCTTGTTGTTTATTTGGTTAATTGGCTTTTAAATAATCTTTTTGCTTGTAAAGACTTTTATTTTGATTTATAATTGATATAGTATTTATGGAAATGAGGAATGTTATGGCTAAATATAAAACAATGGACGCAAATGAAGCTGTTGCTAGTGTTGCTTATCAGTTTAGTGAGATATGTGGAATATATCCAATTACTCCAGCATCTCCTATGGCAGAACATGTTGACGAAATGGCAAGTCGCGGAGAAATTAATTTTTTTGGTAATCAGGTTAAAGTTGTAGAGATGCAATCTGAAGCGGGTGCTATTGCTCTTTGTCATGGTGCATTACAAAGTGGAGTATTATCTACTACTTTTACAGCTAGTCAAGGACTTTTATTGATGATTCCTACTTTGTATAAAATGGCTGGTGAAATGCTACCTGGTGTGATTCATGTAGCAGCTCGTAGTTTATCAACACACGCATTAAGTATTTTTGGGGATCATTCTGATGTTTATTCTGTTCGTAGTACTGGAGTGTGTATGCTTTCTTCTGCTAGTGTGGAAGAAGCCTATTATATGGCTAGTATTGCTCATTTGGCAAGTATTGATTGTCATCTTCCTTTTATTCATTTTTTTGATGGTTTTAGAACTAGTCATGAAATTGATAAGGTTAAATTGATGGATTTTGATAAGATTAAAAAACTAATTAATAAAAAGGCATTAAAGGAATTTAGAGATAATGGTATGAGTTTGAGTCATCCTACTACAAGGGGAACTGCTGAAAATGATGATATTTATTTTCAACATACTGAATCTAGAAATCAAGATTATATTAATGCTGGCTCTAAAATTAATGATATCATGTCACAAGTAAATGATGTTATGGGTACTAATATTAAGCCTTTTAATTATTATGGTAGTAAAAATGCTTCATATGTTATTGTGGCTATGGGTAGTGTTACTGAAACAATTAAGGAGACAGTTGATGTATTGAATAAGAATGGATACAATGTTGGTGTTGTTATTGTTCATTTATATCGTCCTTTTTATAGTCAGTATTTTATTGATGTTCTTCCTAAAACTGTGAAAAAGATTGCTGTTTTGGATAGAGCAAAGGATGCTGGTGCTTCTGGGGAGCCTTTATATATGGATGTTGTAGAAGCACTACATTCAAAAGATATTATGATTGTTGGTGGAAGATATGGTTTATCTTCTAAAGATACTACTCCTGCTCAGGTAAAGGCTGTTTTTGATTTTTTAGATAGTAATAAAACAAAGCATAATTTTACTATTGGTATTATAGATGATGTTACGCATTTAAGTTTAAAAGTGGATTCTCGTTTTATTTTGCCAAAAGAAGGTAAAGAATTATTGATATATGGATATGGTTCTGATGGAATGGTATCTACAAGTAAAGATTTAATTAAAATTATTGGGGATCATTCTGATCATTACGTTCAAGGATATTTTCAGTATGATTCTAAAAAAAGTGGTGGTGTTACTAGGAGTCATATTAGAATTAGTGATAAAGAAATTAGAAAAACTTATTATGTAGATTGTCCTGATTTGGTTGTCATTAGTAAGGATAGTTATTTGTATCAATATGATGTTCTTTCTAATGTTGATCAGAATGGTGTCGTTTTATTAAATACTAGTCTTTCTATTAATGATTTGGTTAAGAGTTTACCTAATAAGGTTAAATATATATTAGCTCAGAAAAATTTAAAATTATATGTTATAGATGCTTATCAACTAGTGAATAGTCTTGGATTGAGGAATAAAATAAGCACTTGTATGGAAGTTTGTATTTTTGAATTATTAGATATTTTGAATAGTAAAAAAATTAATCGTATTATGAAACAGTCTAATGAAAAGAGATTTCAATCAAAGGGTAAAAGTATTATAGATATTAATAATCAAGTAGTGGATAGTGCTATTTCTTGTATGAAAGAAGTTTTAGTTGATAAGAGTTGGAAGAATTTATCTTTTGATGATATTGAGTTTAAGGATATGGATGATGTTATTCGTCATTTACATGGTGATGATTTACCTGTTAGTGCATTTTTGAATTATAGTAATGGGGTATTTCCTGGTGGAAATACTAAGTATGAGAAAAGAGATATTTCAGATAGAGTTCCTTGTTGGCATTCAGAGAATTGTATAGAATGTAATCAATGTGCTTTCGTTTGCCCTCATGCTGTTATTCGTCCATTTTTATTAGATAAATTTGATAATGAGGTTACTTCTATTGAATCGGTGATGCCAAAGGGTGTTAATTACGCTATTGGTGTTAGCTATCAAGATTGTACTGGTTGTGGGTTGTGTGCTAATGTTTGTCCTGGAAAAATGGGAAAAAAGGCTTTAGAAATGGTTGAATATGATAGGGATAAATTTAAACAAGATGACTTTGTTTATCTACAAAATAATAATATTAATGGTAGTTATCCAGCTAAGGTTATGAATGTGAAAAATATTGGTTTTGTTCCTCCTAAGTTTGAATATAGTGGTAGTTGTGCTGGATGTGGTGAAACTCCTTATTTGAAAAATTTAACGCAAGTTTTTCCTAAAAATTTGGTAATTGCTAATGCTACTGGCTGTTCTTCCATTTATGGTGCTAGTATGCCATCTAGGCCATATAGTGTATCTTGGGCGAATAGTTTATTTGAAGATAATGCTGAGTTTGGTTTAGGTATTGCTAAGGGAATAGAATTAAAAAGAAATAAGATTGAAGATTATATGTTAAAGAATTTATCTAAAGATAAAGATTTATTTCAGAAGTGGTTAGAGCATAAGAATGATTATCAAAGTTGTTTAGATGTTATGAGAAATATTGATTTTACTAAACATAAAGAACTTTTAGAGTATAGTGATTTTATTATTCCTGCTAGTACATGGATTGTTGGTGGGGATGGCTTTGCTTATGATATTGGTTTTGGTGGATTAGATCATGTTTTATCTAGAAATGATAATATTAATATTTTAGTTTTGGATACGGAGGTTTATTCTAATACAGGTGGTCAATCATCTAAATCTTCTAATAAGGGTAGTGTTAGTGCGTTTGCTTCTTCTGGTAAAATTCATTATAAGAAGGATTTGGCTAGAATTGCTATGTGTTATCCGGGTTGCTATGTTGCTTGTGTTAATATTGGTTATAATAAAGAACATTATTTAAAGGTATTGCAAGAGGCGAATTCTTATAATGGTCCAAGTATTGTTATTGCATATTCTTCTTGTATTGAGCATGGTATTAAAAAAGGGATGGAATACTCGATGGATAATGCACATCTTGCTACGGAATGTGGATATTTTTTAACATTTCGTTATAAGCCTGATACAAAAGAATTTATATTAGATAGTAAAAAGCCTGATTTTTCGTTATATGATAAGTTTTTGTCTGGTGAGAATCGTTATGTTAATTTAAAAAGAGTATGTCCATCTGATGCTGAAAAAATATTGAATAGTCAAAAAGAATGGGCTATGGAACGATATGAATATTATAAAAAATTAGATAATACTAGTATCTAATTTTTTTTGTATAAAGTTGTAAAGTAGGTTATTTTTTGATTTGTTATTATTTTTTTATGTTATAATGTATATTAGGATAGAGGTGTATGTTGAATGGAAGGGAAAGTTAAACCTAGAAAAATTAAAAAAAATAATAAGTCCGAAGAAGTAGTTTCTAAGAAAAGTAATGAGTCTGAAGAAGTAGTTTCTAAAAAAGCTAATAAGGCTATATTTGAAGAGAAGAAGGAAGATAGTTTAGTACATGAGCAAAAGGTTGTTCATAAGAGAAAAAGGAAACTTTATTTAAAGGATATTGATACAACAGATGAAGAGAGTATGGTGGATGATCTTATTCAAGAAGAGATAATGGATCATAATCTTCAAAATGATGATAATTTTTCTATAGGATTAATTGTTTTTATACTCGCTATGTCTTTAGCTGTTGGTATTGTTATGGGCTATGTTCTTTATCGTATTGCGATGGGATTGTAAAAAAAATGTAAATTAATTAAAGCAAATGTACCCATTTGGGTTACATTTGCTTTTTATAAATTGACATTTCTTATCTTCTTGTATTATGTTTTTATTAGTACTAGGAGGTTTTTATGTTTGGGTATCAAATTTTTTGTAAATTATTTTATTTGTTAGATGAGAAAGAGAGGGTTCAAAAATTACAGAATATTTTTGGGTTAGATGATATTTCTGTGTATTCTATTGTTAAAAGAAAAGAGAGTATTATTTTTAGATTTTATTCTTCTTCTATTTTTTATCAAGTAGCTTTTCATCTTAATAGTGATGGGAATCAACCTTATTTTGTGATAAGGGAATCACGCTTTATACAGTATGAAGTTTTTATTTCTTTTTATCATAATATTTTAAAAAAGTCTTCTCAATATCCATTTTTAGATTTAGTTAAGATATTTTTATCTCAAGATGAAGATGAAATTATTTCTTTGTTTCGTTCTTTATGATTGGTTTTTTTTGATACTCTTTTTTTATATAATTTTTATTCAATGGTAAATAGTATATTGATGCAACTTTTTGTTCTAAATCTAGTAATTGAGATATGTTAGGTTTATAATTATGAATAATAGGAATGTTTATCTCTTTTTTTATTTTATTTAAGTACTTTTTTCCTTTTTGGTTAAATCCATTGATTCTTATATAATCTATTGTATCGTTTTTAGCTTCTTTTTTGGTAAATGATACTAATATATGTACTAACATTCTATTTATCTTGTTATATGTGTATCGTTTCGTTTTAATTTTTAATACTAAATCTTCCCATGATGTGGCATTTAGTATTTCTTTTTTTATTCTATTTTCAATTCCTTCATCTACTGTTTGGTAGATAGATAGATCTTTTTCGGAAATTATTTTATATTTTAGGTATGGAAAATAGTTATTTAGTGTTATTTCTTTATTTATATATTCTTCTATTTTTGGAGGTAATAAATTAGTAATTGATTCTTTTTTTGTAATTTTATATCTAATAGTAGTGGCATTTGCAATGGAAGAATCAATTTCTTTCGCGTGATATGAACCAATTCTTTTTATTGTTATTGGTGTAATTGGATAATTGTTTTTTATTATTTCTTTTATGTAGGATAGTCCTAATAGGTCATTTGGTTCTTTTATCTCTATATTTGTTATATTAGATAGGGCTTTATTTAAAGCAGTAGGGTAATTATTACCTTCTTTTAGATATTTTTTTGTTAGATTTTGATAACTTGATTCATTTAGTTGTATATTTGCTATGGATGTTAATTTTTCTATGTTATTTGATTCACTTCCAAAAATAAGGGTATCTATTTTAAGGGCATTTAGTATTTTTAGTGCTCCTTTTGCAAAGATATCTGCTGATTGAGTAGCATATAGAAAAGGTAATTCTACTATTAAATCAATATCATTATTTAAGGCTATCATCGTTTTATCCCATTTGTTTATTATGGATACATCTCCTCTTTGAGTAAAATAGGAATTGGTAATTAAAATGATAATTGATTCTGGATATAATTCTTTTATTTTATTTAATTGATATTTATGTCCAAAATGAAATGGATTATATTCTGCAATGATTCCTATTATTTTCATAGTTGTTCTCCTTTCAGTTTTAGTATATCATATTTTCTTTGAAAGAATTGCAAAAATATTTAACTAGTGATATAATTTGCTTATTGGGAGAAGGTAGTATATGAAGAAATTTTTTTCTAAAAAAGGTATTCAACAAAAAATTAGATATATAAATGAATTTATTAAAAAGCATTATTTTTCATTTTTTAAAGAAGTTCCTTTGTTATTTTGCTTTTTAATTACTGCTTTATTAAATACTTTATTGTTGCGTATTGTTACTGTTGGTAATTGGTTTTATATTAAACCTTTGATTGCTGATTTAGGAATGTTATTTATTTTTTCTTCTTTTATGTTTTTATTAAAAAGTGATAAAAAAAGGAAAAGGTATTTATTTATATTATCTTTAGTGTTGTCTATTATTTGTATTGTTCATTCTTTATATTATACGTATTATTCTTCATTTGCATCTGTATCTTTATTGGCTACATCGACTTTTGTTGTTGATGTGGGGGACGCTGTTGTTGATCAAGTACTTAATTTTAGGGATTTTATTTATTTATGGCAACCAATTTTTGTTTATTTTTATTATATTAAAGAAAAGAAAAAATTTAATAAAAGGGAGAAAAACAAAATTTTTACTAGAAAGTTTTCTTTTCTTAATATGTTAGTTTCTGGTTTGGCTTTGCTAATTATTGCTTCTTGTACTATGTCTAGTGTTGAGTGGAGTCGTTTTGGTAAAATGTGGAATAGGGAATCTGTTTTATCAAGTTTTGGTATTTATACTTATCAAATCAATGATATTTTTCAGAGTTTGGAACCTAAAATTAATAATTTGTTTGGACATGATAGTGCTTATAGAAAAGTAAGTGAGTATTATCATAATAGGGAGTTATCTAATAAAAAAAATGAATATAGTGGTGTTTTTGAGGGCATGAATGTTATTGTTATTCATGCGGAGAGTTTGCAAACATTAGCATTAGATTTATCTTTTAATGATGTTCCTGTTACTCCTTTTCTTAATAAGCTTGCAAAGGAATCTATTTATTTTAGTAATTATTATTCTGAAGTTGGTGTTGGTACTAGTAGTGATGCTGAATTTACTTTTAGTACTTCTTTGATGCCTTCTTCAAATGGTACTGTTTTTGTTAATTATTTTGATAGACAATATCAAAGTATTCAGCAATCTTTTAAAGATAAGGGATATTATGTTTTTAGTATGCATGGTAATACTGGAGATTTTTGGAATCGTGCTACTATGCATAAGAATTTAGGATATGATAAGTTTTATAGTAAGAGTTCTTTTGATACTTCTGAGACAATAGGTTTGGGTATCAGTGATAAATCTTTCTTTCAGCAAGCAGTTCCTATGATTAAAGAAATTAATGAGAAATATCATCAACCTTTTTATGGGCAACTTATTACTCTTACCAATCATACTCCATGGGGAGATTTGGAACTTATGGATGAATATGATACTAGTATGACTGTTGATATTAATGGTGAGAAAGTGAAGAGAGATTATTTAAATGGTACAACTTTGGGGGACTATTTTAGATCTGTTCACTATATGGATCAAGCATTGGAACAATTTGTTCGTGATTTGGATGAAGAAGGATTATTAGATAATACTGTGTTTGTTTTATATGGTGATCATGATGCTCGTATTAGTAAAAAGAATTATAATTTAATGTATAATTATGATCCATATTCTGATAAAGTGAAAGAAGATGGTGATGAAGGGTATGTTGATTATAATGAATATGAATATCGTTTAGATAAGGCAGTTCCATTTATTATTTGGAGTAAGAATAAAAAGATAACTAAGGAGATTACTACTGTTACTGGTATGATAGATGCTGCTCCTATTCTTGAAAACTTATTTAATGTTAAGAAAAATTCTTATCAGTTAGGTAATGATGTGTTAGGAAATGGATTAGAGGATAATGTTGTTACTTTTGTAGATGGTTCTTATGTGACTAATAAGATTTATTATAATGGGCAAAATAGTAATATTTATTCTATTAGTGGTGATGCTGTAGGTGAAGAATATGTCTTAGAAAATTCTAAATATGCAAATGATGTTATTGATATTTCTAATGATATTATTACTTATGATTTAATTAAAGAGATGAATAATAAAGAAGATAAGTAGTTGTTACTTATCTTCTATTTTTATTAATTTAGCATGTACGACAACTCTACTTGTTCCAATGTCGTCGCAAGTTGATAGAGTAATGATTTTATCTGTGAAATCTAAATCTATGTTGAATTTTTGTTGACTTTTATTTTTTATATTGTTTAGAAATGTTTCATAGGCTTCTATAGAATTAAATTTTGATTGTAAGTAATCAGTTGTAGGTGGTGTTTTATATACAGAAAATATTTGCCATATGGAGTTTGTCTTTTTGGTAGATAATTTGATGTAATGGCTATTTTTGCTTTTGAACCAGCTCTTTTTTAATAAATATGGTATTTGTCCAAACATTGTTCTATTAATTAAATTGTGTCCGTATATAATGGTATTATTGTTTAAGGTATCAAAATTATCTCTGTAATCTGCAAATATCCAACCAATATCTGTTTTTCTTTTGTAAAAATCATGGTTTAAGTAATATTCATTATCGGTATGTTGTACTATTGGATAATTCACATTTGTATTGTTTACTTGTATCCAGCCTACTGTTTCTGAATTTTTAGAAATATAGTAGTCTAGGTTAACATTAATAAAATTAGTATTTATATAATTTGAATCTGTGTTTGTATCTTGCTCTACGGATTTGGTTAATCCTTCATACTGATCTGGAGTATCTTTTTTTATGTTATCGTGTTGTATGGCTAAAATATCTTGATTTAGAGTTCCTATGAATTTTTTATTTCTTTGGGTTTGTACATACCATCTTGTTGCTATAAATATACATAATAGATAAGTGATGATGGATAGAGTAATTGTAATATAGGGGAGAAACTTATTTCCTAAAATGTTTTGATTTGGGTTATTTGTATCTTTCTTTTCTGTAATGTATTTCAGTCCTATATAAATATATTTTGGTAAAGTTGTAAATAAAATTTTAATTCCATTCCATAAAAAAAATATAAGATAAAGAGGTATATGTATTATAAATATTAGACCATCTATAAAGTATTTTATTAGTTTCATTGTTACCTCCTATTCTTTACTTTAGTATAACATATTTTTAATTGTTTTGTTCTTTTATTTATAATATTTGCAAAAAAATGTAAAATCTTGTATAATATTTTTGATTTGACATAAGGAGGTGATGCATTTTGGAAGAAATAAATTTAGAGGATATAAAAATAGGGGATAAATTAGAAATTCATTGTTATAAGCATAATGGTCATTTGCATAGGCAGTGGGATGAAGCTGTATTGTTGGAAGTTACTGATGATTATATGGTATTTGGTAATAATAAAACGACTGTTGTTGATTCTGATGGTAAGGTTTGGAATACAAAAGAACCTGCTATTATGTTTTTCTTTAAAAATAGGTGGTTTAATATTATTGGACAACTTAAAGATTATGGTATTTATTTTTATTGTAATATTGCTACTCCTTTTTT
>AUXO016915999.1_pt1 | contig 11387 bp, 8 predicted proteins | sample 768731 | NCBI WGS metagenome assembly AUXO01 (sample SAMN02715735, study PRJNA202380) | gut metagenome | biome: sheep rumen | host: Ovis aries | place: New Zealand: Palmerston North | reverse complement strand
GCAAAATCCTGTAGGAAATGTGGTTACACTGGTTTAAGATTCAAAGCAAAAGAACCAAGAGGATAGATTAATTGTACTTTTACTTTAGTACTTTTAATTTTTTTCTTTATTTTAAACTCCAAATCTATACTTAACGATTTTTATTATTTATCTGTCTATTTACTTTAAACTTGTTTTTTAAATTCTTAATTGGGAAATATTTATTAATTATAAAAATTCATTATTTAATCCAGTTATTACGTATATGATTAAGTTTTGAACAGTATATACATTATGTTCTTCTAAAAACTGAAAATAATCAAGCAGATTAACAACATTGATACATAATTAAATACTAATACTTTTTAAAATAAACTATTTATAAAGATAATTATTCATTTATAATTAAAGAGTAGATAATATGGACGTTGAAAATTATATTAATGAAACATTAAAAGATCACAAATTACATTTTACTTTGATAGATCCTGATGAACAATCACCTGAAGAAGCAGCAGCAATGGCAAAGGCAGCACAAAAAGCAGAATCTGACGGTATTTTGGTTGGTGGTTCAATAACTGATCAGGATGATTTAAATCTTACAGTTAAGGCAATTAAAGAAAGTACTGATTTGCCAGTAGTTTTATTCCCTGGAAATATAAGTGGGGTGAGTAAATATGCTGATGCTATTTTATTTATGAGTTTATTAAATTCAACTAATCCTTATTGGATAACTGGTGCACAAGCATTATCTGCTCCTTCCATCAAAAAAATGGGAATTGAAACAATTCCTATGGGTTATTTAATTATAGAACCTGGAGGAACTGTTGGTTGGGTTGGTGATGCAAAACCTATTCCTCGTAAAAAATCGGATTTAGCTTTAGCTTATTCCATGGCTGCAGAATTTTTGGGAATGAGAGTTATTTATTTGGAAGCTGGTTCCGGTGCAGATTCACATATTCCTCTTGATTTTATAATGAAAGTTAAAAAATTAACAAATTTGATTGTTATAGTTGGTGGTGGAATCAGAACAGCAAAAGATGCACAGGAAGTAAGTCAAGCTGGTGCTGATATAATAATCACAGGAACTGTAGTTGAAGAAACAGAAGATGCTTATGAAAAAATTAAAGAATTAACTGATGCTATACATTAGTTAATTTTAAATCTTTTTTATAATAATCCTAATTTTATTTATATTCCATTTTTTCTTTAATTTTCAAGTAATCTTCGTAATGGTTGATATTTAATAATTCTAATTCATTATCCTCTTTCAAAGCATAGAATTCAACACCATCTTTAATCATTTTTCTTAATATTGGATTTAGATTATCGTCTTCTTTTTGAACATAATTGTATAATAATCTTCCATAACAGCAAAAAGGCATACCTAAACCTTCAGCACTATCTAATTTTCCTATTTTTCTTCTTCTAAGAATACTTATAGTATTTTTAGGATTGGGGCTGTTGTTTAAGGTAGTTATCATACGATTGATGGTGTTTGTTGTTAAAGTTGGTTGGTCCGCAGCAGCAAATAGGAAAAATTTATCTTTTTGATTCTTTAAAGCATTTTCAATAGTTTTTGATAAATCTACGTCAGGATTTTCATTAATTATTATGTTTACTTTATTAACTAAATCATATTCTTCAAGAAGAGCATAAATTTCATCAGAAAAATGTCCTAAGCATATATTTATATTTTCAATATTTGAATTAGAAATATGTTCTATTGTATGAATTAGTAATGCTTTGTTATTTATTTCTAATTTTAATTTATGAATAGGTTTTTTTCCCATATCTTCAAAATCTTTTATCATTCTAGAATTTTTACCTGCTGCAGTAATTATTGCATCCATAAATAATCATCTCTAAAAAAAGTAATAATAAAAAAAGGGGGTTTAAGTGGATGTTGTATTGTTTGTGGAATTGGTAGTTACATTATTTCTAAGTTCATAAATTTCTGTATGAATTGCTGTTCCACCACCACTTCCGGTAGTCCACATAACTATTTTAATAGGATATTTTCCAGTATTTTTAACTAATACGTCAATAGTTGGTCTGTATTCATAAAGAATAGCTTCACGGTCACTTGACATGCCTACTGGTAAAGGATTACCTAAAGCCAATACTGCTGCCCTAAGTGATCTTCCTGGTGGACAGACTCCATGGGTAGCACTTCCGGAAGGAGCTTCTTCTTCAACAATGGATGTGAAACTAACATTTTCTTTTCCATGAGCAGAACCATTTGCAGGTATGAATGTATTGTTCCAACCTTCTGCGAATTCTCTAGCATTAGCTGCACGAACTTTTGTAGGGTAACCAGCTAAACTTTCCACATAACTTAGTCCACTACTTACTTTAACTTCAGTTGCATTGTTGTCATACACTAATACTGGGCATCCTGGTGTATAATTACGCATATAAGCATAAACATCTTCACCAAATAAATGTGTAATGTTTTCTTTTCCGTAAACATTGGATCTATTATCACTGAAGTTTCCTAAATAATAATCTACAGTTATGTTTGCTCCATCTTTTGCATTTTTAAACCATGATGTTAATCCTGCTGCTGAGACAAAATCAGTTGGCACAGTATCATTATTTATGTCACTACCCTTGATTGTTTGAATAGTTTTATTTTGACAAATAAAGTTAATTGAATCTCCTGATTTTTGAGCATATACATATCCTTTTTTATAAGCCCAAACTATCTCATCAGTTTTGTTTACACTGATTTTACCCTTTTCATCCATGTTAACTTTAGCAATACCATCTAATTTACTGGAAATATGTCCGTCTGCTGTGATGTATGTATTATTTTTTATCACATCAACAGGTGCACATCCTGTCATTAATGAACTAAGAACAGTCATAAAATTTCCATGAATTAATGGTCTTGCAATATTTATTGGATTTGCTGCCAGAGGTTCTTTAGGAATATTTGTAGTATCAATCAATAAATCTCCTGCAATTACTGTAGAACCATTTATGGCATTGATACTTTCGGTTGTATTAGCTCCACTAGTAAATGCATTGCACATAACTCCTGAAGCAAGTACAGTTAAAAATAAAATCCCAATTAATAAATATGGATTGGTTAGTTTTGCCATTTAATTATTAACCTCTCTAGTTTCATTAAATAATAATTATAATAAAAAAGATTTCATGAATTATTATATAATACTATATATTTATAATAATTAATAATATTTTTTCTAAAAAAAAGATTTAAAAAGAGTTATTGGTATTAAATTAATTTTGATGTAATTTCCGTAATCTTTGCCTGTCCATTTCCTCCAATGAATATCTTTTTACCCTTATTTTTATCAATAAACTTGATGATATCTTTAATTTCTTTAATAACCATCAAATCCTTGTCATAACCTAAATTATTAAGATATTGTATGTACTCATAAGTGATATCATCTAAACCGGGAAATATTATGAGAGTATCTGGAGAATATTCTTTAATATAATCCAATATGTTGAATCGGCATGTTTCATGTTTTCGTGGAGTTCCTATTATGACAATATCAAATTTTTCCTCTTTTAACACAGCTTTTAAAGCATCAACATTATCTGTTTTACCAATTATGATGCTGTTGCCCTCGTATTCAATTTCAATACTTCTACCTTCTACAGATTCAAAGCTTTTTAGATATTTTATAATTGATTTTTCTCTTATACCTAATTCTAAACAAGTAACTCTTGCTGCTTCGGCATTTTGTAAATTGAATGAACCAAATAAGTTTAATTCATGTTGGTACTTATCGAATAATATAGTTTTTTTACTTCTGTCAGTAATTTTCATAAGATTAGAATCATTTTTATTGAGAATTGCAGTTTTGTTTTCAATAAAATCTCCTACTTCTTCAGTGTAATGTTCTATGGATCCATGAACATCCATATGATCATAACCAATGTTGGTAGTAACAACTAAATCTATATCAAATACGTAATCACAAAAAGCTAATGTCATATCACAAACTTCAATTACAATAAAATCATAGTCTTTTTCATTTGCCTTAAGGAGTAATTCAGTATATCCTGAAAAACCACCTCCACCATTTCCTCCCAGAACAACATCATATCCTGTACTGCTTAAAATATGGTAAATCATATGGCTTGTTGTGGTCTTTCCATTAGTTCCAGTTACGGCTATTGTTTTAATATTTTTGTGTTTTTTAAGTACATCTGATATGAAAATATTTTTTTCAATGATTTTTTTACAGATATCTTTTTCAAATAAACTAGGACTTACAGACACAGCTTCTGATTTTAAAATTTTGTCTAAATTATGACTTCCAATTTCTAAATCTAATTTTTCTTTATTGATTTTTTCATGATTTAAAAGATTTAAATCTATTTTTCGATTAATATCGGAAGCATAAACATTATGGTCACGTTTTAATAGGGCAATTGTAGCTTGCTGTCCTTCCACTCCTAAACCCACAACACTTATATTCATCTTATGAACTCCTTTCTTCCATATATATTAACTTTTTAATGATTAACTATTTAGATTTATGTATCTATTTCTGAATCTTGAAAAAGAAAGCCACATTTAAATATGTTAATCTTGATAATAATTATCATTGATAAAAAATAATTATAAATAAATGATTAGTTATTGTAATTAATTGGATAAACTCAATTGAATTATTTAGGGAGTTTTGGTTTAAAATGAAAAATTTAACAAGAGAGATAGTTAAAAAAATTAACGATATTAAACAACCAATAAAAATTATGCACGTTTGTGGTTCACATGAACATACGATTATGTATAATGGTATCAGATCCATGTTACCTGAAGAAGTACAAGTTGTTGCAGGACCCGGATGTCCAGTGTGTGTAGTTCCTGCTAGAGAAATAGATGAATGTGTAGCTCTGGCAGAACAAGGTGTAACAGTAACTATTTTTGGTGACATGTTAAGAGTACCAGGTACAGAAAAATCCTTGGCTGATGCTAAAGCAGAAGGGGCTGATGTAAGGATAGTTTATGGTATTGGAAATGCAGTTGAACTTGCAAATGAAATAGATAATGAAGTAGTATTTATGTCAGCAGGATTTGAAACAACAGCACCAACTACGGCAAGTGAAATGTTAAACAATCCTCCTGAAAACTTTTCAGTATTAAGTGGTCACAGATTAGTACCACCTACACTTGATTTCTTAGTACATGATGAAGTAAAATTGGATGCTTTAATAGAACCGGGACATGTATGTACCATTATAGGAACAAAACCTTTTGAATTTTTATCTGAAAAATACGGAATACCTCAGGCAGTAGCAGGATTTAATCCATTGGATATTTTATATTCAATATACTTAATATTAAAACAGAAAAAAGAAGATAATCCTAGAATTCAAAACGAATATAAACGTGCAGTACGTGAAGAAGGAAACGTAAAAGCAATAGAAGCAATGGATGAAGTGTTTGAAGTTACTACTAAAGAATGGAGGGGTTTCCCTGAAATACCTGATTCTATTTATGAACTCAAACCTGAATTTGATGACCACAATGCAAGGAAAAAATTTGATATGGACTTACCGGATACTCAAAATGTACCTACAGGATGTATTTGTGGGCCTATTTTAAGAGGAATGGCAAGACCTGAAGATTGTAAATTATTCCGTGGTGAATGTAATCCTTTACATCCAATTGGTGCTTGTATGGTAAGTAAAGAAGGTACCTGTAATATTGCATACAGATATTCTAAAATGGATGATTAAATTAGGGTTGATAAAATGGATTATATAGTTGAAGATATTATAAAAAAACTATCAAATAAAGTCGATTATTCTGAAGTATATTTGGATACAGAAAAAACTACTGAAATATCAGTATTAAATGATGAAGTAAATTATGCTAAGGAAGAAGATGTTACTGGTATAGGTGTAAGAGTAATTAACAATCAACAACAGGGATTTTCTTATACAACTAATATAAACAGAATCGATGAAGTAATAGAACAGGCAATCAAAAATTCTAGACTAAATAATCCTGATGAAAATTTATCCATAATTGAAAAACCTCAGGGATACAAGGAAATATCTGGATTATATGATAAAAAGATAGAAGATGTAACTTTACAGGAAGCAATTCAAATATGTAATGAACTAGTAGAAATGGTTAAACAAAAAGATTGTCAACCTACATCCGCTGAATATGAAGTAAGTATTGGAAAAACAATTATTGCAAATTCAAATGGAGTTTTCGCATCTGAAAATCAGACTGGTTCGGCCATATCTGTATCAGTTAATGCGAAAGATCAGGATGGTTTTTCAAGTGCTTATGCTTATGATTTAAGTCATAATAAAGAACTAGAAGTTGAAAGAATTGTTCAAGAATCAACAGATTTGGCAAAAAATTCTAGAAATGGATTGCCTACAGAAACAAGAACTACTGATGTTGTTCTTGATTATTTTGCAATTTCATCTTTATTGAGTACATTTTTATCTGCATTAAATAGTGAAAATACTCAAAGAGGACGTTCTTACTTCCAAGATAAATTAAATGAGATGGTTACTTCAGAATCATTTTCTCTGTATGATGATGGTACAATTCCTGGTGCAAGAGCTTCATCAAAATTTGATGATGAAGGTTCACCTTCACAAAAAACTGAATTAATAAAAGATGGGGAATTAAAGAATTTTATATATGATACTTATCATGCTAATAAAGATGAACGTGATGTTACTACAACAGCCAATGCTTCAAGAGCAGGATATAGTTCTGTTCCTTCAGTAGGTTTTACTAATATTAATACAGAATTTAAAGAAATTACTCCAGTATCTGATATAATAGATGGAATAACTGTACATAGTGTAATGGGAGCACATACTGCTAATCCAATAACTGGTGATTTTTCAGTGGAAGCTCGGAATGCATTTGAAATAAAAAATGGTGAAATAACTAATCCTATAAAGAAAGCCATGATTTCAGGTAACATATTTGAAATTATGAAAAATGCTACAGCAGCAACAGAAGAAATAAGACAAGTAGGTTCATTAATAACACCGAAAGTTCTTGCAAAAAATTTAAGGGTAATTGGTTAAACTATTTTTAAAACGCTTAATTTTTTATATTTCTCTAAATTTTTCTTTTTTTTATTATTATTCTATTTTTTTATTTTTTATACTTTTTTTTAAAATTAATCTTAGGATTTAAATAATATAATGAATATATAATTATTTAATATAAAATTATAATTTGTAATTTAAAAGAATATTCTAAAATCAAGGTATTATTATTTTAATTAATTTTTTTTCATATTAATTAGTAATTATTTTAAAAATGAAGGAGTAAAGTAAATGTTTTGTAAAAAATGTGGGTCAGAACTAAATATAAATGATGAAATGTGTCCTAAATGTGGCACATTTGTAAACGATGAATTCGCTACAGAAAAATACGATCCTTTATTGGCTTTGGAAAAAGTTGAAAATATTGAAGACGATGTTATTTGGCAAGAAGCACCCTTAGGTGGTGATGCAATAATATTAAATGCTGAGGATATAGAAAAATCCGATGAACCTTTAATCAAACAACAAAATCCAAATAATTTCAATGGTGAAGAATCAACACAAAAAACTCCAAACAATGAAAATTATAAAGAAAGTTCTGTACAAGGTTCTAGAGCAGTAAAATCTACTATAGCAAACCCTATAAAACCTAGAAAACGTATTAAACCTAAAGAATCTCCAAAACAAGATGTTGCTATGACAGTTTCTGAAACTAAAAATGATGTTGTTATAGATGAATCTGAAACGGAAAAAGCAGTTGAAGACTCTGTAACTGTTGAAAAAACAGTTCAATCAGTTGCAGATTCTGTAATTGAAGAAAACATAATTGTTGATGAAGTTCCTGCAGAAGAAACCGTTTTAACAGATAATGTTGAAGATGAAATTATTGTAACTGATATATCTAATTCTGTATCTGATGATGTAATTGATATCTTTGATGATTTTGTTGTAGATGATTCATTTGCTATTATTGATGAAACTCCTGAAATAATTGAAGAAGAACCAACAGAAATTGTAGATGAAGAAAATACTTCTGAAGAAAGTACTGTTGAAGAAATATCAGAAGTTCAAGAAGAACCTGTTGAAGAACCTGAAGAAGAAGTAATTGAAGAAATTGATTCTGTTGATGAAACACTAGAAGAAGTAGTTGTTGCTGAGGAAGTAGTTGAAGAAGTTCTTCCTGTTGATGATGAGGTTGTTTCTGAAGAGGTAGTTGAAGAAGTTCTTCCTGTTGATGATGAGGTTGTTTCTGAAGAGGTAGTTGAAGAAGTTCTTCCTGTTGATGATGAGGTTGTTTCTGAAGAGGTAGTTGAAGAAGTTCTTCCTGTTGATGATGAGGTTGTTTCTGAAGAGGTAGTTGACCAAATTCCTGCTGTTGAAGAGAAAATCGTTGAAGAAACTACTGTGGATGAAGTAATAAGTCCTGAAGAAGCTTTATTTGAGGAACATTTCTTTGAAGTAGAATCCCCTGAAGACACTGTAATAACAGAACCTATTGAAACACCAATAATGGAAGAAGTTCAGACAAAATTAGAAGAAATTGCAAAAACAGAAGAACAAGCTAAAAATCTTGAAGAAAACATAATTTCAGATAAAACTGAGGATACTAAAGATTTGGCTGATGTATCTTTAGCAGGTGCTGCAGTTGCTGGTGCAGCAGACAGAGCAAAACAAAATTTTGATGAAGACACAGTTATCAAATCATTAGATGACACAACACTTGATAAAGAAAACCTAAACAAAATACAAGATAAAGATTTAGCTATGAAATCCAAATTAAATACATCTTTTGAGGAAGATGATGTTGATTTGGATGTTGATGAAAATATTGACAGTTTAACTAGTAAAATTACAACGGTTTTAATTATCTTGTTAATATTAATCATCGCAATTGTTGTTGCTACATTTTTATTACAACAAATAGGATTATAATTTACTCCTTTTATTTTTTTTTAAACTATTTTTAATGAAATTTTTCTATAACTATTTTTAATGATATTGTTCATTCTTTTTACTATTGCTAAAATATATATCATAAAGTAATAGATAATATATACTATGGTACTTAATGATAGGCGCAGAGATTTGGCACGTATAAATGAAATTGTTCATGTTTTGGTAAAACATGGTTTTGAATCACTTGCTGTTTACATCTCCAGTAAAAATAATAGAATACCTTTTATTAATAGGAACATATCTGAAGATATGCCAAGTGATGCAAATGTTCGATTACGTTTTGTTTTACAAGAATTAGGTACTACTTTTATTAAATTAGGTCAAACATTAAGTACATATCCTGAATTAATAGGTTTTGATTTAGCACAGGAGTTATCCTTATTACAAGAATCAGCACCAATTGATGATTTTGAAAGTGTTAAGCAAATTATAGAAAATGAATTTTCTAAACCGATAGATGAAATATTTGATGAATTTAGTGAGGAACCAATAGCATCTGCAAGTATAGGTCAGGTACATACAGCATTTTTAAATAATAAATATGTTGCTGTTAAAGTACAACATCCGGGAATTAGAAAAACAGTTAAAAGTGATATTCGCATAATGAGAATTATTGCCAACCGTTTGGATAATAGTTTGGAAATTGCTAAATCATATAATTTACCGGGATTAGTTGATGTTTTTGAACGTGATATTAAAAAGGAATTGGATTATAAGTTTGAAGCAATGAATGCTATTCATTTATATGATTTATTAAAAGATGATGAAGTTTATATTCCAGGAGTATACATGGAATATACTACAAGTAAAGTCCTGACAATGGAATATGTGGATGGAGTAAGCTTAAACACAGTTCTTAGTTCAAAGGAAGATAAATACGATAGGGAACGTATAGCATTACAGGGCGCAGATTCTTTTATAAAACAGATATTAGAATACGGTTTTTATCATGCCGATCCTCATCCTGGAAATATTTTTGTTTTAGAAAATAACAATGTGGCATTTGTTGATTTTGGTATGATGGGTCATTTGGATGATGATTTAAGGGAAGATTTATCAAAACTTTTTATTTTTATATCTGAAGGTGATGCTAAATTATTAACTAAACAATTAATGTATATGGGTATAGTTGATGATTCAAATGATTACAAGCAGATAGAATATGAAATTTTACAGTTACTTGACAGATATTATGGAATTCAATTTAATGATATTTCAGGTGTTCTTCGTGGGCTGATAGAAGATGATTTGTTAAATGAATATGGAGTTATTTTACCAAGGGATTTGATGATGGTAATCAGAACATTGTCTATGGTGGATGATGTTGGACGATCGTTAAAACCCGATTTCAACACTACAGAAATAGTAAAACCTTATGCTTTAAAAATGTTATTAAACACCACAAAACCTAAAAGATTAATATCTAAATCTACTGCAAAATTTATGGATATAGAACATTTAAGTAAAAAATTACCTGAATCACTTTTAAACTTCTTCAGTGTTGTAGAAGACGGACATTTAAATATTACATTAGATTCTGAAGAAGTTGATGGTGTAAAATCATTAGTATCTCGTATTGTTAATGAAATAGTTCTTGCAATTATTACAGCTGCATTGCTTGTGGGTTCTTCATTGATTATGGATATAAACACAGGTATACAAGTATTCGGTTATTCCATCCTTGGATTTATAGGATTTACTTTTAGTGCAATAGTAGGGATGGTTTTAATAATACTTATTATACGTGGTGGAAATTATTAATTAATTTAATTTAAAAATAGATAAAAATTTGGGGATTATTAAAAGAAACTATCAAGACTGGTTTGTTTCTCATTATTCATTATCTGTTCTTCGGAGTATCCAATAGATTCTAAAATACGTAATGTAGCCGGTAATACTTGATTTTGAATATAATATTCCGGATCATATTCTTTGTTTCCAATAAATTCTATCGGTTCAGCTCTTCTACTTATAGGTTCGTTACCTTTAGTAATAATGTAACGGATGATTGAACCGCTTGTAACTTTTTGACCATTCAATCTTAGCTTTTCAGCTGCTATAACATGTGGTGCAATCTGTTTATAATTCTCTGGTTTTTTAGTTAATTTGGTATGAATAACCAAATCTTCATTTTTGACTTCACCACTGTTTAAACTTTTTATAACGTTTTTCACAATTTTTTTTGCTTTTTTTGGTGAAGCATCTTTGAGAATAGCTTCCAGCACATCATGTTGTGTATTTTTAGCAACTGGCGCCCAGTCTCTTCGAACAAGTTCTAAACCTTTAACAGTGATTTCATCATCACATATGACAGCATATCTTTTTTTAGATACAAAAAAACCTCTGTCATAATAACCTTCCAGTTCTAATTCCATATCTTCTGGAAGATCATGGTTTATGGAGCTAAGAAGCTCCGTTACCCGTTCTTCAAT
>AUXO014199317.1_pt1 | contig 11387 bp, 14 predicted proteins | sample 768731 | NCBI WGS metagenome assembly AUXO01 (sample SAMN02715735, study PRJNA202380) | gut metagenome | biome: sheep rumen | host: Ovis aries | place: New Zealand: Palmerston North | reverse complement strand
TCTTAAATAATATTTTTCATTATTCAAAAATAATTTTGTCAGGTGTTACATTAAAAATAAAAAAAAGTGTGGTGGTGATGAAAACCCCTAGTTTTTGACAAAACTTGAAAAAATAATGGGACTACATATACATGTGGTTATTATTTATTTTATTTTCTATCATCCATTTTAATAATTTTAACATTGCGTTACTATTTGTTGGAATCTTTTATTATATCTGTCAATATCCTTCGTGTTTTTTGTACTTTCAAGGTTTTCTTCCATATACAATATATTGAATACTATCCATTCAATTATAAAATAGATATCACTATCATTAATCATGTCTATATCAAGACATGTATATGCATTCTTTAATCGGATAATCTTATCCTCAAAATCTGCATCCAACGTATTGATAACAATTAAATCCTCAAGCATCATAGGTGGCAGCATGTTTTCATCTAGTATCATCCAGGCCAATATGCAACGAACAATATAAAGAAGTTTCTTATATAATCTGAAGTTTTGTTCCTCATTATTATTGACATACTTCTTATAATGTCTTTTTGCCAAACTGTAATAATGATGCTTCAATACTTCAACATCAAAATCCGGCAACTCATAGAATATATCCTCCTTCATTGGAATATACTTGATTGGAGATATTATCCATTCACGAAGGTTGGGATTGCTCTTATGGTGCAGACTCAAGGCCTTTTTAATGTCCCATCCTACAATATCATAAGTTCCATCGTTTGATTCTATTACATCAGCTTGCTTATTGATTGTCAAGTAATGATTAATGTCATTATGAAGGTAGATAAATCTGATGTCATAGTCGGAATTTTTATTATAATGACCCCATGCACGACTACCTGATTCAACTGCATAAAGAATTGTAATGTTTTCATCCTCTTCTATTTTCCTTAATCTATCAATAATCGCATCCATCACTATCAACACCTATAATCTAATAATTGTTTACATTATAATATCCTTAACCTTTTTAATCAGTGGTTTGAATCTCCTAATGGTATTTCCATGATAACTTTTATCAACCATCCGTAACAGTTTCGGTATTTCCAGCTGCTGTGGACATTTGCTCATGCACAATCCACAGTCTACACATAATGACACGTCATGTGCCTTTCCAACGATACCATTGATGTTTGCATTGTATAATATGAATGTATGGTGTATTCCATAGCTCTTATCTTCCGGAAACAGATTCTTATCATTATAATACTTGAATATGTCCGGTATATTGATATCCTTTGGACAAGGCATACAATAGTTGCAACCGGTACAGCTAATCTTATTCAACTCCAAAATCTTATCCTTCATCGAGCTTATCAGTTCAAGTTCTTCATCATTCAATGGATTTGACTGGTGATTATCAGTTATCTTAATGTTTTCATCGATCATGTCGATTGAGTTCATTCCACTCAGTACACATGTAATCTCTGGTGTATCATAAATCCAGCTTAATGCCAAGTCAACATTTGTCCTGTCGGATTGTGAATTGGCTATTAACTTTTCAACCTCTTTTGGCATTGTTCCGGCAAGAAGTCCACCCTTTAATGGTTCCATTATAATGACTGCCATATCATTATCATGTGCTAGCTGAATTCCATTTAATCCTGCCTGCATCTTGGAGTCAATATAGTTATATTGAAGAAGGGTGACATCCCAATCATACATATCCACTATTTTTTCAAAGTCATTGTATGATCCATGATATGAAAAGCCCATGTTAATTATTCTTCCTGCCTTTTTGTTTTCATCTATAAACTCCAGCAATCCCAGTTTCACAAGAGTTTCAACGTCATTGTATGATATGACGTTATGAATGAAGTAGAAGTCAATATGGTCAGTCTGCAGGTTATCCAGTTGTTTTTGAAACATATCATCCATATCTTTTCTTGAATGTATTGCCATACGATTCATCTTTGTTGATAGATAAACCCTGTCACGGTAGTTTAAGTTTGAAAGTATTTCACCCAAGGCCTTTTCATTGGAACCTGAGCCGTTACCGTAAAGATATGCCGTGTCAATGTAATTGATACCTTTGTCTATGGCATATTTGAGTTGACTTTCGGCAAGTTCCATGTCAACACTTGTACCCTTTGTCTTAAGTCTCATTGCTCCAAAGCCAAGCAGTGATATGTTCTCACCATTCTTCGGTGCAATTCTATACTCCATATTACTCCCCCTCAAATAATATATGTTATTTTATAAGTTTGTCAAGTAAATCCATGTAATTGTCATTTTTCACGTCAATTGTTCTGATTGATATGCTGCCGGATGCATCAAATCCAAGATGTGAATTTATCTGTTTGATTGTACTTTCAAATCCACTACTTCCTGCTGTTATAAACAGTTTGACATCCTTGAATTTACCCTCGTTTTTGTCGATATATGATATGAGTGGATTTGCGGATTTGGATGCCCATACAGGTGCTCCCATTATCACTGTATCATATTCTGATGGGTCGTATTGAAGATTTTCGTAGTCAACTATCTTTTCTGCTATAGCATCCTTTATTCCACGAGCATAGCCTATTTTTCCTTGATAATTTACTTTCGGTTTAATCTCTTCAATGTCACATCCAAGCTTTTCCTGTAAACTTTCAGCAACTTTTTTGGTAACGTTTGATCTTGAATAATAAACAATCAGTGTTTTCATAATATTTATTCCTATTAATTTTCCTATAATCTATTAATATATTGGTAATTTTTAATATTATTACTTAACTGATTTTAAAAATAATTTAAAAAAAGAAAAATAAATTTTAATGAATTTGTAGAATAGTATGTAAAGTCGAAGTTTTTGCCCTCCAATAATCATATAAATGAATTATTGTTCATCTTCTTGCTACACCACACGTATTTTTTTCATTAATGTGTATGTTTCATTATTTTGTAAAGTAAAAACTTTATAAGGGGATTCTTATTCCTTTTTTTATTAAAAAATTATAATAGTCTTAATATATAAAAATCATATTAACGAATAATATCTTTTTTTTAAATAATTTAATGAAATATCTTAAATTTTTATTTAAATCGATTATAATAATTAAATAGGGGTTATATGACAAATAAAAATGTGGAAGTAATGAGGGGAAACCCTGAAAATGCCGTTAAAAAACTGGCCATTCCTATAATGATATCAATGCTGCTTACAGCATCATATAATATAATTGATGGAATATGGGTTGCGGGTCTAGGACAAGCAGCCATAGCAGGTATAGGCTTTGTAACGCCAATATTTATGATATTAAATGGTGTAAGTGTAGGATTAGGAAGTGGAGCCACAAGCAGCATAAGCAGATTTGTAGGAGCAAAAAATCATGAAGGTGCATCACAATCGGCTTCACATGCAATGCTGATATTTCTAGTTGCATCGATAATACTCAGCATAATATTTCTTATTATACAGGAACCTCTGCTTGTAAGCTATGGGGCAAGCGGTGAATCCTTAAGTGAGGCACTTAAATACTCAACTCCATTGTTTATTGGTTTGATAGGTTTCATGTTTGCCAACGGTACAAGCGGAATATTACGTGGAGAAGGTGATATGAAAAGGGCAATGTATGCGGTAATCGTATCTGTCATATTCAATGCAATACTTGACCCGATATTTATCTATATCTTAAATATGGGTTCGGCTGGAGCTTCACTTGCTACAATAGTCAGTTCAATCGCATCTGCTCTTGTAATAACCTATTGGATACTTATTAAAAAGGACACATATGTGGATGTCAACCTTAAAAACTTCAAATATGATTCACATATAACTAAGGATATACTTAAGGTAGGAATACCTGCATCAATGGATATGTTTGTCATGTCCCTAGCGATGAGCATGTACCTTATATTCATATCCATGATATCCGGAGAATATGGTATAGCCGCCTTCACATCAGGTCAAAGATTATACCTATTTGCAATAATGCCACTTACAGCTATAGGCAGTGCCGTTGCAGCAGTGTCAGGAAGTGCTTATGGTGCAAGAAACGGTGATTATCTATCAAGGGCACATTTATATGGTGTAAAGTTCGGCATAGCATTCGGTACTGCGGTAACGTTGATACTTGTAATATTTGCACCACAGCTGGCAACACTGTTTGCCTATACACCGGAAACGAGTGTACTGGTACCTGAGATTACACGCTTTTTACAGGTAGCATCATTATGCTTACCGTTAACGGCTATGGGTATGTCATCCAGTTTCTTCTATCAGGGAATAGGAAAAGGAACAATAAGTCTGGCATGGACAATCATAAGGGAAGTCATATTCACTGTAGGATTTACATATCTGTTGGGTATTGTATTGAACATGGGATTACTTGGTATATGGATAGGTCTGGCAGTTGGTAGAGTACTGGCAAGTATACTTAACTTCATATATGCAAGATACACTATTGGAAAACTTAAAAAAAACATTTGATAGTGTAAAATCCTAACTCTTTTTTTTAATTTTAAAAATAGTCTATACTTTCGGGGGATTAATCTTCTTAAAAAAAGAAGTGTTTGTTCTCAATTATCAAATTGAAAACTATTATTTTTTCTTTAATGGATTATTTTAATTTTAATCCATCTTTGAATGCTTCACCTACTCTTTCTTGAACTTTATAATATCCATGAGTATATGGATCGAAGGCTATTGCTTCAACTTTGTTGATGTCAATATTATCTCCATCAAATACGCTGTCTTCAGCCATCATATTAATGACCTTAGCTACTACGCCACAGCCATACTGGCTATCCTGGTACTCGATAAATTCGCATTCAAAGCAAATCGGAAACTCGTTGATGATTGGTGCATCGATGTTTTCTGATTTGACGCTGGTAAGTCCACTCTTTTCGAACTTATCACTGGTATCATTACCTGAGACTACTCCAAAGTAGTCTGCTTCAACTACATGTTTGGAGTCTGCAATGCTCACGGTAAATGCCTTTCTGTTCATGATATTTTCAACGGTCTTATGAGTCTTGGTTAGTTTTAACATTATATGATCTCTTGAAAGCATACTGCCCCAAGCGGCATTCATAACATTTACGCTATCATCCTCATTGTATGTGGCAACCATTAAGACCGGCATTGGAAATATTGCTTCCGTATTATTAATTTCTTTTTTCATATTATCACTAAAATTATTATTTACTAATATGATATTAGTTCTTTATAGTATTTGAATTTTGGTTGTATGCTTTGGCAACGCACTTCCACTCGCCGTTCATCTTCAAAAGTAAGAGAACATCAGTAAAGTCGATACGGTCTCCCCATTGCTCTTCTAATACACGTACTACTGCAAGGGTTTCTTCAACCAATAGAACATCCACTTTTGCCTTAAAGTTTTCTCCACCATCTACACTATCCACATTGTCGTAGAACTGTTGGATAGATCCATGTTCAAGTTCACCATCAAGATAACCGAATAGAACTGCCTCATCGGTAAATAGTTCCTTAGCATATTTGCTGTTTCCTTCTTTGACACTTTTCACAAATTTCATAGCAGCTTCTTCTACAGCTTCATATTCACTTATTTCACTTCTCATTGTAATCATCACATAATGCCTTTTTGTATTCTTTAAATAATGCATTTTTTGTTTTTTCATTTAATTTACTGCATTCAAGCTCTGATAATGAAAATAGAGTCATTTCATATAACATCTTATTTGCTTTAAGTCCTTTTGGCGTTAATTCATATTTGATGCTATGATCTATTCGTACTTTCTTAATCAAATCCTTTTTTTCCATGTCTTTAAGGGTTTGTGATAATATGTAATTACTTAATGACGGATTTGATTGTTTGAATTCTTTGAATCGATTTTTACCTCTGAACATATCCATCATGATACATAAAATCCATTTACGGTTAAAAAAATTTGTCACATCAAATATTGGACATACCTCATCTTTCATCATATCATATCCTCGAATGCTTAAATAAATATCTAAAAAGAAAAATTAATAAAGCTATGGTAATTCTAAAATTACTTATTTTCTTTTAACGAATACTTCACTCTTGATAATTTCATTACTCATTATTCCAACAATTTCTTGTAATATGTGCCTGTCTGATATAGAGCACCGACAGGGTTATGTGCAAGTACACGATCCTTAGTCACAAGTGTCGTGACAAGGGCATCTGAGTATTTATAAAAAAGACTATCATGACCAACACATAAACCGATGACAACATTCAAATCAGTACATTCATTGTTAAGCATCTTGGCCTGAAGAATAGGGTTACACATGATGTTACCTGTCTTAACGGTCTTTTCTACAGCAATATCTGTAACGGTGGTTTTTTTCATCGCACCAATCTTGCATGCTGCAGTGTATACTTCAAACCCTTTCTTTTTAAGAATAGCTGCAAATATCCTACTTTCATCAAGTAGACCTACACAAGTGGCAATGCCAATTTTCTTAAATTCCATCCTTTTGGCAAATTCCACAATTTCCTCAACTCTTGTATACTTACAATAAAAATCAGATTCAATCTCTGCAGATATTCTTGATATCTTCTTATTATTCTCTTCATCATACAATTTCTTGATATCTTCAAGGTCCTTGTCAGTTAATTCCTTTGTAGGACAGAATTCAGGGTATTGACTATCCTGTTTCTGACAGTTTAAAACGGCACAATCACTGCATGTGAATTCATATTTCATTTACTTGGCTCCCTTATCATTTACCTTCAATATTGCTAATTATTTATTTGTATTATGATGATTAAATTCTTTGTTCTTAATCATCATTCCTATAAATCTAAATAGTATATTATACATAATAAAATATAATTAAGAATTTTTATGATAACATGATAAATAAATACGTTTCACAAGAAAATATACATCTGATGGGTGAATTGAAGAATGTTATATTGTTGATTCTGACAGTTATCGATTTAATATTCATCTTTTTATCGATAATTTACTCATTTAACTTCCGAATGGAAAATCTATTCGCTGATTATGATTTCTTGGTATGTGTTTTATTGTTCATTGATTTATCATATGACTTCTACAGCTCGGATAGATCATTTAAGGAGTTTTTTATAGATGATAAAAACATCCTGTCGTTGTTGTCGCTGTTTCCATTTGACCTGCTATTCAGGTATTTTGCAGTATTCAGATTATTCCGTTTTCTGAAGGTATTCAAGGTAATACGGGTATGGAATGTGGTGAAGGATATCGATTCATTGTTCTATTTTATCCAAAATCACATGTTTAAGTTATTGTTTATTATACTGATAATTTATGTGGCAATATCCTCGGTACTTCTAATAGTGGTTGATGAAACATTTGATTCTATAGGTGATGCATTGTGGTTTATCATAGTAACAACAAGTACTGTTGGATATGGGGATGTGATACCAGTATCCACCGTAGGAAAAGCTCTGACGGCATTGACGATTATTATAGGAATATGGTATGTGGCAATATTCACTGCACACCTATCTGCAGTATATAATGAAAAAACCGAGATGGAAACTCGAAAGAATGTTCGTGAATACGCTCTTCTTATTGAAGAGAACAATCAATTTGTAAATGACCAGTTATTTGAAATAAATGATAAAATAACTGCACTTGAAGAGGAAAATCGTGAACTCAAGAAATTACTCCTAGAAGAGTATAAGAAGAAATAGTTTTATCCAAAACTATATCAAACCCTTTTTTTATTAAACCTTTTTTTAAGATGTTGATATTATGCACTACGTAAATGTAAAGTCAATCTTATCTAAAAATAATGGAATGAACCTGTATCGTGGATGCAGTCATGGATGCATATACTGTGATTCAAGAAGCAATGTCTACAACATGACGCATGACTTTGAGGATATAGAGGTTAAGAAAAATTCACTTGAATTACTAAAGAAAGCATTAAAAAACAGAAAGGAACGTGTCATGATTGGATTGGGTTCAATGACTGATCCATATATTCCATTGGAGTGTGAATTGAAATACACTAGAGGTGCAATGGAATTGGCATATAAATATTCTCATGGATTTACATGCATAACAAAATCAGATAGGATACTTAGGGATTTGGATTTAATCAAGAAAATCAATGAAAAAAGTAAGTTTGTAGTACAGATGACGCTAACCTCGATGGATGATGATATAAGCAGAATTATAGAGCCTAACGTATCCACAACAACCAGAAGAATTGAAGTGCTTGAAATTCTGAAAGAAAATGAGATTCCAACTGTAGTATGGCTAACTCCTATACTGCCATATATTACAGATACATATGAAAACATCAATGGAATACTTGATGCTTGTATACGTTCTGATGTAAAGGGAATAATCTGTTTTGGTATGGGCATGACGCTACGTGACGGAAACCGCGAATATTATTATAAAAAACTGGATGAACACTTTCCGGGACTAAGTAAGCGTTATAAGTCTGAATATGGGAATAGGTACTCGATAGCAAGTCCAAAAAATAATGAATTGATGCAGCTGTTTGATAAAAAAACAAGTAATGCAGGTATCATGAACAATCCTGATGAGATATTCAAGTATCTGCATGACTTTCCAGGAAAAACCAGGTCCAGACAAACAACGTTATTCTAAACTTTCTATCTTTTTTAATAAACTATTTTTTTTAAATTTTAATTGTATTGCTTTAAAGCATGATTAAAGGTCGAAACATATTTTATTTAAGCATTGGATTACAAAAAATTACTTATAATGGGATGATATAGTATGGAAGATTATATAATAGAAATGCATGAATTAACAACCAATTTGGATGACTTCTATCAAAGGTATGTTGACTTTGAATATACTGATAAAAAATGCAGCCAATGTTCAAGTTATGGTTATAATTGGAGCTGTCCATCATTTAATTTTGATGTAAATGAAATATGGGGCAAATATGCTAATATAAAACTATATTTCACGAAGATTACTTTTACCGATGAATTCAAGAAAAGGAATCTTTCATTTAAAGAGTTTAGGGAGTACTCCATAAGATTATTTCAGACAGAAAAAAGAAAAATATTGAAGAAAATGCTTGATGAGGAAAAAAGGTTAAATGGATTATTTTTAACATGTGGTCCATGCGTATTATGCATTCCCTGTGAAAAATTAAATGAAAATCCCTGTAAACATCCTGAATTAATGCGTTATGCCGTTGAATCTGTGGGTGTTAAGGTAGTCGAATGTGTAAGAGATTACTTTGATGTTGAAGCCCAGTGGATTACCCATACATCCAACCCTGATTATCATATATTCCTGAATGCGATATTATACTGATATCGATTAAATCATTCTCTTTTTAGAATTATTCCAAGTATTTTACCTTATCTCTATCGATATCCTCAAGAGTATGAGCCGGTGGCCTTGAATCTGTCAATCCGAGAGATAATATGCCAACAATTCTGTAGTTATCGTTGATGTTGAATAAGTTCTTGATATATTCTTCACTGTCTTCATCTTCTGAGGTTTTTCTAAGATGACTTTGAACCCAACAGCTTCCGACATCACACTCGGTTGCCATTAAATCCATGTAGGCCATCGCGATTGATGAGTCTTCAATCCATGTATCTGCCTTATCACTATCTGCTATAGTAACAATAGCACAGTAAGCTTTTTCAATCATGGCAGAACCCGCATCCTTAGATTGGGATAATTTTTTGAGTATTTCTTTGTCTTTTACGACTATGAATTCACAAGGTTTTCTGTTTCTGCTTGTAGGAGCTAACAATCCTGCATTCAATATTTTATCTATTGTTTCATCACTAATTTCTTCATTGTTATATTCACGTATGCTTCTTCTTTTTAACATGATGTCTAATAATTCCATAATATCACCTATTTAATCAATTATCTTTCTTAAAATTCAAGTAGTGTATCTGATTGCTCTATAAATCCAATAGGGTATCTGTTAGTAAATGCATCATCATCTCCTTGACCCCATTTAACTATAATCACATCTATATCAACATTGTATGCGGTCTTAATATCCGTACAGCTATCTCCAACGTATACAATTTCATCCTTTTTGAAGGATTCATTATCCAAAATCTTATTAATCATTGCAGGATCAGGTTTAGGAGGTTGACCGAATTCATATCCTACCACATACTTAAAGTCAATATCCTCAAATATTGTATCTGCATAATTTTCAAGTTGTGATTGCATCCTATTGGAACATATTGCAAGCATACAACCTTTTTTTTCTAATTTCTGCAGTGTTTTTTTTATGCCCGGATATGCCTTCGTATGTACCTTGGGACTGTTTTCATATATTTCGCCATATGTTCTAAGAACTTCCTCATCATGGCTCATGTTATTTATAAAGTCATTATAGTCAACATCTTCTATATCCTCATATTCGTAGATATCTTTTCCATGTTTGGCAAGGGCCTTATTGTATGCTATTACTGAGTCATGGAATGTGTTTACCAGTGTTCCGTCAAAGTCAAATATATATAATTTCTTCATATGATTATATATGTCTTGATGATTTAAGTAATGTACGAGAATGAGTGGGTTTGGAAATGGATTTGTTATAAAAAGTAAAGGTGGTGAAGGATTATTGTTTTTATCTATTGAAGAACGAATCCACCGTTAGGTGATATTACTTGACCGGTTAGGTACGGTGCTTCAAGGATGTATCCTAATGCACCTGCTATGTCTTCGACATCTCCAATTTTACCTAATGGGATTGTAGCAGCTAATGCGTTTAATTCATCCTGGTTTACTCCACGTAACATGTCGGTCATAATCATACCTGGTGCTATGGCGTTTACTCTTACTTTTCTAGGAGCAAATTCCAATGCTAATGCACGTACTAATCCAATTACTCCTGTTTTTGCTGCACAGTAATCTGCCTGGTTGATTACTCCGGTTAATCCACCTACTGATGCAGTACATACGATGGATGTTTCACGGTCTACCATGTAAGGAAGACATAAATGGCTCATGTGCATCATACTGACGAGGTTTGTGTTGATTACTCTTTCATAGTCTTCAGGTTGTAGGTCTATGAAGTTGCAGTTGTTTGTTATTCCTGCGTTGTTTACTAGTGCATCGATGTTTTCACCGAATTTGTCGACTGCTGTTTCTACAAGTTTTTTACAATCTTCGAATTTACTTACATCTGCCTGAACTGCTATGGCATCTACATCATATTTGTCTTTAATTTCTTCTATTAAATCTTCCGTTAATTGTTTTGATGAGTCACTACGATAGTTTATTGCTATGTTGTAGCCTAACTCTCCTAGCTTAAGTGCCATTGCTTTTCCTATTCCTCTTGATCCACCTGTTATTATTGCATTTTTTGACATTTTATCGACCTCTAAATAAATTTATAATATTTTATACTATTTTGGTTAAATATTTATAACTATTTGTTATTATATTTTTCTATTTTTATCATAAAT
>AUXO012678393.1_pt1 | contig 11387 bp, 9 predicted proteins | sample 768731 | NCBI WGS metagenome assembly AUXO01 (sample SAMN02715735, study PRJNA202380) | gut metagenome | biome: sheep rumen | host: Ovis aries | place: New Zealand: Palmerston North | reverse complement strand
AAACGACACCTGATGTATAACCAAGAACTGGAATACGTCAGACAAGCCGAAAGCGAAGGACGCTGCCTCGTGATTCGTCCGAAAGAGAAACTACCTATCGGTCACATCTCACACGATTCGGATGAGATGCAGCGTGTCTACGACATCGGTGTAGAAACTGGAAAATATTTCCAAGAACAGTTAAAACACTTTTATGAGGAGAAATAGTTAAGAATAAAAGATATAAGCTGCCAAAACTAACAAACAATCATTAAATAAAGTTAATTTACACAACGGATGGTTACAATCTTAAATAAAATATATTATTTTTGAACTTAAAAAAGCAAATACAAATAGAATGGCATTAAACGAAGGTCTGTTATTTGCAGATAGATATAAGCTGATTAGGCAATTAGGCAGAGGCGGATTTGCAGAGGTCTGGCTCGCTGAGGACAGCATGACGAATGTACAAGTGGCGGTAAAAGTTTATGCGCCAGGTACAGGCTTGGATGACAACGGTATCAAGATCTTTACTCAAGAATTTTCTTTGGTGTTCGATATGAACCACACCAACCTACTGCGTCCCACACACTTTGACTGCTGGGATCGCATGCCCTACCTCATCATGCCCCTCATTAAGAATGGCTCTGCCTTCAAATACATCACCGAGAACATAAGCATGCCTGAGAAAGAGTGCTGGAAGATGCTTCACGATGTCGCAGCAGGTTTGGCCTATCTGCACGAGAAGACACCTCCCCTGATTCACCAGGACATTAAACCCGATAATATCCTCATCGACGACGAAGGCCGATACCTCATTACCGATTTCGGCATCAGCGCTCGTGTGAGAAGTACGATCCGTGGTGCTCAGGCACAGGAACAGAGCGGAGGGACACTCGCCTATATGGGACCAGAGCGTTTTAGCAGTAACCCCAAGCCCATTATGGCTAGCGACATTTGGTCGCTTGGCGCTATGATGTTTGAACTGATGACAGGACTCCCCCCCTTCGGCAATCATGGCGGTGTTCTGCAAAAGAACGGAGCCGACATCCCCATTATTGAGGGTGACTATTCGCAGGAGCTGAAAGATATTATTACTCAGTGTTTAGCAAAAGAGACCTGGGATCGTCCGTCTGCCAGCAAAATCGAAGAGATGACCTACAACAAGATGCACGGTATTAAGACAACCGTACAGGTCTCTGCTCCCGAGCCTATCATTTCTTCTTCAGGTCCTGCTGCACCACACCCAATAGATAATACCCAGCCTTCTAATCCAAAGAAACAGGATAACGGGAAAGGAACCGCGCAACACCAGCCAGTTGCTGCCCAGTCAGACCAGTCAATAAAGAAGAGCAAGCCCATCCAGAAAGGGGCTAATAAGACGGTTATTATCGGGGCCATCGCGGGGGCAGTTATACTGATAGGTATCTTAATTGTCATGTTCTCGGGCAATGACAAGGAAGAACAGCCAATTGTTGAGATCGTAGAGCGTATTAACTACGATTCTATTGCACAAGTCAAGATCAAGGAAGCACTGGATATCAAAGTAAAAGCTGATACGATTATACAGAATCATCCGGATGAATATACAGATGCATCTATATATAATAATGTGGAAGACATCTACCTAAAAGCACTTGATAAATTAGAGGATGCCTTAACCGACAAGGACTCTATAGATGCAAGTATAACAAGTACCGTCCTCCAGCAGGAGGCCGCTATTAAGGCTTCGTTGCTATCTATTTACAAAAACCTTGACGCTGGAGCAGAGTATGTTCCGCTATTCAGAACCAGGGCAGAAGCTATCAAGCCTATCATTAAAGACTTGCTCGACAACAATAACGACGAAACTAATGACAACGATGATGAAGAAGATATGTAAATTGATTATGATCATAGGACTATTGTGCTTCCTCCCCCTTTCAGGTTTTGCACAGAGTGCCAGTGAATCTTATAAGAGAGGTGTCACCTTAATGAATAGTGGTGACTATCATGGAGCCATTGCCAGTTTCAAGGCATCGATGGCCATCAACAAAAGTGCTGCAAACGTAAAGAAATGCAAAGCTCAAATTGCGAAATGTAACCGTTTGGCTAAAAAGAAGAGGAACGGTGGTGAAGAAGAAAGCAAAAAGGTTGCTCCTGAAAAACAACTGACTCTTTCCACATATAATCTGACTTTTGACCCTAATGAAGATACCAAAATTGTTGGCATCCAGACTATGCCAGAAAGTAACGACTGGATTGCAAATGTTGCATCTGAGCATGAGAGTTGGTGCAAACTAAGCAAATCCATGGATGGCAAGGAACTTCTCGTTACTTGCCTATCTACTAGCAGCACGCTGAACCGTCAGACCGGTATTACTGTCATTTACGATCAGGTGACACGTTTCATCAAACTCATACAGAAAGGTCACAAGCCACTTATTGAGGTAACAAAGTCAGATGTAAAGTTTGGTAAACGTAAAGGTGGTACCCAGAAAATAGGTATCAGCTGCAATAGCGATACTCTATATTCAGACAACAAGAACTGGGATCTTACAAAATACCCCGAATGGTGTGAAGTAACAGTCTCAAGTGGTAATGAAATCACAATAAAAGCGGCTCCATTAGCAAAGACTGATCCTGAATACAAGAGTGGGCGTAGCGGATATGTAAGAATTCAAAGTCAAAATGAGGAATACATCATTCGGGTTGATCAGAAATAATTTTTTAAATACCATAACTAAAAAGAAAGAGTATGAGATGTAACAATTGTGGCTGGGACAACGCTCCCGGAAGTAGTGTATGCGTCAAATGCGGACACCCTTTACAGGTACAGGCAGGACATTCCCAACCTCTGGATCCGTATCGTGGTGTCAATGTGCCAAACTATAATGGTGGAGACCCAACGCCTCGGCCAACGGTTATTAACAACCTTCAGGCAGAACCTGCACCTAGACCTACTAGGATTGTAAATAGTGCAGACCTTCAAAGTCAGGCAGCCTTGAAAGCAACAATATCTCAGGCACCAAAGAGTTGTCCTCACTGTGGTTATCCTGTAGTTGGAGATTTCAATAGCTGTCCGAACTGCGGTGCCAGCATTGGAACAACCCCCACATCAATACAACAGCCTGTAGAAAAGAGATCTGAATTGGCTGAACTCGGGATTGAAGAAGAAGTAAAATGTGAGAAGTGCGGAACTATGGTCTCACTCGACTACAGTTTTTGTCCTAAGTGCGGTGAACGCATCCACCTCCCGACGATACGTGCCATTAGGCATAAGCCGACACCTGCACCAGAGCCACCAAAGCCTAAGTGCCATCTGACCATCATTCCTGAAGATGGCGAGAACACGATTCCCATCAAAAATGACTACGAGGGAGATTCCGTCATTCTTAATCGAGAGAATACTGAACAAAACAATCGTACCATTACATCTAAGGAACAGGCAGAACTGACTTTTGAAGACGGCAAGTGGTATGTACTGAATCACAGCGAACTTGGATCGACTTATATCGAGGCTAACCGTAAGATTGCCCTTGAGCCTGGAGATATCATCGTCTTAGGAGATAGAAGATTCAGATTTGAAACAGAATAAAACATCTACCAAGTGAGTACTACATACCAAGTTGTTGACAGATGTGACTTCCAACCAGGAGACGTCATAGACAACAGATACCGTGTAAAAAAATCCCTTGGAGAGGGGTCTTTTGGAGCGGTATATCTGGTGGAAGATGGCGTGGGTGGTATGTATGCCCTGAAACTCTTAAGGCTATGGGAGGTGCCTGCAGAAATCCGGCAACCTCTTATGGAACGCTTTGAAATGGAGTTCAAGACAGGGCAGATAGACTGTGACAACTTGGTTCGTTCTCTGTGCTACGGTGCTGTCGGCGGCAACCCATACATTGTTATGGAATATTGCCCTGGCGGTGACCTTGAACCCTTGCTGGGTAAGCCTAATAGTAGGACTCCTCGCATTTGTGAGGATATTCTCATCGGACTTAATGCTTTACATGACAGAGGCAAAGTACACCGTGACCTCAAGCCTGAGAATGTTTTGTTCAAACAAAATGGGAAGGCAGCACTGACTGACTTTGGCATTTCCGGAGACCGTACGCATCGAATGACTCAACGCAACATATTTGGCAAGCCAAATCAGGTCTTTGGCACTTATGCCTATATGCCACCAGAACAAGCTTCACGGGCAAGAGGCGGAGCTACAGTCTTGCCAACTACAGACATTTTTTCCTTTGGAGTCCTTCTATTCCAGCTCCTTACAGGTCAATTACCTTTTGGAACATTAGAGACTCACAATGATCTGGCCGAATACCAAAAACGAGGGAAGGATGGTCTTTGGAATCGTGGATTGCTTCAAACTATACCCAATAGTCAGCAATGGACGCAAGTCATTGATGGTTGTCTTATGCCAGACTTCAAACAACGGTTACAAACTGTTCAAGAAGTGTTAAGACTGCTCCCCCATCAAGTCGGAGGCGACTACAGAGAGCCTGTCAAGATTACCCCGTCTTATATTCCCAAGCAGCAAACTCATGGATTCTTGCTTCGTATCCTTCAAGGAGAAGAATATGGTAAGACATATAATCTTACCCAGTTGATTGAATCTGGGCGCAAGATTCTCACCATCGGCAGACAACAAGGGAACAGCATATTCATCAAGTCCGAATTCAGTGATTTTATGTCACGGTACCATTGTACCATCGAACGTGATTCCTTTAAGAGTCTATGGGTTATTCGCGACGGTCAGTGGCGGAATGAATACCGTCAATGGAAGAATTCCAGTAATGGAACCTATGTGAATGGCATACCCGTAAACTCTAACGGCTTTTATTTGAAAGCAGGTGACATTATCGCAATTGGTGATGTCACTATAAGATTCGAGAATTTTTAAACAAACCCTTTAATTATAAATTTATGGAAACTCAAAACAATTACAAACGCACAGTTGCAGGCTCAGTTGGAGCAGGCATGGGTGCAATCTTCAACGGTTCTGGACGTACTTATTACATCCTCGAACACAAGACCAGTTCTAAGTATCATAGTGCTGGTGAGTCTCAGAAAATCATTATCGACCAGATTGAACTTGGTCGTGATGCTTCTTGTCAGGTTCGTTATGACGAATCCTTCGACACTGTCAGCCGTAAACATGCGGCTATTGTTCGCGACGGAAACAACTGGCAGTTAATCCATCTCTCACAATCCAATCCGACATTGGTAAACGGCCGTCCCATTCAGGGTACTTATTATCTACAGTCAGGTGATGAGATTCAGCTTTCTGTAAACGGTCCTCGCCTTGGTTTCATTCAGCCACAAGGCAAACAAGGCCTAACCTCCAGCATTAAGCTAACAGAACGCATGAACCTGTTCCGCCAGCAAGCACTCCGCCCCTATCGCCGAGCTATCTGGGCACTCTCTGCTTTACTATTGCTTGTCATCCTCGGTTTCGGCGCATGGAACTATAAGCTCACACTCGACAACAAGGCTCTCCGCCAGGAAATGGCTCTTTATCAAGCACAAGTTGACTCCCTCGGAATGGAGAAGCTGAAACTCGACAATATGGAACAACAGCTGACTGCACAATTGGCTGCAGACCCAAACAACCAAGAGGTAAAGCAGCAACTTGGACAGGTTCAGCAGGAACGCGTCCGTGTGGTCTATGCCTATAATAATGCCTCACAGAGACTTGCCTCAACGAAAGCAAAGATGGCAGAATATGGTTTTGACGAGGATGATGAAGACATTGAGGCTGGACCGAAGGGCTCTGAGGCTACCGCAGCCGTTGCTGCTGCCACTGGCGGTCAAGCTGGCCTTGGAACAACAGGTCCTATAACAGACGGAGAAGAGCGCTGGGATAACTCAGAACAGGCTGTCGTATCTGCAGAGGGTGTAGCTGTGAATCCTGGCAACAGAAACGATTTCATAGACAAATCGAATCCAACCATTCAGGAGTCTGCACAGAATTCAGCAGGTGCTTCGGACAATATCGTGAACTATTACAATGATATCTATACATTGAAGGTGAAGCGCATCACGCTGGAGCGCGATGGTAATTCATATGATCCTGGCATCGCTACCAGTCAGTTGGTTGTCGGTACAGGCTTCGTCATTGGTGGTAAGTTTATTACCGCCCGTTCGAACCTCCAGCCCTGGGTTTATCGAAATGTCTATCGTGACGATTGGCGTCAGTTGTTGGCAGAATATGTGGCAGCAGGCTTCCACGTTATCATCGACTTCGAGGCATATTCAACTCGTGGATCCGGTCATCCGCTTCGATTCAGCAACACGCAGTTCGACCTGGCATCACTGGAAGCATACGACGGCAAGGATATCGTAGAACTCCGTAAGGATGTCGTCAAGCGTGTCAAGCAGTGGGGCGTCGACATCAAATATACCAAGCGTACACGTGAGCAGTTTGTCGTAACTTACTACACCGACAACTCTCACAATGCTGCCTCTTTGGCTCTTGGCGCTCCTGGCGGCCTGCCTGTTGACATCCCAACTGCACAAAGTCTGAAGGGAAGCGAGGAAGTCGTTATTGCAGGCTTCTCTGGTAGGACGGACATTCAGGTCCTGTCGAACTACATTAAGTACTTTACCAGCCGTACCTCTCGCCTTGCTGCACGTTTCATCACCCTACAAGATGCTTCTACCAATTTTGGTTTCACTGGTTCACCTGCTTTCTTCAAGGAGAGTAATGGCAGTTATCGTGTCGTTGGTGTCAACGTAGGAAACTTTGGCGGCGAAGTTCGAATTGTTCCTATCCACAGAGTAAGATAAATTCATTTTTAATATGTCAGAAGTAAAAATAAAACTTGCTGCAGGCACAAATGTCGGACTAATCCGGCAAAACAATGAAGACAACTTCGTTGTGTCCAGTGACCTCAGCACTTCTGAATGGCTCATCCCTCAGGCCGGTCCTCATACCGACCTGGGGGAATTTGGTGCCCTCCTCGTCGTTGCCGACGGTATGGGTGGTGCCAATGCGGGTGAAGTGGCGTCAGCCATAGCCGTTGAAACCATACAGAAACTATTCATCCCCGAGACACTGAAGGATGTTACCGGCAATGATAAGGACATCCAGGAGTTTATGAAGGATGTGGTTAAGAAAGCAGACCTAAACATCTTCAACCACAGCAAGGAAGACGAGGCTACACGAGGTATGGGAACAACCATCGTTATGGCATGGATACTCAATGACAAAGCCTATGTTTGTTGGTGTGGAGACAGCCGGTGCTACGTCCTCAATAAACAGCATGGCCTTATCCAATTGTCGAAAGATCACTCCTATGTTCAAGAACTCGTCGACAAGGGGGAGCTAAATCCAGAATTGATGCACGATCATCCGTTGTCTAACGTAATCACCCGCTGTTTAGGTGACGTTGAAAACCGTGCAGACCCCGAAACTCGAATCTATCAATTGCATAACGATGACATCATTATGCTCTGTAGTGACGGACTCTGTGGTATCTGTCACGATGATGTGATTCTCGATACAATGATCAAGTTTCACGAAGACCCAATAGAGTGTAAGAACGAACTGATTTCCGCAGCTCTCTCTGCTGGCGGTTACGACAATGTCACCATCGCTTTGGCCAATATTCAGACTGATGAGGAAATAGAAGAAGAGCAGCAGTCTGATGAGCAAAAGTCTGAAGAGAAAGAAAGAGAACAGACAGAAGAAGAGAATCTTTCCACTACTGTCCGCAGCGAAGTCATTGGCCATCGCGTCAAGAATAAGAGAAACAGAATCTTCTTGATTCTTCTATTCATAATCATTGGCTTCACTGCCTATCTCTTAATAGCTAAAGACAGCGACCCTGTTAAGCAAGCTTTCATGACAGCCATTATGCCCTATTGGGAAAAACTGATGAATCATATTTAATTGAAAAGCCGGTAAATATGACATTCAAAGAAGGAAGCATCGTAGCTGAGCACTATCAACTAAAGCGCCCTCTTGGTCAAGGGAGCTTTGGTAACGTCTGGCTGGCACATAATCTATTAGCTCTCTCTGCTGGCGGTTACGACAATGTCACCATCGCTTTGGCCAATATTCAGACTGATGAGGAAATAGAAGAAGAGCAGCAGTCTGATGAGCAAAAGTCTGAAGAGAAAGAAAGAGAACAGACAGAAGAAGAGAATCTTTCCACTACTGTCCGCAGCGAAGTCATTGGCCATCGCGTCAAGAATAAGAGAAACAGAATCTTCTTGATTCTTCTATTCATAATCATTGGCTTCACTGCCTATCTCTTAATAGCTAAAGACAGCGACCCTGTTAAGCAAGCTTTCATGACAGCCATTATGCCCTATTGGGAAAAACTGATGAATCATATTTAATTGAAAAAGCTGGTAAATATGACATTCAAAGAAGGAAGCATCGTAGCTGAGCACTATCAACTAAAGCGCCCTCTTGGTCAAGGGAGCTTTGGTAACGTATGGCTGGCACATAATCTATTAGCGGATATAGACGTGGCCATCAAGTTCTATGGCGTACTCGATTCGAAGGGCCTTGACGAGTTCCGGAACGAGTTCAAAGTTGCTTATAAACTGCGTCATCCGAATCTGCTCAACATCAATCATTTTGATGTTTACGATGACTGTCCTTATCTTGTCATGCCATACTGTGCCAAAGGCTCTGTCAGTCATCATATAGGGAAGATGCCAGAATCGGAGATCTGGAAATTTGTATTAGACGTTTCTGGTGGATTGGCCTTCCTGCATAATCAGCAACCACCGATTGTTCATCAAGACATCAAGCCTGACAATATCCTCATCACAAGCGATGACCGTTATGTTATTACCGACTTCGGCATCAGTCGTAGTTTCCGGACAAAGATGAGCCGCACAAATAATAACATCAGCAGTTCTGGCACCATAGCCTACATGGGACCGGAGAGATTCTCTGAGAAACCTTTAGTGGTATTAGCCAGTGATATCTGGGCTTTCGGTATGACCCTTTACGAACTGATGACGGGCGATGTCCTTTGGGAAGGAATGGGTGGTTGTGTCCAACTAAACGGAGCACGTATCCCTGCTATTGAGAGGGATTTCTCTCCAGAGTTGACAAACCTCGTCACATCATGTCTGGCTGCAGAGACATGGAATCGTCCTACAGCCATCCAAATCTACGAACTTGCCTCGGCACACCTGCAGAACAAGCCGACCGCACCTTTACGTCCTATTAATCCTTCAAGCAAGAACAATATTACACCTCAGGAAGTCCCTAACAATTACAACAAATACAAGCCATCAGCCCCCGCAAGGAACAAGGAACAGGCCATGCCAGTTTCTATAAATAAAGAGTCTGGACAGCAACGAAACAACAGCCAACGTTATGGGCTTGTTATAGCAGCCGCGGCCCTTCTTCTCCTTGCTCTCGTAGGTGTAGCTGTACATTTCATCAACAAGGATAGTGAAGATCAGATTTCTAAGGTTCGCCAACGAATTGAGGCGATAAAGAACAAACAGGAAGGGCTTAAGCCTGCAAGTTCTCAGCCTCAGCAGCAGTTGTTTGCCCCAGGCACCAATCAAACAGCACCTAAGCAGACACCCTCAAAGACTGTCAAGGCTGACGACCGCATCATCATGCAGCAATCAACGCCTGTGAAATCAGTAGCCCCTTTTAAGCAGACTACCACAAACAATCAGCAGACGAACAGTGTAGAAAATGACGATGCCATCTTCTATGCCTGCCAGTCCGTCAATGACTATGAGTCATATCTGAATTTCTTCCCTCGCGGAAGACACCGAATGGCAGCTCAGAATGCCATCAACAGTCTTCTGGGTAGAAATGACAATGTAGCCAATGGTGCTGTTCCCGTCAATGAATATACAAACCGCAGACGAAGTTCAAATAATCCACCACTCAGATACCGTGAGGAAGTTCCCCCACCCCGTCAGTCAGGATATGGCTCAGATTATAGCAGAGGCCAACGCCAGTCTAACCATTCATATGGAACTTCCGGTAGCAGTAATCGTAATGGGGGCATGCGTAGTAGTAGCACCCGCAGTAATCATTCATCTAATAGACATGCACGTTCACATTAAATATTATATTCTATGAAGATAATTCGACCAATTGCAGTATCATTACTGCTCATTATTTGCCAAACATCGTTCGCCCAGTACGATGGAGACGGGTACTATCATCCAGAATACGATACCCAAGGCCCAACCACCCGCTACAGCAGTTATCGCCAGACTACATATATTGACGAATATGAGGAAGGATGGTGTAACTTCTATGCCGAATACTCACCCTTGAAACTGACGACTACAGCCCATGGCGCAGAAGACAGGCTCTTCCATACCGCCACCATTGGTTTCAGCTATAACTACATCTTGGGATCCAGTCCAGCAACAATCGAACTGGGCTTCGAGGCAAGCGGCTCATGGTTTTCCGAACGGTTTAATAACGGAGATAAGAGCAGCCTGTCGTTCTATTTCGGCAAGATACCTCTGAATATCGGCCTACGATTCCCTGTTGCAGAGGGTTTCTGGATTGTTCCCTATGGCGGCATCAATGTAAAATGGAACATATATGGTGAAGAAAGGCTTAAGTACACAGATGGCACAACCGAAACATGGGAAATCTTCAACGGAGACCGTATGCATGATGATGACTACAACCGATTCCAACTCGGCTATCAAGGCGGCGTGAAGTTAGTCATCGCAAACTGTTTCTCCATCGGGGCTGCCTGGAAGGCTGACATCACCCCATTCAGCAGCTATTATGACAACGGTACGAGAAAAGAAGAAAAAGAGCGTTTCCGAGGTCTTGCCTTCACCCTTGGATACATCTTTTAAATAATAGATGAAGTTAATTACTTAAAGAATGGATTTTTAACAATGGCTATATTTGACGAACGATACGAACAAGAAGAACTTCTCGGGCGAGGTGCCTTCTCGGAGGTATGGAAAGTAAAGGACATTCAAACTGGCGTAACCCTCGCCCTAAAAATATACAATCCGACAACGGGTATTGATGAGGATGGAAAAGATATTCTCACCCACGAGTTTGCACTCATGGTTAATGCCAACCACAAGAATTTACTTCGTCCACTTTTCTTTGCCATCAGCGGTGACAGGCCCTATTTGATCCTGCCTTTCTGTGAAAATGGCAATATTGGGAAGATGGTAGGCAGGATGGATGAGGAAGAAGCATGGAAGCTATTGAGAGATGCCGCCAGTGCGCTTGCCTATCTCCACTCCATGAACCCACCAGTACTCCATCAGGACATCAAGCCTGCCAACATCTTACTCAACGACAATGGTGACTATATGCTCACCGACTTTGGTGTCAGTACGCAAGTAAAGCAGTCTCTCAGCCGCGTGTCTAACCAGGATATGGCCCTGCTATCCGCTGGAACAATATCTTACATGGCACCAGAGCGTTTCTCCCGGAACAACCTGCC
>AUXO018467734.1_pt1 | contig 11388 bp, 9 predicted proteins | sample 768731 | NCBI WGS metagenome assembly AUXO01 (sample SAMN02715735, study PRJNA202380) | gut metagenome | biome: sheep rumen | host: Ovis aries | place: New Zealand: Palmerston North | reverse complement strand
AAATACGTAAAGACATACATAAGAGTGTACTGACACGTACACAAATAGCACAGGCAGCAAACAAGCAGAGCTCACCTATTAAGTACGAGCCATATATAGAACAAGATGCGCTGAAAGTGGCAGACCCTATTATTCTACGAATGACTAAGGAGCAATTAGAAAAGAGTATTGAGCGAACCACTGCCCTAATGAAGCAAGCTGCTAAAGACCTTGACTTTATACAAGCAGCACAATATAGAGATGAAATAGTTAGATTGCAAGAAGAATTGGAACTAAAGAAAATTGAAGAAGATTGAGGTGGGTAAAACTTATAATACTCAACAGATGCATTAAGCAACGACAAATAAAATTATGCAATATAAAAGAAGGACACAAATGGGACGTATTATTACAATATTTTCACTCGTTTTGCTATCGTCAATTATGGCAAAAGCACAAAATGAGTGGGAGTTGCCAACAGAAAACCAGCAGGCAGTAAACATCATTGACAGCGTAAACACTGTGGTAGATAGCACCAACCCTGATGCTAAATATCTGGCAGGTGCAGTAAAAACCAATGAAAAAGGCGAAGTAGTTTTTTCGAAAACTATTGCTAACGATTATGTTGCAAAAGACAATTACGAACGACTACTCAATTATTTAACGACATTAACAAAAAAAGAGCCGGCTCTTCCAGAAAGCCGCTTGTTGCTTGTAAATGCCAAAAGAAACATAATTGTTGCTCATTTCGAAGAATGGATGATTTTCAGAAGTAGCCTTTTTGAACTCGACAGAGCACGATTTGTTTACACACTTATGGCAGAATGTAACGATAAGTCAACAACGTTTACTATCAATCGTATATCTTATCAATATGAGGGCAACGGCACAAGAGAAAAAGAAATATTTAAAGCAGAGAACTGGATAGCCGACAATGTCGCGTTGACAAAAAACAAAAAAAAGCTAAGAAGGGCAATGTCAAAATTCCGAAAGAAAACTATCGACAGGGTGGAAGCTATCTTCAAGGAGTTTAATTCTTACTAATAAAACAGGTAATACTAATATATTAACACACAAAATGTCTGTTTCAGATAAGCAACATACACCTCAACACTCCTGTTTCCATGTTGGAAACTGATTGTTTCCGTATGTGAAACATTAAGTTTCCAGCATGGAAACCACAAGTTTCACATACGGAAACACTTTTCAAACCAAAAAGATTGACAGTCTGAGACAACTTTTTCATTAGTTAATTATTTGCAAAATCAAAACAGAAATATATGAACATGGAAAACATTTCCAACACAAACGAGCAACAGACTCAATACGCAAAGAAGCCAATACGTAAGGAACGAAAAAAGGATTCTACGATAAAAATACGCAACCTTCTAAACATAGCGTTCATGTTACTTGCTATTATAGGTGTAGCGGTTTACCTTTGGGGTAACACATTTATCGGAACGATTATCGTTTTGGTATCAATGGCAATAAAAATGGTTGAATGTGTAATGAGAATATTACGATGAACAGACTCTTTTTCGTTATCCTTCTAAGTGTTGTTGCAATAGCAACATTTGCACAAGACATAAATTCCATCAATGAAGAAGGGGTAATTACCAGACGTGACCGTAATTCGTCTGAAAAAGATAGCCTCAACAACAAGCACAAAGAGATACCCAAAGGGTTCACGACATGGACTATTGACCAACGGTTTGGCGACCGAACAATGGTTGTTCCTGATACAGTGTCGTATCTATTTATGAATACTGGACTAACAACTGGTATCACACGCGAACACAATTTCCTTGGTAATTTAGGCTCACCACGTTACAATCGCATTTATGCAGACAGGAAACACGATGAAGTTTTCTTGTTCACAAACGTCTTCGACTATTTTATTAAAGACCCTGAAGATTTTCATTTCATAAACACTCTGTCGCCAATCACTAATCTATCTTTTAACACCTGCGGTGATAGAACAAACGGAGAAGACCACCTAAAAGCCTTGTTCGCCGTCAATGCTAATAAACGATTAGGTGTAGGTTTTGTTTTCGACTATCTATATGGACGTGGTTATTATCAGAATCAAAGCACATCTTTGTTCGATTACACCCTTTTCGGCTCATATATTGGCAGCCGATATCAGGCACATTTTATCGCATCGCTCAATCATCAAAAACAAGCAGAAAACGGCGGTATAACCAATGACAATTATATAACACATCCAGAGACATTCAACGAAGACTATAGAGAAAATGAGATTCCAACAGTTCTGACAGAAAACTGGAATAGAAATGACAATCAACACATACTGTTCACACATCGATATAGTTTTGGTTTTCAACGAGAAGTACCAATGACCGAAGCCGAAATAGAGGCTCGAAAATTCGCAATAGAATCGAAAAAGGAAGAAGCTAAACGACAACTTGAACAAGATAATAAGGAAGAGGGATTTAGTTCTGGTGGAAATGAGATTCAAGATTTAGACGATATTGCTGATATTGACCATCCTGAGAAATGGACAAAGAAGGAGTATGTTCCCGTCACAAGCATTATTCACACTCTAAATTTCAACAATTACAGACGTATTTATCAAGCATATCAAACGCCTGAAAATTTCTATGCTAACGAATATTACAATAAAGGCAAATTTACAGGCGACTCTATATATGACAAAACACGACATTTCAGTCTTCAAAACACATTAGCCATAGCTCTTTTAGAAGGCTTTAATCGTTGGGCAAAGGCTGGAATTAAGGTCTTTGCAACCCATTCGCTCGAACATTTTGCGCTTCCTAACCTTGAGGCAAGAATGGAAACGTTCAATGAAAACACTATCTTCCTCGGTGCAAATATTTCAAAACAAGAAGGAAAACATATTCATTACGACTTAAACGCATCGTTCGGAGCATTAGGGTCTGAAAGCGGCAACATCAATCTTGATGCTCATGCCGAATTTAATATCCCATTATTTGGTAAGAACCTGACCAGCACTTTAGAGGGATTTTTTGACAGAGAAATACCTACTTTCTACTATTCGCGGTTTCAATCACGCCATGCTTGGTGGAATTATGAGAACCTAAACCATATCATAAAAAATGGACTTAGCTTGAAAATGGCTTACGATCTAACAGGAACAGAGATAAGATTGGGACTAAACAATGTGAAAAACTATACTTATTTTACAACAAATTACGACATAAGCGAAGATTATAACATAAGCAATATGCAGGTTGATGTTGCTCAAAAAAGTGGTAATATCAATGTAATTACTTTAGGATTACGCCAAGATTTCAACATCAAACCATTGCACATCAATTTAGCTGCAACTTTCCAACAAACGTCTGACGAAGATGTTTTACCTTTGCCCAAACTCGATTTGTGGGCAAATCTCTTTCTAAGGTTCAGAATTGCTAAGGTGCTAAAGTGCGATTTCGGAGCCGACTTGCGTTACTTTACAAGTTATTATGCCCCAGAATACGTGCCTTATATCGGACAGTTTGCAATCAACACAAACTCAAGCAACAAAACAAAGATTGGCAATTATCCTTTTGTAAACGTCTATGCAAATTTCCAATTGAAACATACACGATTTTTCGTTATGCTCGAGCACGCAACAAGTGGTATGGGAAATAAGCAATATTTCTTAACACCCCACTACCCCACAAATGGCAGAATCTTGCGTTTTGGACTATCTTGGAATTTCTATAACTAAACATATTGAAACAAAATAATATACTAAACAACTATGAATAAAGAAGAATTGATGCGTCGCGCCATAACTCTATCAAGAGAAAGTGTAAAAAATGGAGGAGGTCCTTTTGGCGCAGTAATTGCTAAAAACGGAGAAATAATTGCGGAAGGTTCTAACAATGTAACTATAGACTGTGACCCAACTGCTCACGCTGAAGTATCAACCATACGCAAAGCAGCAAAAAAACTGGGAACATTTGACCTCTCTGGATGCGAAATATACACATCATGCGAGCCTTGTCCCATGTGTTTAGGAGCTATATATTGGGCTCATTTAGACAAAATTTACTATGCAAACGACAGAAAAGATGCTGCAGAAATAGGGTTCGATGATGATTTCATTTACGAAGAATTATCACTAAAACCTTCTCAACGACATAAGAAATCTGAAATAATTCTAAGAGAAGAAGCGATTAAAGCATTTGAAGATTGGAAGGCAAAAGAAGATAAAACCGAATACTAAATGAATTATTACAATAGTTGAACAATAATTGACACACACTTTTTCTTATAACAAGCAATGAGCAATTTCATAGTTTACGCAATTTTACTCTTAGTTCTTATTACTGGATTTATAATCGTAAAAAAGGTAGCCGGATGCATTGTAAAATCGATTGTGCTGACAATTGTGCTTGCTATTGTAGCCTTTATCTATTTTATGTATATCAGAGCCTAATCGTGAGAACTGATGTTTCGCATCAAACCCTCATATTTTGCCCTTTTAACAGCGCTGTCTTTGAACAATCTTTGATAATCTTCAATTGAAAGATTGTGCCATTGTTGACGCGTCATTTTCATAAGTTCTGATGACGGCTGTAAATGATTTTCGGTCGTAGTTATCTGACAATTATTGTGTGGACATACTAATTGGCAGCGATCGCAACCGTAAATATAATTACCTAAGTGTATTTTTGCATCGTGAGAAAGTGCCGACCTATTTTCTATTGTTTGATAAGATAAACATCGAAAAGAAGCAAAAAACGATTGCATAAAGTCTGAAGATAATTTGTTTTTATACTCTATACCATAAAGGTTAGCGGCATCTGCATCGCCGACAACTTCAGCATTGACCAACGTAGAAGTAGGACAAGATTTTATACAAGCATTACATTTCCCACATTGTGACGGCATAATGCTATCATAGTTTAACGGAATGTTGATAAATATCTCACCTAAGAAAACCATACTTCCAATATTTGGCACAATGAGTTGATGATTTTTTCCTATCCAACCTATTCCCGATTTAAGAGCCCAATATCGTTCAAGAACTGGCGCAGTATCGCAAAAGCAGCGCATTTCAACAGCATCAGACTCAACAAAACAAGTTGACTCTAAGCCACTATTTTGAGCATTATTTTGCGAATTATAAGAATTTAATAACTGTTTAATGGTTTCGGAGTATTCATGCAGCCTCTCCTTCATTAAATCGTGATAGTCTTTTCCGTAAGCATAGGCAGCTATCTGATATTCACTATCGGGTAGAAATCGATTGGGGCGATAGTTCATGGCAACGCAAATTATGCTTTTCACTCCAGGCATCAACAAAGAAGGATTAAGCCTTTTATCAATGTTACGAGAAAGATAGTCCATTGATGCATGTCCATCATTATCTATCCAGCGTCTATAAGCATTAGCTACTGGGAGTTCAACAGGTAGAGCTTTAGCAATGCCACATGCACAAAAGCCGAAGTTTTTAGCTTCGGCTTTTATGGTATTTGATATATCTTCAATCGAATATCTTAAATTCATAACCTTCACTTTTCATCCATTCAAGACATTCAGGTAATGCAGTTCGAAGTTTATCAATACTTTTCAAGGAATCGTGAAACGTGATAATTGAACCATTACGAGTATATTTCTTAACTATCCGCACAACATCTTCAGCTGTAGTATGCCGTGAGTAGTCTCGGCTTATCACATCCCACATCACAATAGTAAATGCATGCCGCAACCACCAATATATTGAACTTCTCATCCATCCGTGAGGCGGACGAAACAAATGGGCGTGAATATACTCATTAGCTTTATGAGTATTAAGTGCGTATGTTATTGTCCAATGCTTAAAAGAGCCTAAATGATTATGAGTATGATTACCTATTTGGTGTCCTTCTGCCAATATCCTTTCATACAATTCTGGATACTTTATGACATTCTCTCCTACCATAAAGAATGTTGCTTTAGCTCCATAGGCTGATAATGTATCAAGAATAAAAGGTGTAGCTTCAGGTATAGGACCATCATCGAACGTGAGATAGACAGCCCGTTCCTTAGGATTCATTCTCCACAAAGCTTTGGGATAAATCCAACGCAGCCAAAATGAAGGTTGCTCAAGAATCATTATTGTTGTATGGCTTTCAACCCTTTAATTCGTATCTTGACGTTAGTTGTTTTAGTTTGTCATAATACTTATCTGCCAACACTTTGTCATATGGTTCTATTGTTTGAATAATAATATTCAAAATGTATAGATTCGCATAGCAGTCTTGCTGATAAGCCTTAAACTTTCCATACGGCATAGAGAGATAGAAATTAACGTATTGTTCGTTGTTTTCCCACATTTTCTCTGCCACGTCACGCATCTTCTTAAAGTTTTTGAGCTTACCATAAGCATCAATTAAGTTATCACCACCATTATAATATGATACTTGGATATTATAATCGGGTAATTCCTTTTCCATTTTTGCCAGCAGTTTAGCAGCCTTATCTGGTTTACCTTCTTCGATAAGTTCTGTTGCGACATCAATGAATAACTTACGATGCGCGGTCAACATGCGCATTATGGTCTCATCAATCAATATGTTAGGCTTGTTCATTCCTCCGAACTTAAACCTATTCATCAATATATTATAGCTGCGTTCAGTATCTATTTGCTTGGCGCCACTAACATTTGTATTAAATGGTGTGATACGATATGCGAGTCCTTCTTGTACAAAATTTTCTCCAAGATTCATGAAATTATCTCCACCAACAGTAGTAGCCACATATAGAGGACGTTCCCAATTGGTGTTAGCAATCATCTCAAGCATCATTAAATCGCCTTTTCCTAAAGCGCGACGAGAGCCGAAAGATATTATCATCTTTTCTGGAATACTGTCTTGAAGCAACATTCCACTACGCTTGAGAGCAGCCTTATCGATAGTCATATAAACCGTATCAGTTGGTATTATACCACCTTCTTTACCATTATTTCTTACCCAATATTTAAGAATATTTTTCAGTTCAAATGGGTCATCGCCAAATTGTTGCTTTGCTTCAGCAGGATGTTCCTTGTAAAAAGCTAAAATTTGTTCTTTTAACGACGCATCAATTTCGACAGAAGTATTTGTTCCCTCGCAATAATCTATACGTGGCCAAGAGATTGGTACAGGAGGGGAATCGTATGCAGGTCGTTTCATTTGGTCAATATACCAATCGGTTTGAAGATAAGAAAGGTTACAAACTCGAGCATCAGTTCTAATACCTTCTACATCTTGGCAATACCAAAGAGGGAACGTATCATTATCGCCATTAGTGAAAATGATAGGATTATTCTCATCTTGTAATGACATAAGATAGTTCTGACCGAAATCTCTACATACGTAACGGTCACTCCTATCATGGTCATCCCATGTTTGTGATGCCATTTGTATAGGAACTATTAGGCATAGAATAGCAACTATCGAAGCTAAAATCGTCTGCATTTTTAATGTCATGCTTTTCTTCTTTTTCATGACAAACTTTTTCAACAAGTCGTATATAGCTATTACGCCTAACCCACACCATATTGCATACGCATAGAAAGAACCTGCGTAAGCGTAATCTCTTTCACGTGGTTGCTGTGGTGTTTGATTGAGATATACAACGATAGCTAAACCTGTCATGAAGAAAAGGAAAAATACAACCCAGAATTGTCTGATTCCTCTTTGCCCTCTAAATGCTTGCCAGAACAAGCCTATCAAGCCTAACAACAATGGCAGACAATAGAAATTGTTGTGTGCTTTATTGTTTTTCAATTCATCTGGCAACAAATCTTGGTCGCCAAGACGTGCATTGTCTATAAAAGGAATACCGCTTAGCCAGTTGCCATACAGCACACTTCCATGTCCTGCAAGATCATTCTGTCGTCCAGCAAAGTTCCATAAGAAATAACGCCAATACATCCAATTACACTGATATGAAATGAAAAATTTCATATTTTCTATTTGTGTAGGCATTTTTATAGTACTGCCCTCTCGGTAATTAGAAGGTTTATCAGTTCCGATTACACCTCCATGCCAATATCCTTCTTCATCTTGAGCACCCCCGAACCATTCTTCATAAGCTCTTGTGTGTTGCTGTGACCACATTCTAGGGAACAGCATATTTTGTGCGAACCGTGGTTGGTCCTTACTATCAACTATGAAATATCTGTCCGGTTCATTAGAATTGGCTTTTTCCTTGCGTTGATATATCGGTGCACCCTTCTTCATTTCAACACCTGTATTACCCAAAAGATATTCAGATGAGTATGCTTGTCCATAAAGTAATGGGCGATATCCGTATTGATCGCGGCTCAAATAATTACCAAGAGTAAAAATATCTTCAGGCGAATTTTGGTCCATTGGCGGATTAGCTGATGAACGTATAACTATAACTGCATAACTTGAATATCCAATAATAATCATCATCAAAGACAATAGAATTGTATTTTTCAGTCTTGCACTTACAAGTTGCTGACCATTTACCTTACGACTTAACAGATAGAAAAGAGCTGCAATAACAACAACACCTATAATTACAGCAGAAATACCCCATCCATAGAATGGAATTCCCAACATTGTTATAGCTGCAATAAACGAGATGTTGCCTCGTGAGCGATTGCCATCTGCATAACTTTCATAAATAGCCCATATAATAGTTGCTGTTAACAGTATCAGATAAACATACAGACCAGTATTAAACGGTAATGACATTGTATTTACAAACAATAGTTCAAACCAACCGCCAACCGTAATAACCCCAGGCACAATGCCATACAAAACAAATGCTACAATGACAAAGGAATTTGCTAAAGCTATCAACGATCCTTTAGCATTGGCATTTGGAAAACGTCTGTAATAGAACACTAACACAATGGCAGGTATACATAACAAATTGAGAAGGTGAACACCTATAGATAAACCTGTCATATATGCAATCAGTACAAGCCAACGATCGCTATGTGGTTCATCTGCATGATCTTCCCATTTTAATATTAACCAAAATACTATCGCTGTAAATGCCGATGAGTAAGCATATACTTCTCCCTCAACAGCTGAGAACCAGAAAGTATCTGAGAATGTATATATCAACGCTCCAACCAAGCCAGACGCTTCAACGGCAATAAACTTTGGCAATGTCATATCTTCCCAACTTTTCGTTACGAGCTTACGGGCAAGATGAGTTATTGACCAAAATAAGAACAATATACACATGGCACTGAGCAATGCACTCATAATATTTACCATTCGTGCAACTTGAGTCGGGTCGCTAACAAATTGTGAAAACAAATTGGCTGTCAACATAAAGAAAGGCGCACCAGGTGGATGACCTACTTCAAGTTTATAACCCGTAGATATAAATTCTGGGCAATCCCAAAAAGATGCCGTTGGCTCAATGGTCAGACAATATACTACTGCAGCTATTAAGAATGATAGCCATCCAAGCATATTGTCAATAAGTTGATATTTTTTCATTATGTATATTAAGTTGTTTTTTCTAAGAAATGTATTTCTGTATATATTTACCAGATGACTAAAACAAAACTTATATCAAAAGAACGAAAAATAATTCATATTGAATTTGATAAGGTTTCGAAATTGTCATAGGCTGCAAAGTTAAGACTATAACAGGAAAAATAAAAATTTGTAATTATATTCTTGTTTAGAAACAATTATAAATTTTAATTATTTAAGTATTCAAAACAAATATTGGCACTCAAATAACCAAGACTAAATGGATACACAAACGAACTATTTAATGAAACACGCATTTAACAATTCAGATAAAAACCAGCAATATTAAAAAGTTCATGGCGTTAGTTATGACAAATTGTTTCATATTTAAAAACTATTGCCTTATTATATCCAAAGACGTGTAAAATAAATCAATGCAACATACCTTATAGCTTTGCCAACAAAAATACTTATTGTTGACATTAACAAATTGGCTCTCATCAGACCTAATACGACCGAGATGGCAGAGCCTATAACTGGCAAGAAAGTAAAAATTCCCATTATTGCCCCACGTCCTTGCATAAATCGCTCAGCTTGTTTTACTCGTTCATGTTTTATTCTAAGATACTTCTCAATCCACTCTATCTTGCCAAATGTTCCTACATAATAATTTAACATAGTACCAAGCCAATTGCCAATAGTGGCATATATAGCCAACAAAAACGGATCAAGACGAAGAGCAATTAGTGCGATCATTACTGCTTCACTACTAAAAGGAAAGATACTTCCGGCAATAAATGCTGAAACAAACATTCCCCAATAACCATGAGTAATTAGTTGTTCAATGTACCAATCCATATATTAAAACCGATAAAAACAACACATGAGAGAAGTGTAATTATAAAGAAGATATTAGACAAACGTGAGCGTGTCAACGCTATATAATGACCTAATAAGAAGCTCATATTAAGAATTATGATACTCATTAACGCATAATAATGTTGTGGCTGTAGTATCAGAAAAACAAAAGCGACGAGACCTATAATAATAAATGTGTAATAAAACATTCGTATTTTTATCTTATCTAAAAAACTATTTATCATGAAATGTGTTGAAGACACTATAAACAAAAGAGTAATTAGTGCAAGCAACACTATCTGCGAGGTTGTTAATATGCTAAATTCGAATAAAGGATAAAAATGAAAATAATCTTCAAACTGAATGTTATGCCTTAAATATACTTTCGTCAGAATAAAAAACCAATATGGTGTCATCAATCCTAAAAGAGACGAAACAAAAGATTTAACAGTAAGAGAGCGCAAAAAAACTCCCCCAAGTAACCATAATAAAGGAACGAAAAGCACAATTTCATGAAAGAACAAACTGCAGACACTCAACACCAAGAATGCGTAATAATAGGTTCGTACAGAAGAAAACGATTGAAAACTTCTGAATAAGATATTGTATATTCCTATGAATGTTAGTACAACGATATCGCTTGTAACGTCATCGTGCATCACTTTTAAGCAAGCATATAATAGTAAAAAAGCACATGATGCCATTCTGCTATAGATGCGTATGATGCTCTGAGATGTGTTTAAATACTCCAACAAAAAAATTGATAGTGCAAGCATCACAAATTTAATCCACCATAAATGTATACCAGCAGAAATCAATATATATAAAAATACAACAAATAGAGACATCACTGGTAGAGACATCCTACTTTCTGCGATACTATTTTGAAGGCCTCGAGACTTCATCTTTTTTTGTCAGAAAAGCTGCAATAAAAAGTAATACTATTATTAATTTTTATATCACTCATAGATCTAAGCCAATATCCGAGCGGAAATATTTATCGGTAAAATCGATAATGTTTGCACTTTCAAAACTATTTTGCAAAGCCTCAACCTTATCTTTGCCGTATGATGAAATGGCGATAACTCTTCCTCCGGACGTTGTAACTTGCCCGTCTTTCATTGTT
>AUXO013658029.1_pt1 | contig 11388 bp, 21 predicted proteins | sample 768731 | NCBI WGS metagenome assembly AUXO01 (sample SAMN02715735, study PRJNA202380) | gut metagenome | biome: sheep rumen | host: Ovis aries | place: New Zealand: Palmerston North | reverse complement strand
TCAAATCGAGCACTGTACACCGTGTACGCTTGGAGTAGGTTTAGCGTGTACATGCATCCCCTCGGTCTTCTCAAACAGTTTATCAACTGCGGCACATCTCGACTACTATCTCGGGTAAGGATTTGCACCTTACATGGATGTATCTTTCCTTGGCTACATACTCCGTCGACTGAGTTGATGTATTTTAAACCTAGCGTCTACCACTATTCCACCACCGAGATACACAAATCATAGTATGGGCTAAAGCCCAACAGAGTTGACAGGATTCGAACCTGCGTAGGCGGTCGCCGTTAATCGTCCGCTGTGACTACCATTTGTCCTACAACTCTAAATTAGGCACTTTCGTAGTTCCCACGACGGACATTATCCGTTGTTACTCGGCTCTTTGTCCGAGGATACCTTGAGGTGGGATTTGAACCCACATAGTCGTCACTGTTTTATCATTAAACTACTCAAGGTATTTGCGGTCACTCGGTGTGCCGCCGACCCTGTGGTTTTTCACATGGGGGTAGGACACCAACAGAGAAACTACCACGCTCATGTGGTGAACGAGTATCCAACTGACGAAAACCGAACCTTACAGGCTGTTTGTCCGTAGCAATTGTTTACTTGCCGCTCACAAGTACATCATAACACAGGTCAAAAGCAAAAATCAACAGATTTGAAATTATGCTTTTACAATTCCTTTGAGAACCCCTAAATTCTCATATCCTTCAAGTCGAATATCCTTAAGTTCCTTCGATGTGTCAAAGTCGAAGAAGTCCTTAATCTCGGGGTTAATCCAAAGAGTAGGGGCAGGCATCTTGATTGCTTCATCTCTGCGTTTGAGCATTTCTTCTACAGTATCCCAATGTTCCTCATACAAGTGAACGTCACACATGTTGTAGTGCATTTCTCCTGCCTCAAGTCCACATGTATGTGCAATCATGTAATGTTGCATAGCGTACTGTGTGATGTTGAACGGAACGCCAAGGAAAGTATCACATGACCTCTGCTCTACAAAGGAATACAGTTTACCGTCCATTACAACGTACTGAACCTTGTACACACACGGGGGAAGAACAGCATCCTTAAAGAACGGCGGTTGCCACATGGTAATGATGATACGGCGGTCATTTGGAGTGTTCTTGATTTTGTTGATAGCTACACGAACTTGGTCAATGTCCGCAACCTCACTTCCATGCTTAATGATATAAGCATAGGACTTTCCAATAGTGTGAGCAAATTCTTCTCCGATAAATTTTTCTTCTCCTGTGTCGGGGTTGCGATAGATACCGTCCTCAGATGTCTCGAACTTATCCCAAATGTGGATATTACGTTCCTGCAACCACCTTACATCGATTGACTGTACAAGATAAATCCACATCATCTCAAGTGTGGCAGTCTTCCAACCGACCTTCTTACAGTTTAAGATTGGGAACTCTCCACCGTATTTGGGATTGAGATTAAACACCCAATGTGCCCCGGGGATACGTTTAGTAATTCCGTTTCGACCTTCGGCAACAACACCTTTACGTAATATCTTCTCACAGGTGTCGAGATACAACTTGTCAAAGTTAGCCATAAGTTAATGTCCTTTCTATTTATTTTTCATTTAACCACATAAGAGCATCAACACAATGCTGATGAACAGCGTGTGTTCCCGCCCACAAGTCATCCACTGTAGGGGTGTACAAAGGGCTAGGCTTACCTTTCGCTTCTTGTTCCTGTGCATAAAGATAATTACGAACTTGTTTAACAAAATCTTTTGCTTCGCGTAGTGTCTGCTCAATAAATTCGTCTCTCGTCATAGTCAATGTCCTTTCATGATAGATATCTATAGTCACTATACCATACAACAGTCAAGAAAATCAACAAAAGCAAGAAAAAGCCCGCACCAAATTAGTGCGGGATTTTTCTTCAAAAAATTAGAAAGGGATAATAAGTCATTAATCGGCAAGATAATCGTCTATGTCGTATGCTTCGTCGCCCCACTCTACCTTATCGGGAGCGTATCTATGTTTCTGTCCGTCAATACCGTCGGCTTCGACATATGCACCGTTCTGAACTTTTTCCCAAATCCAGTCACGAAGTTCTTCATAGTCGTTGGTCTCAATATCGTCCTCTAAACCTCTGAACCTGCTGTCATAGTAAGAACGTCCTACGAATACATCATCGCCCATATCTTCATCAAGATACCGAGCAATATCCTGTCTTACTTTGTACTTCGGTCCTTCAAACGACTTGAAATCCTTCTCACCGTCCTTGCCTTTCCAAACTCTGCCCCAAGTCTTAGATGCTACTCTAGGCTGTTTGTCAAGTTTACGACCCATGTGCATATTGCCCCACTTGTCCTTACGGGTGTCAAACGCTGTTGTACGTTCCTCTCTGTCTTGGAACTGAACACGAGTGTCACCTTCGGTTGCTTCCCAAGCATCAGACTCTTCGTTGTAATCAAGGTCGCCTTTACGGATACGGTCGGAAAGGACTGATTCCTTTATCAGTTTTTTCCAATCTCCGCTCATAGTCTCGTTAACGAGTTTAAGAGGGGCTTTGCCATATTTCTTGGTAAGAGCCTCAATTACTGCATGACGGATGTTTGCCTGTGACTTATTCATGCTCTCGGTCAGTTTATCAATATTATCAATAGCGTCAGCAAGAGCAGGAGTGTTGGGTATCTTTGTCCCACGGAGCTTTGTCCTGTAATACCACATGGTAATGTCCTCAGTAAGACGCTTTGCATCATACTGTAACCGCTGTAACACAAATGTTAAGTAGAAAGTCCACTTACCATTACGTGCATCGGGAGCATCAGAAGGTAACCATGCATCGTTTATTACAAAACTATCGGGGCGGATATTCGTAACAAAGCACTTTCCACCATACTCCGCAAAAATACCCTTGATATTGTCGATAAGGTCAGCATTACTGCCCTCAAGGATACGGTCATAGATGTCTCTCTGAAACCGCATGCAGTCAAAGATAACATCCTCGCTCTCTCCATAGGCGTTTGCTTTCTGCTCTTCATCGTCCTCAAAAAAGTTTTCACGAACAATGTGTCTTGCCTCACGGAACTTGCGGTTTTCCTCAAGTGGCTTCATACCTGCTTTGCGGGCGTTGTCCTTGATGGTCTTTTGAGCATCCTTTGCCCGTTTAGTCAACTTCTCATCATCTTCGACAGCACCTGCTGACGAAGGGGTTAAAGCGCGTACATCTTTGTCTGTACGCTTTAAGTTCTTGTTATAATCGTCAAGTTTCATAATCGTTCACCTCAAACGTCAAGCGTGTCAAAATTCTCAGCAATATCGAGATAAGAGTTCATGTCCTCTTCACTCATATCGTCATCGTCGAATACAGCAGGTGTTTCGTCAAGGCTCGAAGCCGCAATACCTGCCTCGGCAACCTCATTTGATACAGCCTCAATTCCCTCGTAGGCGGCTTGGGCAGGAACGTCGAATGCGAGTAATAAGCCCTGCAACTCGCCAAGAGTTCTGTTCTCATTACCGATAATGCTATTCAGCACCTTTTCAACGGTCTCCTCAGCATTATAGGCTTTAACGTCAACCATAAGCTGATTAAGGGCTGATATGTTGTCTGTGATTGATGACATAACAGTTCTGATTTCCTCGGCTATGCCTGTGCCTGCATTTGCAGGCGCAGTATCAATGTCCGCATCGTCAAGTCCGTCAAGGTCAACATCGGCTACCTCTTCTTCCTCTGTAGGCTCTGTATCATCCATAAGGAAATCAAGGTCGCTTTCGTCTACGTCTGTGTCGAGCATTGCTTCATCACCGATTTCCACGGAAGCCTCAGTGTCCTCTTCGTCCCCGTCGATGTGCTTGTCATCCGCTTCTGTGAGTTGCTTATTATCTAATTCTTCATCAATCAACTCAACATCCTTATGCACATCAGCAATATCAGATTTGTTGGTGACAGCACTTGTAGCAGGAGTAGCCGCGCTCTCACCTGCAACGGGGGCTATCTCTTCGGACAGTTTAGCCTGTCTGTTTGTGTTCCTGTCAACATCCTCATGGAGTGGTGTCGGCACGTATGTTTCCTGTAATCTAAATTTCATTTCCATTCACCTCACGCATAAACCATACCAAGAGTGATGGCGGTATCGTGTCCAACTATGCCGTCAACGGTAAGTTTGTTTTTATTCTGAAAATCCTTTACTGCCGCTTCGGTCTTATGACCAAATTCACCGTCAACCACAAGACCGCTGTTGAGAAGTTCATTTAATCTTGCCTGTAAAGCCTTGACATCTGCTGTACGTCCTTTAGCGTTGGAACGCTTCAAGATACTCTGTAACCAATAGATAGTATTGATTACCGTAGCAGTGTGATGTCCTTCACGAAGCAGGATATCACCTCTTACTAACTTATCATACTTTTTTGTGTATGCGGCGGAAGAGTATATCTTAAAGCCCTTTGTAGCAGTATAACGGGATTTCATGTTACCTGTGTACGTATCCTTGGGGATAGCATATCCTGCATAATTAGACGCGATAGACACTAACTGCGAGCAATCACAATTGGCATCCTTGTCAAGCAGAGACAGGTCAAAACATTTCTTGCACACAATATCCCAAGCGGAATATCTGTCGGGCTGTGAGTAACCTAAGTGCGGGTTTCTTGCGCCGTACTCAGCATCTGTAGCAATAAGATTACGATTAACTTCATTCTTCGCTCTCAGTACATAGTCCCAACCATCACCGCTGAGATACCAAGACTGCAACCTCACCTCTTTTCCTGTTTGGTCACCACGCTTACCATCGGTAGTTCCGTTCTCACTACCTACTGCATGGGCAAGTGTAACTCTGTAATTAGGGTTCATGTGTCGTTCACCTCTTTCTCATCTGTCGCATAATCTGTTCATTCAAGTTCGGCTTATGTGATGCCTTGTCCTTATTTTCCTGCAATCCTACAGGACGTGTAAGTGACTTCATGCGTCGATGTGTAAAGGACTCATAACCATTGTAGCTTGCGACCGCTTTGAGGTAAGTTTTATCTGTCTCAATGCGGATGTACTGACCATCACCCACATACTTACCTGTCCACTCATAGGCATCTTCATCTACCTTGTGCCAATTCTCAGTGTCAGACGTTATATAGTCTTCCAAATCAGCCTTGGCATCTTCATAGGTTGAGTAGCCGTCAGAGTAAGCAGGATACTGCACCTCTACGTAGTAACCACCCTCAGCAGGCTCATACACAGCCGATTTATCGTAGAGGGTTACATAGTAAGGATATTGTTCCTTTTCAACGTTCTTGCCGTAATCATCGAACTTAAACTGAGGAAGCAGTTCCTTCATTTTCTGTTCAAACTTGTCGACCGCACCACGCTCCGTAGTAGAACTGTTCTTCAAGATATTTACGAGGTCGTCAATCTCCTGCTTCTTTGCACTGAACTCTTTGTCGTACTGCTTGTACTGCTTCTTGGCTTCCTTTCTCCAATAAGGATTGAGGTTGTCCTCGGTCAGAACACGTGCATTCTTGGCAGTCGATTTATTCTCTGTAAGGGCTTTGTCGTTTGCCTTTTTCTTGAGCACATAAGTATGGTCAGCCACATACCAATCAGACCCGTCTTCTTCTACGGTATCCTCTTCGATATCAGTGAGCCGCCAAGCATCATTATCGGCAAAGTAATTACGGATAAGATAATCAGCACGTAAATGGTCGTGCTTCCAATCGCCTCGGATACGAAGTGTAAAGGAACTGCTACCGACACCTGCCTCAACATCTTCAAGACCCTCAACATTAACACTACGGTCAATAAGATTGACTATCTGATTTGCAAGGTCATACAGTTCTTGTCTACTTGAAATATCACTCATAAGCATCACTCCTTGTAGGCAGAGACTACAATGTAATTACCTTCGGGGTTATCCGAATTGTAATTGTCATCTGCAAACATGACATTGATGTCATCATCATAAGCCGAGCCTGCAAGTATCTTATAAATCTCTCGCTGTATTTTTATCTTGTTCGGCTTAGAGTAAATACAGAAGCTCAACTCGACATGGTTGTCATCGTTGGAGATTACTTTGTAATCATCTACATCATCATCAAATAAAGAGGTCAAGGCGGTCTTTATCTGAGCAAGTTCCTGTGCGGATAAATCCTCGACCAACATGGACTGTTCTGAATAATCAAGTCCGTTAAAACTCTCAGTAAGTTTCTTATTGAGATACTGACGGGTAGCCCTGTAATCGGGATTTCCATTAAGAAACTGCTCGAATGCGAGGCTCTCTTCGGTCGTCCAATTCTGTACGGTGTACAGGTCATTCAAACTCTCAACGAACCTATTCTTAACTACTGCATCCCTATCCATAGCAGTCAGCGTTTCGTTTATCTTACTCATTTGTAGTATCCTCGGTTGATGTTGACTTCTTGCGTCGCTTCGGTGTAACAGATACCTCTTCTACGCTCTCTACAGGCTCAGAAACGGCTTCTACAGGAGCAGGGGTAGTATCTTCCGTCTGTGTAGCGTTAAAGTGGTTTACAACGTCCTGTACGTTCTTAAATCGGGTAGGAGCAACCTTATCCCATACTTTATGGATAGCACTCTTATTGATTGCCGTTCCATTGCCAAACTGCTTGTTAAGTCTGAGGACAAAATCCTCATACGCCCCATCGACACCTGTAGCCGCTGTATAGATAGGGTCAACAAGCAGTTTGATTATTTTACCGTATTGGTAAATCGGTCCTTGATAACTGTATTTTGATATTTCACCCATAGTGTCTCTCCTTATCTAAACAGGTACTGACCGTGGATGTAGTCTACCTCATCCTTAACTACCTTCTTGGAAGCAGGGGTGGAGACTGTCTTCTTCTCGACTACCTCTTCCTTAACTTCCACGGGAGTCTCTACAGTCTCTGTGTCCTTAAACTCAACAGGGGTCTCTACTACTTCTTTAACCTCAGCCTCAACAGCCTTTGTTGTAGTCTTCTTATTAGCCATATCTTAATCTCTCCTTAAAAAAGAATTGTTGGTCGACAGTAACACTATTATATACAATTTCCGTGCTACAGTTCGCCTCTTGACCGTTTTCGCTTATACATCTTGGTGATGCACTCTTGTCGGTAAAGTTCATAGGGGTATTGTTTGTTAAATGCTTCAATGCGCTTTTGCTTTTCTGCTTGACGCTCATTTGTCCAATCAGTGTATTTCTGACAGTCCCCATGGCAACCTGCGTGTCTTTCAGTACAACCTTTACACGGAGCTTGTATACTCATAGTGTTTACTATACCTCATTGCTACGTATTGGTGAATACACACCTCTACTATTATAATACACTACTAGCGCAAGGATTGTAACAGATTCGGCATAAAACCGCAGAAAACCCTCACTTTGCGCGAGGGTTTTCTTACGGGGAGTATACATGAAATGACAATCGATGAGTTGAATGGGAATCGAACCCATATCTGTTCGCGGCAGGCAAATATATAGTAATTCGGAGGTCTATAAGTGAGTAACAGTGCCCAACTAGCCGCAAACTGTTTTGCCATTAAACTATCATCTCGGGGGTAGGGCAGGAGCACAACAACGTCATGCCCCTGCCGATATAGGAGAAAATTCCATGGACAAGATGTTAATCAAATAATGAATCAATCGTGTCTGAAATGGCTTTTGCCAAATCGGATACGCTGTCAACGAACTCACACCCGAAAAGGCATCTTGTCGGAGTTCCGTACTTCTTGGTGTACTCTTTAAGAAGATTGGTGTAGTCTGTCTCCGCTTTCTTAATCTTCTCTACGAGTTCGTCACGGTCTTTCTGCTTAGACTCTTCTGCAAGCAGTGCCTGCTCATGTGCAGTAGCCTTAGTCTCATCATTAAACTTCATTCCGTCCTTACAAACGTACCATGTTTCCTTGGTCATCAATTAGTCCTTCCTTTCAATTGTAGGTTTGATTTTGGTCGTTCATCTCAACCATACTATCTGCCCATGCGATAATCGCAGACGGCATCTCGTCGAAAGATTTGTCAAATGGATAGTTGTCAAGCGGCAGGCAGTCATTGAATACGTCTTCCTTAAAATCATAATTCGCAGAAACGTCTTCAACGATGCGGTCAACCTCGGAAAGCAGGTTTGCGACTTGATACATTCTATCGGCAACTTTCTTACGAGCGTTACGCACATCAGTTGCGAACAACGGACTTGTGTTTTTTGCCATATCAATACCTCACTTATTCGGTGTAATCTCAGCATAGCATACTGTAGGAGAAAAATCAACAGATTTAAAAATCTCTTATTTTATTTATACACGAATTTTGTCACGCTTGTTCTGAGTCGTCAAAATGTTCCCAAGAGTCTAATCCCCATTTAAGATAAGTGTCAAAATCTTTCATGAGGTCTTTGTGCTCAATCCTACGCCATGTATCGTATTCCCCGACTTTAACCACATCGTATCGGTCTTCTATAAGGGTAAGGAACTCATCCATCATCAAAATAAGATAATCATTATTATGTTGAGCGATGTTTCCGAGTCTTCGTGCCTGTTCTCTAATACTGTCGATAACAAGCGGGTGACCTTCTTTGGGGATTACACTTTCAAGGTCATGGTTGATACCCCGAACATATTCGTCTATATGGTTCATGTTGTTATGTCCTTTCGGCTTTTGCTTCCTGCTCCTTCTTGTACTGAGCATATACGGGATTGATGAGTGCAAGTAACTTCTTAGCCAATTCGGGTGTTAACAGGGATGCTTTCCGCAGTTTGTCAAACCTAGTGCCACAGACACGCACAGTAGTAATATCGTCCCACTCTTTTTGGATTTCCTCAGTGTAGTGTGTGATATAGTGGATGTACCATACCCCACCCTTTGACCGTCCGTTAGACTTAAAAGTGTCTTTGTACTCACTTCCATCCCACTCGATTACCACATCACCTCGTTTAGGAGTGATTTTAACTACTGTGGCAATTCGACCAACAGACTCTCGAACGCATACTCTGTCGCCTACTGCGAATGTCTCATTATGAACCATAATATTCCCCCTTGTTGATTGTCTTGTTAGCACCTATCGCATCAAAGATTTGCCCCATCCCTGTTCGTTCACCGATGTACGCTAGGGTTTCTCGTTCTATGCGTACCGTATTACGCTTGCAGGGGTTAGAGCAGTAATCTTTTCTGCGGCACTCTCGACATATCCCGTCAAGTAACCACTGCTCATTGTGCTCGGGTTTATACATAGTCGGTCACCTCATTTAATCGTCATAATCAATCTGTTGCGAAGATAGGCTTTATGACCTTTAAAATATCCTGCACCCCTATAGTTATAACAAGCAGGTTTAGTGGTGTACTCAAAATCGCCTGTACTAAAAGTTACGACAAATCCCTCGTTTACGAAGTAATTACCTAAGTAACCATCTTCAAGCATGTCCTCTTGCGTTATACCTTTAGGGCACGCAATGAGTACACTACCCTCATTAACTGCATACTTTAAGGGCTTAATCATATTACCGTACTTAGCAATAAACTTATCAGTGTTTGTCATGTTGTCGTCCTCTCATATTTATTTGCCTTACATTGATAGTATAACTCATGACAAAAAGAAAAATCAACAGATTTTGTTTTCACTATTTTCTGTCACTCAATTGGTACTCCACAATACGGGCAAAACTCCCAGTCTTCACTAGAAAGATATTCTTTGCAGTTTGGGCAAACAGGATACATTTCTGCCCTATCATCATAGTCACTATCTACAAATTCTACAGGCTGTCTTGTTGTTATATGCATAACTGCCTTTTCTTCTGTTTCCGTAAGTGGATATAAACTCGGTAAGGCTTGCACAATTTCTAATTCCTTAGTCATTAATTTATCATCACGTTTGGCTTCGTACCGTGCGTCCCACCAATCTTTAAAGACACGCATATCCCCATCGCCTGCAATGCTTGCAAACGTGCAATATCCTAATTCCTCAATAGCCTTTACAAGAAACAATGCTTTTATCACATCACCGTTTGTTGCATTATCGGGAATCAATCTGAGCACTTTGATTGCCTCATCAAGTGCAGTCTGTACCGTAGTGTTCCATCCAAAATCGTTCTGCATTTCCTGCTTATGCTTAACTAACTCGTTAATTATGTCTTTCTTTGTCATTCATCTACCTCTTCTTTCGCACTTTCTGCCTTACTTAAGTGTGTTCCACGCACATATATCACAAGCGTGGGGACGTACGCCACCAAATACAGCTCTCTCGCACATTTTTCTTTTAGCCTCATCACTGTTTTCTTTTGCTTTTTTCTTATTTGTAAAGAGAGATTTAAACCAAGCAACAATCTTTTCAAATATATTTAACTCTCTCCTTCTGATTCCTCACTTTCCGTTATGTATATGCCACCAATAGCCTTTAATATATTGATTGCCCTATCTGTTGACATCTTTAGCAATATTTCTGCCATCCTGCACTTTGCTTTCGCTTCGCTCGGACTTTCCCCCAAGCATATAATGTCTATCATGTATCTGTTCCCCCGCGCTTCTTCGGTCTTACAAGTGATAAATCAAAGCCACTGTGAATAAATTCGAGTGTCAGTGCATGATTTACTGCGTTACCGAATTGACAAGAACCTTAATGAGTTCCTTTGCACAATTCTTTTCCGCACACCCTACAGTTACCACGGGTTATTACTTTAACTTCATAATCCTTGTCTGCTTCGATGATTGGCTCTAATCCACATATTCTGCTACCAATTATTTTATAATTGCCGTTCACAATATCTCGTTCATCAAACAATCTGCCGTATCCTTTTGGGAGTGGAGTACCACTAATAATACTGTTATGTATCTTCGCGAACATAAATATATCAGGCGGATAATTCTTTGCATGTTCTACAAGGTTGTAATAATCTTCTTCATCGATGTTAATCAGTAACTGCATTGTTATCTCCTTCCTCACTTTCTGCCTTATAAAGCACTTACTCTAATCGCTATTACATCTTCCCACGGGATTGCCTTTGCCTTTTCGTAAAGCATTACTTCTCCCCACTCTTCTGCATCATATCCGTAGTAGTTAAGGCAATCCTCGTATTCGTCACCTTCTTTGGTAATATATGCGTTATCATAATTGACTGCGATTGTTTCAATCGTAGGCTCATATAGATTGCCAACCATATAACCATAATCATCATTTATTCCATCTGTATCTATCATTGCCACTACTCTTAAATCGGGATTGTTTAAAATGAGTGCTGATAACTTTTCAGCGTACTCTTTATTCTTTTTATTTTCCGTCTTCATTTTGCATCCTCGCTTTCTGCCTTGTAATGCACACAAGGACACCCTGCCCACTCTTCACAACCATCTTCATAATTGATACATGGTTTATGCGAACATTCCTGTGGCTCAATATCGCACGCTTCTTCGTAATGTATGCAAGCAATACCTATATCTTTTTGTACTTCACA
>AUXO015312003.1_pt1 | contig 11390 bp, 13 predicted proteins | sample 768731 | NCBI WGS metagenome assembly AUXO01 (sample SAMN02715735, study PRJNA202380) | gut metagenome | biome: sheep rumen | host: Ovis aries | place: New Zealand: Palmerston North | reverse complement strand
CCATAAATCACTGCCTGTTGAAGCCTTTACAGGAACTATCTTGACATTACTAGGTGTACCTTCAGCTATTGTACCAGCAATATGTGTTCCATGACCGTTAGTATCAGAAATTGTAGTAGAATTATTCAAAGCATTATAACTCTCTGAAATCTTCCCAGGATAATATTTATTAACTAAGTTAACATCACAACCAGTATCAATTATTGCAACATGAACATCATTTAAACCACCAGTATTAAGTCCCTCAATAGAACCACTTAATCCCATAGCATCAATACCCCATGAATTATACGAATTCTCAGATATTTTCATAATTTGATTCTCATCTACATTCAATATTGAATCACTGTTTTTTAACTGTTCAAATGCCTTATCCCTTTTAGAAGCTGTATCAAATTGTAAAATATACTGATTATTAGGTGCAGGAATCATACTAGTAGCTCCATAAATATTATTCAATTTCTTTGTAGAAGTAACAATCAAAATATTAGCTTTTTCATAAGAAGTAGCTATTTCATTATATTTTTCAAAATAATTATCCATAAATTCCTCAGATAAATTTGAAATATTAATAACACTACTTTTTTTATTACCAATTATCTTTATATTTACAAAAAAAAGGCCAAAAAACACCATTAAAAAACAAGTAAAAAGAAATAGAAACATTCTCTTATTTATCTTCATAACTACATACACCCTACTCTATAAACAAGTATAGCATAGGCGTTTTCTTTTTTTCAATATTTTAAACAATATAAAAGCCTACTTGACAACCCAAAATGTAGGCATATCACGAAGTCCTTTATCACCACCAGCAACTGGAGTATTAATTATTCTTCCATTTATTACAAGTTCAGAAGAACTACCACCATCCAAATTAGCAGCATTATATGCACCATAGTTTTCCATAATATCACATAAATCATCCATATCAGCACCAATACTACTAGGGATTCTTCCATTAATAACCAAAAATAAAACAATGCCATCTTTTCGCTGCCCAATAGCAGTTCTTGGAGCAATTCCATAACCACCATTTCCTTTAATAGTACTTCTCTTCCCATTAACAATTAAATAAGGTCCAAATTGAATAGCATCCCTATATCCTATAGAAATAGCCTCTTCTTTACTAATTTTTCCTAACACTAATTTATTTTCATTTGTAAAACCAATAAAGCCACCACCCATATTAACATCCTTATATTCACTTAAAATCTTTCCATTAGAAATAACAACACCATGCGGGATAGCACCATTACTATTCCAATCTGGATCAAAAAAGCCACCTGCATTTATAGCAATAATTGCCTTTTCCCGCTTACTTATAGTTAATATAGATTCTCCCTTCTTAAAAAGATACTGCGTTGTTGCAAGATGAATTCGTGATGCATCATATATTGCAACCAAAAAGCCATGATAACCATGACCATTGATAGAAATTACTTTATATAAGGTTTCATTAGGACCTCTTTTTAAAATTTGTTTTTCATAAGAATTACGATAAATGTTCAAATTATACTTTTTAAATTGAATATCTTCAGAATTACTAATCATATTAATTTCAGAAACATAATTATTTCTTAGAACTTTCTGAATATATTCTTCACTATATATCCATGTAGCTAAATATTTATGATTCTTAGTTATCATGGCACTAGTAATCCAAAATTCTTTAAAAGAATTTATTGGTCCATAAAAAAGAAATAAAAAAAAGAAGTATAAGCTAATAATACTTGCTAAAATTAATTTTTTTAAATATTTCCTTCTTTTATAAACCATATTATCCCTTACCCTCATATACTGAATCATTATTATAATCAACGTAATCTTTATCAGTTTGATAAAAATCAATAAAATAAGACTTTTTTAAAGCTTTTTGATATTCATTATATTTTAAAATATTATTATTATAAGCATTAATATCAGAAACAAAAAAATTAACTACCTGTTCATATATACTCTTATATTTAGCACATTTATCAGATACTCCATCCCTGAAATAATCATTATCATTACATAATGTAGTTAAATAATTAACGTTCCTAGTAAGTTCATCAACTAAGTGCTCATAATTAGATAACTTATTTTTAACATGAACATCATCTTGAAACATATTCTCATAATGAGTATTAGATATAACAGCACTATATAAATCATCTCTTATATTTCCAAATGCACTTACATTAGTGCTAAATGATTCAAAACTATTATCAATATCATTAATTTTTTTATAAAATTCATTTCTATCATTTTGTAATCCCATTACAAAAGTTGACACAGCTCCTGCCATGATAAAAATAAAACTTAACGTCATTAGTGTAAAAGAAAGCTTTCTAAAATCCATACACATCACCTATTATAATTCTATCAAATGCTAAAATAAATGTACATAATAGAAAGAACAAGTAATGTAAATTTTACTTACTATTAGCACCTATTTGACACTTTTTTAATTAACCATAACTATCATCGAACATATCATAATCGGCAGTATCTAAATCTGCATAAATATTAGTAATATTACCTGATAAGTATCCAGGTATTTTCTGATTAATATATTCTTTTGTAATATCAGTTCCAACATCAATTAGTTCATCCTCTAAAAAATTACTAACATGATTCACTTTACTACCATCAGTCAAAGAGTCTTGAGATATTAAATCAATTCCCAAATAATAACCTCTTTTCGTTTTTTCAACAAGCTTTACAGCATATTCAAAATTACTACCTTCATTCTTTACAATTACAAAAGACTTATTTTTCTGATATTTACCACCATTAGGTGCATTATCAAAGTCTGAAACATCCAAATAAGCTAAGCTAATAATAATACAATCATTTATCTCTGGCTTTTCAATAATAGAATTATTAGCACGCATCTTATATTCAGCCTGAGTAATTAACTTTTGAGCATCTGAAATATATACTTTATTTCTACCACTACGCAGCAAACCAACTATCTGTGGAATTGCAAAAACAGAAATAATTCCTAAAATAACAATAGCAGCTAGCAACTCAATAAGCGTAAAACCTTTTACATTATTTTTCATAAAAACATCCCCTTAATATTTAAAACAACAATAGTCAATAGTAAAAAAATTACCAATAATAAAATCAACTTATAATAGCGATTAAGCCAAGAAATGTGATTAGTACTATCAATATAATTATTTAACATATTTATCATATTATGAGTATTACTTTTAAACTTTTTTGGTTTAAAAGATACACTTTTTTTTATTAATTTCCCAAGTTCCTGAAAATCGTTTAATTCCAAAATATATCCTTGTTTTGAAAACTCATGAATAATCTGTTTCTGGTGATCATTATGATGTTCCATATATTTTTGTAGTCTAGCAGCAGCAATTACTTTTTTACCTTTTCTAATAGCACTTAATATACTACCAGCTCCACCATGTGTAATAATAAGATCAGCTGAATCAATTAATTTTTCAAATTCAGGAGCAGGTAATAAATCAAATATCTTCATTTTGCTAGATTCGTATTTAGTTTGACCAGCTTGAACTATAACTTCATCCTTTATAACACCTTTATCTATTTCGTGTTCCACAGCCTCTAATAATCTAGGAAATTCTTTGTCTTGAGTACCTAAAATGACTAGTATCATTAGAAAATCCACCCCCCAAAATCAGCATTAGGATAAAGTTTCTTCATACTTTCCCATTGAACAATAAACTTATCACAAATTGGATATAATATTTTGCCTGTAGAAGTCTTTGTAACCATATTTGCAAATGTTTCAATATAAATAATCTTGCTGCCAAAAATTTTACCTAAACAACACATTGGGCCAGCCGTATGAACTCCTGTCGTAATAATGTAATTAGGACGATATTTCAAATAATAAAACAAACTAATAAAGCAATTTAAAAAAAGTTTAAAAATATAGGCAATTAAATGATGCTTGGTACCATAAATTAAAAAATGCACTTTTTTTCCATAAACGTCCTTTAAGTATAAATTAGACTTTGTCATCTCAGTGATTAAACAATAATCATATTTAGAAAACATACTTTCTAATTGTAATAATTCTGTTAAATGGCCACCGGTAGAAGCTATAAACATAACTTTTTTCTTACTCACACTTATCACTCTCTTCTATTAAAGAAATCCATTGCTTTTCAACAACTTCTTTAGAATAAACTTTCACACTTTCATATGCATGATAACCCATTTTTAAACGTAATTCCCTACTATTCATTAATTCTTTTACTTTTTGGGTCATAGCAGCAATACTTCTATCTTTTATTAAAAACCCATTTATACCATCTTGAATTATCTCACATGCTCCCTCTGCCGAATCATAAGCAACACAAGGAACTCCATGACTCATAGCTTCAATTAAAACAATTCCAAAAGACTCTGTATAGGAAGTCATTAAATAAATGGATGCCTCACTTAACAATTTATTTATAGCATCCTTTCCTTGAAAGCCATGCAAAAAAACATTTTTAGTTAGATTATGGCTTTTTATATATCCTTCTAATTTAGTTCTTTCACTTCCATCTCCAATAATATCTAAAGTCCAGCCTGAATCATATTCATAAATTTTAGAATAAAGCTTAAGCAAATCTATATAACCTTTCTCTGGCGATAATCTACCAATACAAATAAATCTTTTGTTTTTTAAAGGAGAAACTACTAGAGGCATATCGTCAATAAAATTTGGGATATAAACACTTTTGCAATTTTGTAAACGATTTGCATAATACTTTTGCAATTCCTTTGATACCAAAACTAAATAATCCAATTCTTTAGCACTTCTAGAAATTCGTGTAGCATATTTAATATCACCATGAAAATGATTATGTTCCCAACCAATCTTCAATAATCTAGAGCAAGCGTATTTACTAACCCAAAAGTTAAATATATCACGAGTTGATATAATAACATCGGCATCAGTACTTCTTATATATCTAATCATATTTTTTCTACGATAATATAAAACTTTAATACTATAAAGACCTTCTTTAAAAACTTTAAATATATGTTTTTCTTTAAAAGCTTTCATGAAAGCTTCCTTATTAGGCTTTAAATTGTTATTTAAATAATTAATTTTAACCTTATTATTCAAAGGAAAAGCAGGAACATCGTATAATTTATAACAAACTGCAAGTTCAACATCATAATAATTGCATAAAACATTAGCAACCGCTATAATTGCTCTTTCAATACCACCATATCCTAAATGCAAAGATAAAATCGATAGTTTCTTTTTATGTTTACAATTATCAGTCATAAGTAATGCTCCATTTCTATCTTCAAATATTTATAATAACATCTACATTATTATATCATTAAATAAAAAAAATATCCACTAACATAGTTTTAATGATTCTATTAAAAAGTCATATATATATCAAACTTATCTATCATATTAGTTATGCAAATAAGAATTTCATAGAAAACAAAAAAGCATTATAAATGCTTTTAATATTTTTCTATTGAATTGGTGGTACTCCTTGATTAATAGATACATCAGGAGGACTCACAACCACATTAGGCACAACATCAACAGGTTGTGGAGAAATCATCACTGGCTCTGTTGCAACTGGCGCTGAAGGCACAGAAGCTATTGTATTAGGAATTGTTTGTGTATTTTGTAAAGGATCAGCCCCACCATAAATTTGATGATTTTCCTGATTAACATTAAATCCAGCAACAGCAGGACTTGCCCCACCATAAATAACAGGTGTTGGTGCTGGTGTTGGTGTTGGTGCAGCAACAGCAACTGGTTCTACTATTTGTGGAACTGGATTAGATACCACAGGAACAGGATTTTCATAACTAACACTTGGGCTTTCTATATTCGTGTTTTCAGCAGGTATTGGAGATGTCTCAGCCACAACTGGAATTGATTCCATAGGAACTGTACTAGTTATATTAGGTATAGGTGAAACTTCAGTAAGGGCAGACATATTTTCAACAGGTTGTGGAACCACTTCAACAGGGGCAGGAATAACTTCAGGAGACGGAACTACTGAATCTACTGGCACAGATGGTATCCCATTAGGAACAATAGCAGGGTCAAAAGAAGGAACCACAGAATCTACTACCGAAGTATTATTAACAGGTTGTACAACAGGGATAGGTTCTTCAGGCATTGAAAACCCATTAGAATTGTTGCTAGTTTGCACTCCACCATCAAAATTTGAAGTAGAAATAGAATTCATAATTTCTGACGATGGTTGATTATTTTGATTTGTTAATAGTCCCAAATCAGGTGACCCAGGTGACATAGCAGATGATTCTCCAAAATTAGATACAGGTGCTTGTACTGGCATAGAGCCAACATTAGACACATTTTCTACTGGCGCAGACACAATAGGAACAGGATTATTAGCTATTGGAACTGATGGTGTTGTACTAAAAGATTCAGGTATTGCAGATTGAGGATTAACCACCACTTGATTTTGTTCAACACCAGTTGATACATTATTTATCTGTTCAGGAACAGCAGTTTGTGTATTACTATTAACATTATTAGCTGTATCATTAGTAACAGCTTTTTCCTTCTTTGCTTTTTTAGAATTTCTACCTGTAACTAACAAAATAATCAAAGCAATAATTAATAAAATTACCCCTCCGGTAATAAACATCCCAGATATAGTTGTAAACCAAGATAAATCAAATTTCATTTTTAATCTACTCCCTCTATTCTTAATCTATATTAATGATAGCAAAAAAAGAATGCAATTGCAAACATTTTATTTTTTATATAATTTCTTTACAGTGTAAATCTTGTCCAATAACCAACATTATCAGGTTTAGCAGTAAAATTCATAATTTCTTTTGTAATAGGATGAGGAAAAGATAAAGAATACGCAAATAAGCAAATTTGTTCCTTATCACATACGCCATATCGCTGATCACCCAATAAATAATGTCCACGTGAAGCAAACTGAATTCTAATTTGATGATGACGTCCTGTCTTTAATAAAATCGATAGTAAACTACAATTATACTGTGAATCATAAGCAAGAGTTTTATATTTTAGAATTGCCTTCTTTCCATTAGCTGATATAAATGCTCTACCATCTTTTCTTTTTTCAATTAAATCAATAAGTTCAGCATCATTTTTTTCCATTTTACCATGAACAATTGCCAAATATTTCTTTTCCACCTTATGCTCATTAAAAGCTTTACAAAGCCTACTAGCAGCTTTACTACTGCGAGCAAAAACCATAACACCACCAACAGGTCGATCTAATCTGTGAACAAGTCCCAAATACACATTTCCCGGCTTATGATATTTTTCTTTAATATAAGATTTAATATCATCTATAATAGATAAATCCCCCGTACTATCACCTTGACTTAAGACATTATAAGGTTTAACAACTACAATAATATGATTATCTTCATATAAGATTTTTAACTTATTCATTACTCTCCCATCTTCCATAAATACCACATGGTAAAATTAAATTGTTTTCTCTAATAGGTATTCCTATTTCACCACAAGATACATTACCCAAAATTTTTTTGTTGACAGTCATTTTCAATATATTTTCAAGAACAACAGAAGATAACCCAGTTGTATATGAATTAATCAAAAAAAACAATGGTTGCTCACTCAAAAGTTCAGTACAAATAGATATCAAATAATTAAGATTCTTCTCAATATTCCAAACTTCACCATTAACACCTCGACCATAGCTAGGTGGATCCATAACAATAGCATCATAATGATTTTTCCTTCTAATCTCACGTTGTACAAACTTTACAACATCATCAACAATATAACGAATTTTATCACCTTGATAGCCACTATCGTTTACGTTTTCTTTACACCAATCAACCATCCCACGTGAAGAATCAACATGCGTAACATGTGCTCCAGCAGAAAGACAAGCGACTGTTGCTCCACCTGTATATGCAAATAAATTAAGGACCTTGATATCTCTCTTAGCTTTCTTTATTTTATTTATCATAAAATTCCAATTAATAGCTTGTTCTGGGAAAAGCCCAGTGTGCTTAAAACCCATTTGCTTAATATGAAAACAAAGCTCTTTATAATGAATTACCCAAGAACTTGGAACACTTCTAAAGTTTTTCCAAGATCCACCACCTCTATTACTTCTATGGTAAACAGCATCCACCTGATTCTTATATTTCTCAAATAAGTTTCCATTATCCCAAACAACCTGAGGATCAGGTCGAAGTAAATAAATACTACCCCAACGCTCATACTTTTCTCCACATGAAGCATCTATTAATTCATAGTCTTCCCAATCTTTTACCAATAACATAACAATCCCTCACTTAAATCATATTATAACACCAGACCAACTTTTATCAAAATAAAAAGGACATCATAATAGATATCCTAAGATGTAACATTAAACATTTGCTTATAATCAGTAATCAAATTAACACCATTATAGGCAATAATACGATCTTTATATTTTTCATACATAGGATCTTCGCTCATTTCGAACTGACAAGTAATATCAGCATACTTACTACATTCTGAAAAATTAGTAACTTTCATTCGAAATAATTTATCCTCAGTCCTAATAAAAGTTGCTAAAGAATTGCCAGAATAATTAAAATCAACAATTTCTCCACCATAATATATCTTATCATATTCTACTTGTACCCCAACCAATTGCGGTAATGACTTCCTATCAGCTGCCATTATATGATAAGAATAAATATTTCCATCAACCTTTAAAACAAAAAATATTCCCTTACTACTATCTGCAGTAAGAACTTTTACAACGTCATCACCTTTTAACAAAATATCATAAATAAAATAAGAATTATCTGTAACTGGCACCTCTGTATAACTAGGAATATTATTTTGAGGTTGCAAATAATAATATTTTCCATCTATTCCTTTTACAATTTCATTATCAAAAATTGCTTTTACAATAACATCAGTTTGTGCCTTACGACAATTCTGCCCACCAGTAAATGGTTGTGAAAGGGAAAGTTCATAAATAATGCCTTCTTTATTGATTAAATGACTTCCAAGAAAATAAGCAATCTTATCATAACTTGTATCATCTTTATTCTTAGGATAAAAACTATCACAAGTAAAAGTTCCACTAACAGAAAAACCTGCATGTCGTATATCTCTAGTAACACTACCATTACAAGCAGTACAAACAATTAATATAAATAACATCAAAAGTTGAAACTTAACTTTATATATTTTCTTCATAACATACCCTACCTTCAGTATGAATATATCACAAAATAAAAGTAATAGCTAGAATTTTTGAATAACATTAAATATATTCTGTATTTCTAAAGCATTATTCTTATCATAATTATTAATAATATCTTGGATAGAGACCTTACTCTTTAATTTTGTCTTTCTTTCATATAATTTTTCGATTTTTTTACGAACAATTTCAATACTTTCACTATCAGTTATAAATTTATTACTTTCAACCTGCATAATACCTAGAGGCCTTTTATTTCCATTTAATCTAAACAAAAAATAATCATAATTTCTAAACAACTTTCCTTTTCGGTTATTGTTAAAAATCATAATAGCATACAAAATATTAGAAATATCTTTATTATTAGAATCACATTCATTATGAAATCTATATCTTAATTTTGCATATTGCACCAAAATATTTTCATAATTAATTTTTGCTTTAGCAGGAGATGTTTTACTTAAAACATCCTTTTCTTTAATAAAAGAATATAAAAATAAAAACACCAAAAACCAAAGAATAATTCTTAAATCTTCACCAGTTAAAAACACTTGACTAACTTGATTTACAAATTCTTGATTCACAAAAAAGCCAAAGAAAATTAAAACAATATAATAAAAAACGTTTTTTTCTTCTTTATCAAAAAAATCTTTATCACTCAAGTAACTACTATAAATAATATCAACAATCATTAAAAAAACAAATGACAAAAAAATATTTTCAGTATATTTTATTGCAAACTTATAGCAAAGACCTGAAGAAATCATAAGAAGAATAATCGAAAAAACTAATCTTTCAAACTTAGTAATAGAAAATTTATTTTGAACAACCATAATAATAACAAAAAAAGTTAATCCTAAAAAACAATAGAAAAGCCAACACATTAACCCCATAAGAACACCTCTTGAAAAACTATTATAATAAAAATAACTTTTTTTGTAAATTAATTTTAAACTATTATTTACCAGAATACTTTTTTAATTCTTCTTTAATCAAAAAGACCAAATCCATAGGACCTTTTATCAAATTAAGAACTAATAAAGCATCTTGCAGTTTCGTTTTTTCACTTCGTTTTTCTCTAATTAATTCTGCTTCCATATAATAATCAAAATCATTAATTGGATTTGCCGCAACAAAATCTTTTATATAGTTCTCTATATCTTTTAAAATATATTCTTTTAAAGAATAAGCATCTACTAAAGCAACACCATAGTAACCACCAACTAAATAGCGAAAACGATCTTCCAACTCCACAATAATCACCTCAAAAAGTATTTTATATAATAAAAATCTGCTAAGCAGATTTAAAAATGTTTATATAATTTCTATATCATCATCGGATTCATCCTCAACAACAAACTTAAACTTTTTCTCTTCAATAGTCTCTTCAACAATAATTGAAGATTTATTTTCATTTTTTATGTCACTAGCATCTTGAGAGTCTTTATCAAATGAAACACTATTACCTTTATCAATGCTACTATTATCAGATTTAGAATTAGAAATATCTGTACTTTCTAAATCACTACGATGAGATTTAAAAGTAAAAAGGAATTCATAAACTTGATAAACAAACACAATCATAATTGGAAGCAACACAAAAAATAAAAATCCCGTTCTACTTTCAGCAGCTTCTAAAAGTTCCCCTAAATATGGACAAGTTATTACTTCTTTACCAATAATTCTAGATTTATCAATAATAACATCTTTATTATCCCTACTAATTGTATAATATTTATTATTAGCTTTTTGTTCAATATTCAACACTGAATCCTTATAAATAGTATAAGATTCATTATTAACGCCATAATAATAAATATTATCATTAACATCGATTTTCTTGTTGTTCTTTATCATCAACAAATCTCCAGGATTAGCATCTTTAATAGTACTTTCTTCCGTCTTACTAATATTTTTCAAGGTATAACCAAAAATTTCTGTATAACCATATTTATTTTGACATAAGATAAGTGATGTAATTAATATAACATAAATAATAACAAAAAATTCTAAAATAGACCAACCCCAATGAAATACCCTTTTCATTCTATTATCACCATCCTAATAGTAACACACTATTAATAAAAATTCAAACCACCTTCTAATTTTTTAGCAAAAAAAATGGTGCTCCCATCCGGACTTGAACCGGAACTCTATCGCTAGAAGCAGATTTTGAGTCTGCCGCGTCTACCAATT
>AUXO012233614.1_pt1 | contig 11391 bp, 6 predicted proteins | sample 768731 | NCBI WGS metagenome assembly AUXO01 (sample SAMN02715735, study PRJNA202380) | gut metagenome | biome: sheep rumen | host: Ovis aries | place: New Zealand: Palmerston North | reverse complement strand
ATTAATGCATTTTTAAAAAATATTCCTTATACAATCGGTAAATATGCTGTTAAAGGTAATTTGGATAATACTTCTTTTGATTTAATTTTTGAAGATACTAATTTTATTATTTTGAATAATGAAATATTAGATATTTATCATAATACTAATGAAAAGATTAATCTTGTTGGAATAAATATTAATGAAAAAACCACCATTAATTCTAGTGATAGTTATACTATAGCTTTAATTCATAACTACGATTTATATCATGAATATAATATAAGTGCCAACGTTGTTTTTGCTGGTCATAATCTTGGAGGGGAAATAAGATTTTTTAACATTCCTATTTTAGGAGAAAACAAATATAATAATCGATATTATGAAGAAAATAATAGTACTATTTATATATCAAGTGGATTAGGAAGTATCAGCCATTTAAGATTATTTAATAAACCTAGTATTAATGTCTACCGACTATATAGCAAATAAAAAACCTTGCAGTTTTATGCAGGGTTTTATTTTACAATTATCTTTATTGATTATATCTACATTATTTTAAAAAACGAAGAATAACAAAATCTTTTTCTTTATATATTTTTCATTTACTAACATAATTTCTTTGAATATGAAAAAAAAACACATAAATGCGTTAATTTATAAATAGTGGTGCTTCCCAAGGGACTCGAACCCTTACACCTTTAGGTATACGATTTTGAGTCGTACGCGTCTACCAATTCCGCCACGGAAGCAATCACGTATTTCATTATATCATATTTTTTTTGTTTTTAACATTTTATTTTACTATTTTATAAGAAAAAAGTAGATTTTTCATCTACTTCATAGTCTTATGGATTTAATCTATTAGGTCCACGGAATAAGAACATTGACTCTTTAACGGATGGAATATCAAGAAGAAGCATTGTTAATCTATCAACCCCAATGGCAAAACCACCATGAGGAGGACATCCATACTTAAAGAAGTCTAAATAAAATTTTACATCTTCACCAAGGCCTTTTTCTTTAGCAACTTTACATAAAGCGTCATATCGATGTTCTCTTTGGGCACCACTTGTTATTTCAACACCACGCCAAATAAGGTCAAATCCTTGAAGAATACCCTTATCGTCTCTCATATGATAAAAAGCTCTTTTCTCAGCAGGATAGTCTGTTACAAACATAAATTCATGATTAAACTTATCTTTAGCAAGTCTATATACAAGTCTCTCAGCTTCCGTTGTTAAATCATTTTTTTCTTTATCATCTACTTTGTATCCATATCTTTCCTCAAGTTCTTGATAAATATCTGCAAGACGCATTTGCGGAAATGGCAATGTTGGTATCATTATATCTTGACCAAATAAATTTTTGATATCATCTTTCCAAATCTCAAGTGTTTTAGTAATAGCATAAGAAAGCATTTCAGCTTCAGTATTCATAACATCTTGAAATGAATTAATATAACTAAGTTCAACATCAAAACTAGTAAATTCTGTAGCATGGCGTGATGTATTAGAGTTTTCGGCACGAAAACATGGTGCTACTTCAAAAATACGATTCATTCCTGCTGCCATAGCCATTTGCTTATAAAATTGAGGACTTTGAGCAAGATATGCTTTACGATCAAAATATTTTACTTCAAATACTTCACTTCCACTTTCACTAGCAGCTCCAATAAACTTAGGAGTATGAATTTCAGTAAAGTTATTATTATATAAATATTCACGCATATATTGAATTAAGCTACTTTGTATTTTAAATATTTTCATATTTTTTTCGTTTCTCAAATCAATAAAACGATTATCGAGTCTTGTATCTAAATTAACATTATTTAAATCGTTAAAATTAAATGGTAATTCTCCTAAACGTGTACTAGTTACTTCAATATTAGATGGGATTAATTCAATTCCATTTAACTTAACTTGAGGATTATCAAGAACGCGACATTTCACTTTAACTGTACTTTCAACTGGTAAACTGCTAATTAATGAAACCATTTCATTATTCTTCTCATCACTTTTTTCAATCGTCATTTGTACCGTTCCAGTATCATCACGAAGAATAACAAACTGAACCCATTTTTTATCTCTTATGGTATCAACAAAACCGGAATATTCAATTTCCTCTCCTATATATTTTTTTAATTCACATGCATTAATTTTCTTTAACATAACTACCTCCTAAAAATAAAAAGTCCATAAATCTAAGGACGACAAGTCGCGGTACCACCTTAGTTCATGAACTTCATGCACTCATTATTTTTAACGCAAATAAAACGTTTGTCATATAATTGATGTCTTCGTATATTTTAACTAAGTAATTTACACCAAACATTACCTCTCTTGTTAGTATCAATACCTACTCTTTCAATCAACAATATATGTATAATTTAACACAACTCATTATAAAATGCAATATTATTATTTATTTTTCTTTCGATTGGCAAGAAAAATTATTACAATTCCCGTAACTAAAGCCAAGACTGATACATAATACCATACTCGAGATGCATTTTTATCCGTCTTTGGTACATCAGGTATAACGATTGGATCACTACTATCATCATATTGAACATAAAATGTCCAATCAACAAGCGATGTATCACGATTATTAGTGTTACTATATTCTTTTGACAAATTAGTAATTACTTTCATTTCACTTTTTTGATTTTTTGTAAAATCACCTAAAAGAACTGCATCTTGTAGATTAACTCCAACATTATTGTAATCAAGTCCTTTAGCCTTACCATTATATATTAATTTATTATCCAAATATATTTGCATATTAATATAATCAAGAAGATCAGATGCTAAATTACTTTGTTCTTTAACTGAAACTTTGAAAAATAATTTATATTCTCTATTGGCAGCATTTTCTATTGTCAAAATGTCTTCATAATTACTACCTGGAATCATATCGATATGATTCATAAAAACTTTTTTGTCAATCTGATCACTTTCATAATAAATTCGATTATTATTCTCTGTTAAATACAGGCGATTATCAATAGCATATACTGGAACAAATAATACTAATAATGATAAAAATAATAATACTTTTTTCATAAAACCTCCTGCAAATATGAATTATTCAGAAATATCAAATGTAGTATTCCAAGCTTCTTTATATTGATCAAATTGTACTGTTTCTAAATTAACTGTTAATGTATATGTTCCACCTGCATATCCACCAGTTGATGTTACACAAGTTCTTGTATGTGTTTCAGCATCATCTTCACAATTATGAATTGTATTTATTGTAACATTTTCATTAAATGTTACCCCACTCATAAATGAGTTTGTTGTTTGATTCTTTGTTAGTTTTGTATTGTAATAATAATACGTTTGTCCATTTTCTACAACCTTTGTCCAGCCATTATTTGTTAAATTAATAATTGCTGCTTGATTATTGTTTGCATCTATAAGTGGTAATGTATTATTTTGACTATCCACCCATCCTTCAGTATATGAAACACGTACTGCTACATCAACATCACCTGTATTTTTAGCAACAACTGTTTTTGGTGTAGTTGTTCCTGGTGTCCAATTTTCTGGACTTACAAATGTTTCTGATACTTCAACTTGATATGGTTGTGTCCTAAAGACATTTGTAAATGTATCACTACTTGTAAAATATGCTATTGCTCCCCCAATTACCCCTAATACAGCCACTAAAACTAAAGCAATTAATGGCCAACTTTTCTTTGTGTTTTTCTTTTCTTCCATAAATTAATCTTCTCCTCTTTACTATTTATATCACAAGTTTTTATATTATGAAATAAAAACTCTGATACCAAAATTACAACAACTATTACTGTTAAATATGTATTATCACCTACAAATTTAACATAATAGCCAACATATGGTATAGTAACACTTGCTACTTTTCCTTCAATGTTACTATAATTAATTTTTCTTGCATCTACTATTTTGTTAGCATCACCTTTGGTTTCATATAAACCATTTGAAATACTATAAATCCGATGTGATATATAACTATCATTGTATCTAAATACTATTATATCACTTGCTTTTAATTTTGTCTCCTCTATTTTTGAATAATATATAATATCTCCAACTTTAAGTGTTGGTTCCATCGAACCAGATAGAACAACAAGTGGCTTATATCCAAAAAGCATTGGTATACACAATATGCCATATAAAACAATAAATATATAAGCCACTATTGACAAAAAATGTACAATTTCCTTTATTATTCTCATACGTCCACCATTTTATTCCTCTACAAAATATAGCATATCTGCTACTTTTCTTGAAGTATCCTGGACAACAGTGGTTGAATTAGTATTTTTTTTATAACGATAACTAACTGACGCACCACCATCGGTATTAAATCCATTTCGACAGTTTAATTTTTCCATTAGTTCTGCTAGTGCATCACAGGTAAAACCATTACGATCTGCACTAACAATATTTTTAGAATCACTAACACTTGCAATATTACTAATAATAACAAAATTATTTGGATCTATTTGTCCTATCGCTTGACGATAATTAGGTTCCGCGCAAAAAGTACTACCACCCGTTCCAAAGTTATTATCACTTTTAACTTCATAATCTTCAATAAGCACTGGTCGCATATAGAAAGTGTTTTTTACGCCATCTGTATCTTTTATTTTCGCTGTAATATCTCTATTTTCCGATGGGCTAACTCCTCCTCGATAAATATAACTTGCAAGATATCCATTTTTCTTTAATCCATAAAGTGGATATATATTACTTTGTGCTGGAAAAACATTTGTAATAGAAGAATTATTTGTCCAATCCCTAATCGTAATTCCTCCATTTAAGATTAATGGCGACCTTGCTGATTCATGCATTGCAGTTCCAACTGTCCAACCAAGCTTATTATCAAATGAATCTCCTGATGTTTTTTCAATAAAACTTGAAGCATTAATACCAATCATCGCTTTATTTTTATAACCTTTATTATTAATTAAATCACTCCAATATGCACTAGCTAAATGTAACGTTCCATTATCTAGAGATGTGGTTCTTAATTGATTAAGACTATCTTTAACCCATACACGTGTAAGACGATAACCATTGTATTTTACTCCAGCATTGTCTTCATATTCACTATATTCATCAATCCAAAATTTCATTGTATCGCCATTATAAATTGGATTACTTTCTCCTTCAATAGGATCATATATACATGTTACACTAGTACTATTACCAGCTCTATCATATATTGAAAAAGTATTATTTTCAACTGAATCAATTGAAAAGGTATCACTAGTCCAAGAAGTATCATCTTGTTGATAATGGTCAACTCCGCCTGTATCTGATGCATTAAAGATAAATGTTGTCATTTTTCCACTAACATTTGCTCTACATGTTCCAGAAGGTGGAACTTTATCAATATTTGATATTTCCAGTTCAATCTTCTCACTATTTCCACTAGTATCATAAAGATAAAAAGTATAAGAACCATTTTCACTAACTGTATAATCAATCATCGATGTTTCAACACGATTTTGTGTTGGTGTTTTAAAATAACTAAAGTTTCCAATATTACTTGTAATTGTTACAACAATATCTTTGTTTGTCATATCAGCTGTACTTAATTTAACTGTATATTTATCTCCTAAAACGTTAACTGTTCGAGTTAATGTTTCTTCATAATCACCAATATGCAGATAATAAGTTATATTATATGTTCCTGTTCTACTAGTATCTAATGAACTTGTAACAACTACTTGTGATGCAAAACTTGTCATACCACTTTGTGCAACATAACCACTCTCAATATACTCATCATTTAGTTGAATATCAACTATCTGATCTCCTTTTAAATAAAATTCTAAATCACTAATTTTATCATTATTTATGGTCCATGTTACTTCATCTTCATCAACAGTAATATCCATTCCCCATATATCTTTAATCGCATCCGATGAATATTGTATAGCCTCATAATTAAATGATAAATTATATTTATATTCATTGTATAATGGATTATCTATAACAACATCTTCATTTTTATGAATACTATTTAATATTTCAACAGTATCATTACCTTTAAGAAGCTTCGTATAATAATACCATCCATCTTCTTTTAATATAAAATCATTTAAAAAGGTTTCTGTCCATTCTTTTGTTGCAGCATCAATACCATTTACTTGATTACTTAACAAGTTTAAACTATCATCTTCCTCCTTTGACCACATTTCATCATAACTTACACGTAGAACCAAAGGTATATTGGAAGTTTCTTCATTTTTAATAACAACCTTTTTTGTACCCCAATCATTATAAAATTCTTCATCTAATTTGACATTATAAGTCATTGTAATAAATTCTGATTCATAACTATGACTATAATTATAATAAGCAAAAGCTGTTCCAATTAACAAAATTAAACTAAATATGCCCAAAATAAGATAAATGTTAAACTTTTTTTCTTTCATATTATCCATCACCTCTTACTTCATTCTCCACACGACCATTAGAATGGTAATATGATTTTTGGATAAATTTATTTTTAAACGTTATATTATAAACATTTCCGTTTGAAATTGACAATAACTCACCATTTGTTGAAATAGCACCAGAAATACTTGTTAATTCATAATCTTCTGGAACGATTTCTGTTATTGTGTAGTTACCGGATGCTATTTTAATTTTTTTATGTTCTCCAGGTGCTAAACTTACATATGTTTCAAAATCATCTTTTGCTATTTTATATTGGAAACTTCTATTCAAATTACTAGATGATACTTCATTATATATATCAATATATGATGCAAAAGGAATTTTTAATCTCGCACTAACATCACCATTTAGGACATAACCATTATCCGTTATTCCACCAACTATTTCTGATTGAAGAATAGTATCTGTATCATTTTCATCAAGAACATATTTTGCATAAATTGTAACACTTTCAGATGGATCAATTATGTCAATTGTAGCACAGTAATTTAAATCAACTGAATATCCATCTTCAGCAAGATAATTTACATCTTTATTATTTTCACAAACAATGACATTTCTTATATCAAAATTTTCGTTATTTGTAATTGTTATTGCATAATTAACTGTATCACCAGCTTCATAATAATTCTTTTCATCTGTAAATTTCTTAGTTATAGATGGTGTAAATACACCATTTTTTCTTTTCCATTCTCCATAGATAACAATATCTTCTTCAGGCATTGCGAAACTATCGTCAGCGTACCATCCTAAAAAGACATATCCTAGTGGAACACTTTTAACCCCCTCTAAATTAACTATTTCTCCTTTCGAATAATATTTTACTGAAGGTAAAAGAGAATCAGAATTATATGGAAGATTATTATCATAAAAGCGATATGTAATTTTATATTTAGCTGGTTCAAAACTACCTGTTAAAGTAACATTTTTATTTGGCATAATAAATTTATTATCATCACTTACTATAACATCCGTTGAACTCCAACCAAGGAAACGATAACCATTTAGGACATCATTCTTTTTTAATGCTCCTAAATCAACTGTTTGATCAGGATAATATTCTTTACTATTAGGAATAACATAATTACTTGGTTTTGCTCCTGTAACATTATAATTAACCTGATACTTTGATGTTTCTGTAAAACTTCCCTTTAAGGTAACATTTTTACTTGGCATTGTAAACGAATTATTAGTAACTGTTACATCTGTTGTTTGCCATCCACTAAATGTATATCCTTCTAATTTTACATTATTCAAAACGCCAACATTACTACCTGGTAAATAACTTGTATTAGAAGGCAAAGTTGGAGCATTTGAAGGAATAGTCCCAGTATACTGATATATTACATTATAAGTTGTATTATCCGATTCACCAATAAAGACATGTGCAATGTTAGAATTAACGGTTAAAGATGATTCTCTAGCTGTAGCTAAATTATAAAAATCTTTTCTCTCACCATCATTTACCTTTGGTGTTTTAGTAACAACTCCAACTGTTAAAACACATCCTGCTTTGAGATTCTTAACTTGAAATGAAACTGTTCTTGTCGAAGCATTATAATGTAATCCATGATAAGTATACTCTGTATTATTGCTATTCCATTTTCCACTATTGGTTGTCTCGTTTGTATCATCAACAACACGACCAGTACAATAACCGGAAACATCATCACTATCTGAAGATGCATATGCACCAATCGTACCATCTATTGTTTCCTCAAAGCCAACAAACTCTAAACCATTAGGGATTTTATCTTCAACAAAGATATATCCACTTTGAACCTCAGCAATCGCTGAGCTGTCTGTGGAAACTCCACTTTTATCTATTCCATCATAAGAAACATTCAAATAATAAGTTAGCTCTGTTTCAGGTTCTACCCTTACATTATTATCAAGTTCAAGAGAGAAAGATTTTCCAACATAATAAACTAATATTCCAAAGATAAGTATTAGTACCAAAAGTGACAAATACTTAACTTTTTTATTATCCAAAAATATCACCTTCCTCTCCTTACTATAACAAGATTATTATAGCACATACTATCATTTTTTTATACTATTAATTAACTATTTGGTGTAAATGTTCCTGTTGTTGTATTCCATGTTCCAGCTCTACTTGTAAATGTTGGATAGGTAGTAAGAGCAGGACATGAGTAAAACATACGATCAAAACTTGTAACTTTTTTTACATTCCATGAATTAATTCCTGCACCAGTTGTTAAAGCATTACATTGCGAAAACATATATGCCATGGTTGTTACATTAGTTGTATTCCATCCACTTATCGCTGATAAATTTTTAATTCCTGTACATTTCCAAAAAGTATGATCCATACTAGTAACTTTACTCGTTGTCCAATTATTAAGACCAGTTAAAGCTGTTAATGCCATACAACGATTAAATGTACTTACCATACTTGTTACATTACCGACATTCCAATTTGCTAAAGGACTAAGCGAAGTTACACTTTCACAATCATTAAAAGTATTATCTAATGTTGTTACTTTAGATGTATTCCAATTTGTTCCATTAAGACCACTTAAAGAAGTTAATGCTGTACATCCTTGAAATGTTGAACTTAAATTTTCAACACTAGCTGTATTCCATTTACTTAATTTACTTATGGAGGTTAAACCATTACAATCTCTAAAGGCACTAGCCATAGTTGTAACTTTAGAAGTATTCCAATTCTCAAGTCCTGTTAAATTCGTTAATGCTGTACATCCTTGAAAAATCAAACTCATATCTTCAACCTTGGATGTATCCCAATTTAATAAACCACTTAAAGATGTTAGGGAACTACATTTATAAAAGGCCGCTTGCATATTTAAAACAGATGACGTATTCCAATTTGATATAGCATTTAAATTCTTTAACCCCGTACACAAATCAAAAGCGTACCATAATGTTGTAACTTTACTAGTATCCCAATTTTCAATACCTGTTAAAGATGTTAGACCACTACATTTCCAAAATACATCTCTTAAATTAGTTAATTTCGATGTAACATTCCAATTTGATAAAGCTGATAACGAAGTAAGACTACTACACTCTGAAAAAGCATTCTGCATTGAAATAACTTTACTTACATCCCAATCAGCTAAAGGACTTAAACTAGTTAAACTACCACATTTGTCAAAGAAATATGCTAAAGATGTTAAATTGGATGTATCAATATCTCTTAATCCTGTTACATCCGTTAAAGCAGTAAGATTTCTAAAGAAACTAGCCCCGATATTTATATTTATTACTTCAGCATCAGTATAATAATATAATGTACCACTACTAAACCAAATATATATTGGCATTTTAGAACCACTTGATGATACTGTATTAGCTTCTTTCGCTACAAAACTACTAGGTAAACTTGTACCACGAAGAAATTTTTTTATTTTTGTATCAGCGGAACTATATGTCATATCGGTTGTACCATTAGCTAAATTTTTCATTTTGGCATTAACTACTGACCCGTTATCAAAAATAGCAGGAGGAACAACATAAACAGTTCCATCCATTGTTTTGGTAAGACTTTGTTTTGTCCAAACTCCACCAATATTTACATCATGTGATGGCATCACAAAGACATCTTGATTTATTTCAGTTACATCATCATTTATTACTTCGAATCCTTTAAAAACATAACCACTACAAGATAAGTTCATATTTTTCTTTTCAACATTTCGATCCACAAAGAAATCTTCATCATCGATATTAACTCCTAAATTACATCCCGATGGTGTATTTAAAACATATCTTACTTTATATTTATTAGTAAATACTAATGTATCAGAATATTCATTTACTGTTTCACTACTATTTCCTAATTTAGTTACTACTCTTCGATTAGAACTTACAGGATAAAAGCCTACATTTTCTGCATATTCATCATTTATAAGAGATAACGCTACCGTCATACTAGCTTTCATTCCACTTTTAAAAGAATTATCACTTAATTGCCATACTATTTTTTGAACACCATTTTCAACTTCTAAATTAACATTTCCAATACTTACGTTTATATCAGTAAGATCATTTAATTTAAAATAATTACCGTCTATATACTCATTTATAGTAAAATTATCATACACAATAGCATTATCTACAGCCGATAAAAGAACATTATTAATATTACCTGTTGTCGCAACTAACTGAATATCTGAAATATTTTTAATATCATCAACAATTGTATTTCCCATTTCATATTGTATTGCATTAACACTTATGTATGGATACTTTGCTTTCATTATTCGATATGTTGCTGCATCATTTGGGGTTCCAGCTGTTGGATATCCATCAGTTATAAACACAACTTTAATATTTCTATTTTCTTCTTTTTCATAATCACTTATTATCTCATTTACTTTTAATAAAGCATTATTATAATTGGTACTACCAGTTACTTCTATTTCATCAATGATATTATTTAAAGCATTACTATCACTAGTAAAATCAGATATTATATTTGCTGTGTCATTAAAAGTTATTAAAGCGACCTTATTATTTTCATTTACTAAAAGTGAATTTATTACTTCTCGTAAACTATCTTTTAAAGGTATTATTTTATTATCTTCCATTGAAAATGAATTATTAATTACAAAAATAATATCACTATCTTCATTTTTGCTCTTTATTTTTGTATCTAAATTATAAGTAACTTTAATATTCTTGGTGCTCGTCCACTTTCCATTTATATCTAATTTCCAGCTTCCAGCTGCTTCCCAATCATCGCTTTGTATTTCTAATTCACTAATTTGCGTATCATAATTTAATGACCACACTGACGTTATCTTTTTTATTAAGACTAAAGACGCAATTAAAAGAATTGTTATTATACCAGCAAGAAAAAGTTGTCTATTATGTTTTTTCTTTTTCTTAGGTTTTAAAGATTCTATATTATTTTCATTTTTCATATTATCACCAACTTTCTCTTGCTTTATTGCTCTACAAAGTATAA
>AUXO017968307.1_pt1 | contig 11392 bp, 9 predicted proteins | sample 768731 | NCBI WGS metagenome assembly AUXO01 (sample SAMN02715735, study PRJNA202380) | gut metagenome | biome: sheep rumen | host: Ovis aries | place: New Zealand: Palmerston North | reverse complement strand
CGCTAGTTGGAGCAGGAAATAGGTTTCTTAGAGGTGAATATGGTGACGCAGCTTTAAATTTAGCTTTAGATTTTACTGGCCCTTTGAAGTATATAGCTAAAGGAGCTAAAGGTGTAAAGCTTCTTGGAAAGGCATTAAAAGGCTATAAGAAATTAGATGCTGCTAAGAAATATGAAAAAGCTTTAGATAAGCTAGGTGAACATTCTATGTATATGTATAATACAGGTAGAAGAGCTGATCAACATAATAGGCTAATGAACTCTCTTGCTCAACGAATGTATGAAGCTGAAAATACAACTAACGCTTATAAAAGATTATTTCTGAGACCCGCTCTTCTAAAAGCTGGAGAGAAGGTTATCGACCAACCATTGAGAACAACTCTTTATGATATTGCTGTTCATAACATAGAAGCAAGGAATCTATCTGATTTGAATTTACTTCCATATATACCAGACCCTCGCAATTATGAAGATTTTAATTCTTATGGAAAAGATTTGGCTGATACGTTTTTAGCACTAAAGTGGGATGAGCCTGGAGCAAGTACGTTTCTTAATCGAAGAAAACAAAGAAAATATTTGGAAAGTATAGGTTATCATCAAGTCGATGATGCTTACAATTATGAAGGCATAGAAAAAGCTGTAAAAGCACTTCAAAGATATAGACTTGGACATCTTCCTCCTGTGTATCAAATTGGAGAAGATGCTGTCCCTAGAGATTCTCTTATTAGGATAAACAAAAAAGATTTTCCAACAAGTCTTGCAGATGTTTATCTTTATCAAAACGAAGTGCTGAGAGATGCTGGTAATTATCCAACTATATTTTATAAACATAAAAATCCTAACCATAAACCTCAATATTATGTTAGAGATATAGACTTAAATGATTATGGTCAGCATGGAGCTTTTGCTAAGATTAAAAACAATCCTGCTACTACTTACGATTTGCAGACACTAGCTAATCTAATAGATTTCTTTGGTAATCCTTTTGTTCAAAGAAGTGGTATTCGTCCAATATATAGAAATGGTGGAACAATACATATAAATCCTGCTAATCGTGGAAAGTTCAATGCTCTTAAAGCTAGAACTGGTAAGACTACAGAAGAGCTTACTCATAGTAGTAATCCTCTGACTCGTAAACGTGCTATATTTGCGCAGAACGCTAGAAAATGGAATAAGAAATAATATGAAAAGTATAATAACTTATTTGTCGAATATACCTAAAGATAAAATACTACATTCGTATTGTTCTTTAGTGATATATTGTTTTATGTATATTGCATTATATGATGTACTATTTAGTGCTTTATTTGCTATTCTTGCTGCGGCAATAAAAGAATTTGTAGATTTTATGCAATATGGATGGAAAGACCAGCATAAAGATATTATCGCAGATGTTGGAGGAATCTTGTTTGGAGTGATTTTTTCATTACTGATACTGTTGCGAGGCAGCTTATAACGATATAATTTTATTCAGTAAGTGAAACTTCGATTTAAGCGGTTCAGTATGCTATGCTTATAGTAAGATAAGGAAACATATCAGAAACGAATACAGCTAAAGGAAATAGGCAATTTTTGAATTTTTGGTTCGAGAATTGCCTATTTATTTACAATCTAAGTGCTTATTAGCAGTAGTAATAACTGTACTGAAAGGCATACTAAAGATTTTAATATAAATATAGATAAAAATAATAATATAGCTTGTATAATAAAAACAAAATTATTATATTTGTGAAAATAATACAAATTTATTCTTCCCATTAAAAACTTAATATTATGGCAGAAATTGATATTGATTTCAATGGTGCTGCTCAGCCGACTGGGCAAACTAACACCGATGTGAATGCTGCAAATCAGGAGGATACTACTAATTTGCATGGTAATGAGACCGATGATGTAAATGAAACTAAGAATGAAGATGATGTTGAAGGCAAGGATGATGAAACAACCTCTTCTACAGGGGGGCTAGAGCCTGGAACAAACGTTGAATTTGATGGTGTCAATTATGTTGTTGCAGAGAATGGAGATATAGTTGATGAAGAGGGTAATGTTTTCAAAGCTGCTAAAGATGTAGAACAGTGGCTTAAAGAAAATTCTACTGAAGAAGAAACTCCTTCTGATTTTACAATCGCTAATCTTCAAGATGCTATTGGTCTTGACATTACTGATGAAAATGGTGACGTTGTAGAGTTTGAAAATACTCCTGCTGGTATGGCAGAATATATTGATGCTGTATTAGATACAAAGACTGCTGATTTACAGGATGCTGCTATAAACCGATTCTTTATGGAGAATCCTATTGTAGGTCAGTTTATGGATTATCTTCAGCTTAACAATGGAGACCCCCGTGGATTCGGAGAAATTCCTGATAGAAGTGGCATAAAGCTAGACCCCAAGAATGAAGGACAACTTGAAGCTGTTATAAGAATGGCTGCACATGAGTTTGGTAATGCAAGTCTGAATGATTCTTACATTGATTATCTTAAATCTACTGGAGATTTGTATAAAGAGGCTACTGCTCAGCTCAACGCTTTAGTAGAGAAAGATAATGCTTATATGAAGCAGCTTAATGAGCAAGCTAATCTACTTCGTCAACAAGAAGAGGAGGAAGTTAAACAGTATTGGAATAACGTATATAATGCTATAGCTAAACGTACTATTAGTGGGTATCGTATTCCAGAAAGTATAATGAAAGAAATAGATGGTCAGAAGATTACTTTAACCCCAGACGACTTTTATGATTATTTGTCTAGAACAACTGAAAGTGATGAGAATGGTAATCCTATGACTGGGTATCAACGAGATTTGAATAGTTTATCCGATGAGGAACTTTTAGACAGAGAACTTCTTGATGCTTGGCTTATGTTTACTGGTGGAAGCTATAAAGATTTAATTAACATGGCTGTGAAGGAAAACGAGGCTAAGAAACTAGTGGTTAAATCCAAGCAACAAAAGTCAACAAAGACTATAAAAGTCACTAAGCAAAACAAAAAGGCTAATATAGACGATATATTATTCTAATCTTAATTGTTTCAATAAAAGTTATAATTAAATTATGTACAAACTGAGAGAAGTATCTCGTGGAGACTATGATGCTCGTGGTTACTCTAATGAGGAAACCATTGCACATTTGAAATTAACACATCCAGAGGAAATCAATAATACTCTCACCTATACCTATGGTATGGATGATGATAGGTTTCCTCTTACATTCTTGACCGAGGGTCAGGGTTCTGCTGGTGTTGTTGATATTAGCACTGAGCAGTGGACTTGGAAGACTATGGGTCGCAGCAGGTACAATGACTATGTAGTTTACTTCAATACTGCTAATACTACTCCTGGTATTGGTGGTGCAATGTTTGAGGTAGAATTTGCTACTCATTGGCTTATTGAGCAGTATGGACTTATTGCTCCTGATGGAGTTACGCAGGTTCGTATTATGAAAGACTTAGGTGAAGGCCCTCACGGTGGTTACCTTTATAGGCTCAAACTTACCAGTCCTAATCCTAACTCTTTTGTCAATCCTGAGAACCTTGCTGTTGGCAAGTATTGGAGTATGACTGCTCCTACTATTAGTGCTTCTTATAGTAAGGGTAATCGTATGAACTCTATGGGACCTGGCAAGATGACTTCTCAGCTTGAGTATCATCGCTATAGCTGGGAGATTGCTGGTAACATTACTAATACAGTGGTTACATATGAGTTCAAGACCAAGAGTGGTGGCACTACTAATCTTTGGATTAATGAGGAGCAGCGTCAGCATGATATTCAGATGCGTATTATGGATGAGGAACGTCTGTGGTTAGCTGAGTACAACCGTACTGAGAACGGAGAGGTTACTCTTGTAGACCAAGACAATGGCCAGCCTATTCCTCATACTGCTGGTATGCAGCAGATTTGCCGTGAGAGCAACTACGATACTTATGGAGAGTATCTTACTCTTAATAAGATTGAGCGTAGTATTGGTGATGTTCTTGACAAAGATACTGATACTGGTTCTATGGAAGTTGTTCTGATGGGTGGTAAGGGCTTTAGTGAGGACTTTGATATGGCTATTCGTAATGATGCTCGTTCAGAAGGCTTCGCAACCCCATTAGGAGATAAGATGATTGAGGACTTCAATGGCGGCTTATCTTATGGTAAATACTTCCGTCGTTACAAGACTATTGATAATCATATTATCACTGTTAAGCATCTGCCTTTCTTAGACCACGGTACTATCGCTGATAATGATAAAGCTAATGGTAATATCCATCCTCGTACTGGTCGTCCTATGAGTTCCCATCAGGCATTCTTACTTGATATGTCTACTTATAATGGTGAGCGCAATGTTCGTAAAGTGCGTATGAAGGGACAGGTTTACCTTAGTGGTGTGCTTAAAGGTCTTACTCCTATTCCTCCGTCTTGGGGTGGTGTTCCTGCTAATAGCCTTGGTACTGAGATTGATATGTCTCGTTATGAGATTAAGAACAGCTTTGGTCTGCAGGTCAACAATGCTACTAAGATGATGCAGTTGAAGTGTGTACTTTAATATAAAGATGTAATAATGATAATTCACTTAATAAAATTATTATGGAATCTAGTGATATTAAAAATCAGAATCTGAATGCAAGCCAGACAGATGAGAATTTAAATGAGGAATATGTTGATAAGAGGAGTGTTACTATCAGTCTTGTTAAGAACTATTCTAATTATCGTAGAGTAAACTTCAAAACATTAGGACATAAGAAAGAAACTATCGGTTCTTCCGTTAGGTCTTCTCAGGTACTCTCTTCAAATTCTAATGAAGTCAATACTTATTTCCCTGCTTTAATTGGCATTGCTTCATCACATCCAGACTTTATTACTAGGGTAAAAGCATGGCTTAATAATATTCAGGTTGTTGTAGGTGAAAACGATAAAGTATTGGATACTTCTTTCGTTTATGACAAGAAGTCTGATTATTTGGCTGTAAAGGCTAAAGAAGATGCTATTAATAAGGCTTATGATGAAATAGATAGAAACAATATTTCTGCTATTAAAGAAGGATTGAAGAAAAAACTGGATTCTCTCAATGCTTTGGAAAGTTCCAAATACCAGTTTGGTCATCCTGTCAATATAGAAGAATATCTTATCTATCGTCATTGTCTTCTTTATAATGATGTTGCTAAAGATAATGCGTTGATTAATTCTGATGCTAATATCAGGTTTTATATAAAGGATGAAGCTAAAGAGTTAGAACGTCAGAAGAGATTGACTAACGAGCGCATTAAAGCCATGAAGACATTCGTAGAACTTAATGGAACTACAAGCAAGTTCAATTCTGTATTTGTTGGAATTACTGTATTTAAGAATGAGAATCTTAATGAGGCTCTTCTCAAAGATAGGAATCAGCGTAGTGCTATAATCATGGAGTTTGTAAACAACAATCCTGATAAGTTTAATAAGATTGTTGCAGACAAGAACGTACAGATTAAAGCATTCATTGAAACACTTATTGCTAGAGGGGAACTTGTGAGGTCTGAGTTCAATCAGCAGATTTCTACAGCAGATGGTACATTTGTAGGTTCAAATATGAATGAGGCTATTGCTTGGCTTGAAAACCCGAAGAATAAAGATGTTAAAGAAGCATTTGAGAATAAAATAAAAATGTATAACAACTTATAACTATGAATATTCAGGAAATGCACATTTGGTTTAGAATGTATGCTCAACAAATGGGTATGCAGAATGTTCGGGGAATACTTCCCGAACAGATAGACCTTTGTATAAATACAAGCATTTCTGATATTACAAGTGAACTTGTTAGAGATAGTATATCATTTAAGAAGGACAAAGAAGCTACCAATCCAAAGTTATATCAGATAAATAATCTTAGAAACTTATATAAAGTAGAAGAAAAGAGTTTAAGCACAAAAGGTGCATCTGGAAGTGAAGATAAAATAACTTATGACTCTAGTGTTAATAAAGTTACAGTTCCTCTGGATAGTACAATATTTTATGTCTTGGACTTTTCTATAAGATATGAGTTTTATAAGAATACTGATACTCATCATAGCAATGTTATAGCTACTAAATACTTTCCTGTAAGGTTAGTTGATGATAGGTCGTTATCTGATACTTTGAATGATGCAATACTGGCTCCTAGAATTGAAGCTCCTGTTGGTGTACTATATAATGGTAATACTTTAGATATTTATTTTGGTAATAATCCGAGTAACGCAAATGGTAGACTGAATAGAACGGAGGTTGCCGCACAATATCTTAGAATATCATATATAGAAACTCCAGCTAAAGTGAATATAGCTGATAGTACTGATTGCAATCTCATTGAAGCTCTTCATGTTCCTGTCTTGAAACATGCTGTTAGTTTATATAATGGTGGTCTTAAAGATAGTTTTCTTGGTGCACAACCTCAACAACAAGTTCAACCACAACAATCTGATAATTAAATAGAAATATGAAACAACTTGTAATCGCTAATACATTAGCTACTGGAACTCCCAAAGCTCCTACTGGTTCTGATGCAACTAAGAGTTATGTGGGTTTTTATCATCTTTCTGATGACAGTGCTTTTCTGACTGCTGCTCCCACAGAAGACTTCGCCATTGTTTCGTATGATGGCAGTGGTAAGCAGCCTGCTCGAGTGTTTGAAGTAGATTTCAATACTTGCAGTATTGTTAAGTCAGCTTATCGTGCTGGTGTCAGCTTTACCGCTAGTATTACAATTCCTACTCCTGTAGCAGGAAAGACTTACACTCTCGTACTTGTTAAGAAAGCTACGCTTCCTCATGAGCGTAATACTTATACTGCTACTGAGACTGTTCCTGTTGGCACTACTATGACTGCCAATAATCTTGCAGAGAAGTTCCGCAACTATTTCAAACGAATGGCTGATACTGGTTCTCTGAATGTTACAGTTAGCGGAAGTAATGCTGTTGTTACTCTTACTGGAGTAAGTGACAAAGATGTATTTACTCTGAAAGCTGGAGATGCTCTTAGTGGAACAGCTATTACTGAGACTGCTGCAGTTCCTGCATTTGGTGATGCTGCTTCTATGCAGTTTATTGCTTCAGAGTGTGCTGCCAACAAAGGCTTTACTGATGTTTATCAGGATGGGCCTAGTATCTATCCTGGCTATCCTGAGAATATTCCTGCTGGTAACTATAATGTATATACGTTTAGGTTTGCCGTTGGTAGGAAGTCAGCTAAAACTAGGGATGAACGTGTAAGTCAGCTTATTCATATTGCTGCTATTTCTGGCAATGCTGTAGATACTAAACTGACTACTATTGTCAACACATTCAAAAAGCCTGCTGCATCTGGTGGTGGCAACGGTTGATGAAGAATGGATGACTTTCAGACAATAAACGATATTGTCAATGAAAGCATAAGAAATTCATCATATATAACTGTAATAATATCTAGCTGTGTTTTCATATTATATACTTTAGTTGTAAAGCTAATAGATTACTTCAAATCTAAGAATAGAGGGAGGCCTCTATTAGAAATGGCTGAAGCTATAAAAGAAAACACAGCTAATATTGTTAAGTTAAACAGCGTTCTAGATAAAACTTTAAAAGAAGCGGAGAGAAAAGAACTAAGGCAATGTGAAAATACTATAGAGATAGGTTTTAAGTCGTTCGCATTTAAGCTTATACAAGAGGCTATAGCAATAATAATTCACAATAATATTGAGCTGAATCGTTCTTTGATTGTAGGCAATCTGACAAAACTTGTAAGTACAGAATATTACAAACTCTATTCTATATTTTCCGCTTATGAAATAAATGAAGTAAACGTTGCTACAAAGCTAAAAGAAGAATGGATTAAAGAGATTGCTGACAATATCATAGCTATCGTTTATGATAGTCAAGATAGTATAACAAGGATAACTCAATTAAACAATAGATTGAATATCTATATAAATGAGTATTCCACTTATGTAAAAAACAAAATATTCAACACATAACGTTTATGTTGTATGAAGCTGGTTTAAAAGAGAATATGCTTGACATCCTCAATGAGAGGGTGTCAGGCATTTCTGATTCTATAGCTCTTATAGCATCAGAAGGATTTGTTCCAAATAAAAGAAAAGTAAATATTCTATATTGGAGTAGCATATTGATTCATGCTTATGAGAATATAGATGTACTTTCAAAAGAGCAACAAGATAAGCTGGATAGTTTATATAATAAAATACTAAGAGCATGACAGAACGTAAAGAAGTACAATTAGAATATATTTATATTACTATTCCTGCTGAGTATATTTGTGTTTATCATAGGATTCTTGCAATGCTTGCTGATTTCGGAGAAGATATGCTCAAAGATTGTAAAGCAACTTGCAAAGAACGAAATAGTAATGCTATAGATTGTTTTAATATGTTTAATGCCGCAGTTGCAGCTAGAAAGCTTGGCAAGACTAAGCTTGCAGAAACATTGATAAAATATATCAAAGCTAAGATAAATCAAATATATAGTGGTGCAGATAATAGTACAAGCTTTGTCTTCCCCGTAGATGAGAATGGTCATCTTAAAGCATTCGTTTCTTGTGGAGAAAGACCTAAATTTGAGATAAATGCTGATGATATGAACTTGTATGAACACAAGTTTGATAACGGTTTTGACGAGCATTTTCGTCTTGGACCTGAAGATAGAAGTGAAACTTACGATGCAGATACAGAAGATAGTTCAGATAGTGAGACTGAATCTGGACTTTCTGTTACTCTTACACCTAGGTATGAAACTCTTGATGGTAGAACTGTTGCTTGTGCAGATGTGGCTGTTACATATAATGGTACTGCTATATCGTTGAATGATACAACGTATCAGTATTATTTCGATGAAACTCCTGTAATAAGGTTTAATGATGCGATTGTTTCTACGGGGGTTCATAATTTCATGTGTGTCGTTACATATAATGGTGAAACAAAAATAGATAGTAAAGATTTATATTATGAAGTTACAGATTGACAATTTAGGTAAAGTTGCAGTTACTGTAGATAAAAATGTATGGTCTATAAAAAAAGATTATGACAGACTTACTATTGTATCTGCTCCAAATAATGAAGGCTGCTATATAAGCAGAAAACCTGTTCCTGCTGGAACTGTTCTCACTGATAGAAATTATTGGATTAAGTTCTCCAGTCTTAAAGAAGACATAGTTATTGCCTATAATGCTTTTGTTGATAAATATAAAACATTATTGGACAATATGCGGAATGATATTTCTATTTTAGAGCTGATGGTTCAGCAAGCCACATCTGTTGATAAAGATGCTATTGAAGCACTTATTCGCAGTATTGTAAGTCAGATGATTGATGCTGGAGATATAGTTGATATAGATGCGGTTATTGCAGCTATAGAAACAAAACTATCTGATGGTGTTAAAGTAATAGATGGTGTATTGTCATCTGATGTTAGCATATCAGTGCGAGATGAAACTGCAAGTTCAGAAGCAACGGGTGAAATACTTTATTATCCGAAAGCTGCTGGTACTAAAGGCTCTTTTATTTTTAAATGTACTGACGATACTTATGGTACACCTCCTGTGTACTTTAAGGATTGGTTTGGCTCAGAGGCTTATTTTGACGAAAATGAAGAGTATCTGCCTAGTAAAAATAAAATATTTGTACTTAGGAATAATAGCAAATATTATTATTATGATGGAGATACACTTCAAGAGTTTGTAACACAAGCAGCATTGGCAACAATTCTTGACGACCTTGACATTATTCCATTTTTGGTACATGGAAACAATGGAGTAAAAATTGTTGAGACTACAGAAATAGACCCTACAACTGGAAAGTCTACAACTGTCAAAACTGCTTCACTCGCTGACATTCCTAAGGATGCTAATAATATGATTGGCACTACTTATAGCTTTAATTCTATTCTTCCTATAGAATCGAAAAATAAAGGTAATACAAAACATATTATAACTACTAATATAACAGGACAAATTATTGGGTATGAAGATGGTCTGCCTAAAATAGACACAAGTAAGATAACTCTTCCATCAGGTTCAAAGATAGTTCCTAATGGAGGTATTCCTGCAATACGTGTAGAAGGCGGCGAAACATCTTGGGTTCATTCGAGCGATATTGGAATGATTCAATATACTGGAGAATATAATGGAACTATAGGTAGAAATAATTTTAATATTCTAAAGCGTGCAGTAAACGCTAATTATAATATTATATTTGATGGCACTTATTATATAAATGGTGTATCAAAAATAGCCGATTGTATTCAAGTAAATAAATCTTTAGGTCTAAAAGATGGTAAACTGATATTTGAAGGGAAGCTTTTTTTAATAAATGTAGGAGCATCATTTGTTTGCGAAAATCTTACTATTGAAAGAAAGGCTCAATATAGTGTTGAAACTCCTATATATATTACACCTAATAGAAAATTAGAAAATGGAGTACAGGTATTTGATGAAAATGATAATCCTGTTGTAGGTGTAGTAGAGAGAGTAGAATTTATAAATTGTAACTTTATAGCTCCAGATAAAAAGACTAGGTTTATATCAGCAGTAGATGCTTATGTACGTCCTTCTGATATTAGTGCAAAATATTATTGGAGTATAGAGTCGTTGACTCAATTTGGTTATAGCACAAATAAAAAAGTAGCAATAGACTTTGATACAAATTATATATATGTTGTTCCAAATACTTATACTGTTGAAGAAACAAAAGATTCTGAAGGAACTGTAACTGGGTATACTATTAAGCGAAATTCTACTATTGTTACAGATTGGGACACAATAGCTTTAGAAAGACATAATTTGTCTGACACACTCAAAGTTGAGACGCAAAATCAACCTGATTCTCAAACGTACATATTTGTAATATCAGATGATGACTCCATAATTACCGATATTACTACAGTTGATAGCACTACTAATGCTGGTTATTACGTTTTATATTCTGATGCTACTGAAGAAGAAAAGAGTGCTACAAATGGAAAATTTTATTTAGAAGTCGATGATAATTCTGGTATACCTACGGCTGATTACTATGGTATCAGAGTTTTCAGAATGACAGATTGCACTTGCGAAAAAGCTACAGTATCTATAGGCAACGTACAATACATTGAGGCTTGCGACTTTATTAATACTAGATTTACTAACTTTACTTCTACGGCTATAGATATTGGAATAGATAATAATAATCATTATGCTATTATATGGGGACGTAGGTCTTGTAGATATAGAATTGAAAATTGTTATTTTGACGGAGGCAAAGTAGATAGCACTCCAGGTCAGGGTAATTACACTTGTGCAGTAAAGGCTGAAGGAGCTAGTGTAAGTGTAAAAAACTGTACATTGCAGAATATAGTTGGAATGTATTGGGCCTCTTATGACTGTTATTTAAGTACTACTGAAGTTATATTTGAAAACAACTATGTATA
>AUXO010333717.1_pt1 | contig 11392 bp, 14 predicted proteins | sample 768731 | NCBI WGS metagenome assembly AUXO01 (sample SAMN02715735, study PRJNA202380) | gut metagenome | biome: sheep rumen | host: Ovis aries | place: New Zealand: Palmerston North | reverse complement strand
CGTATTACCAATAAACTCATTGATATTCCGAGCTGCCGCCGCAAGATTTAAGTACGACAGAGCAACTCCCTTCGGCGCTCCTGTCGTACCTGTAGTAAAGAGAATATCTGCTATTTCGCTCATTTCTGGTGTTCCAAACTCTACTTTATCCGTGCCATCTATGACATCAGAGAAAGGCGTTGTCTCACGCGCCACATTGTGCAAGGTACCCATCACACATACCGGCTTTGTGGATGCCTCGATATGATTAAAGCGTGTTTGGTTGGTATCTGGGTCGATAGGTACACAGATACCACCAGCCAGATGCACACCAAAATAAACATACACGAACTCTATATTACCAGCGGCAGAGAGTATCACCCGATCTCCCGTCTTTAGGTGATAAGTGTTTTGCAGTTTATAGGCTGCTCGCAGACAATAATCCCAAAGCTGGCCATAAGTCACCTCCGTTTCGCCTGAAATAAGTGATACCTTATCTGGTGTCTTCTGTACGATTGAAAATAGCTGTTCCTCTATAGATCTCATTCAAATGCGACTTCTTAATTACTGCTTGGCTTCAACCGCCTTCACAATATCATTAACATCTTCGATTTCCATCATTTCTTCTGGCTCGAAGCTAATGTCAAAAGCCTCCTCAACTGCACTAAGGATAGTCAGATGGCCCATAGAATCCCAAGCAGGGAAATCACCAACTGTGCTATCTCCAGTTACTTCACTCTTATCGACTTCACAAGTCTCAGCTACAATCTCAATTACTTTTTCTAATGTATTCATGATGTTCTTATTATAATTTATAAATTTTTGTCATATCCATAACTGATCCGATGGCTACATCCATATTGTAGTATTCCCAATCTGCAAAACGTCCAGTAAAGTAGAATCCGTATGGCGATAGGACTGCTTTTAATTCTTTAATCATTCCACGAGTATTTGCATCCTGAATAGGATACGTGTATTGATTATACTTATGGGAGATATACTTCGGATTAAGCGGGATGCGCTTTAAGTTATCAAGGATATTCTCTTTACTTATTTTATCCGTAAACTCTATCGTCGCTGATATACGTCCTTCCGGGACAGATGCATCATTATTTGTTGGTGAGAAATTACCAGTACATATGATACGGTGGCTCTCATGTCTTCGCGAAGGTTGATAGATCCAGGAATATGGATTCTTATCTATCTCACAGAAGACTGCTGTAGTACCATGATAATCCAAGGCATCGACAGGCGACATAAAGAGTTTCACATCAATCCCCTTAATCATTTTTACCATATCTTTGATATTACCACAGAATACGACCTTATCATATTCCTGGCCACAAACTATCCATTTACCATTTTTATATTCTAGGTTGTCAATATCCGTATTGTATTTGATATTCAAACCTTCTGCCAACTTATCGGCAATATATTGAGAACCGTTTTTTTTCTCATACCAAAAGGTGGAATGAACAAATGCTTTTTCCTCTACTCTATTGGCATTGCTATCCCGCATCTCCTGGGTAGTTGGCATGGGGAGTTTACCTTCCATCCAAGACATTGGAACAGTAGTTAAATCGCGACGCCAAACCTTTTCATTATAGGGCTGAAAGTAGAGTTCATATAGAGTTTTTCCAAAACGCCAGCGCAAAAAATCACCAAAGCTTTTATAATCAGTAAATTGAGCATTCAGTCCTTTGACCTTGTCAATTTCTTCCAAGTCCTCATAAAACGCTTTTTGGGTTGCCTCCTCAAAAAGATAAACGTGATTCTCAATAGGGTATGGGATATTATCATGTTCTAAAGAGGAGCCACTTTTATCCATAAATACACAAGAGTTCCGGTCCGTCTTTGTAAACTCTTCCTCTCTTATAAATTTCGACCAGAACCAGTCTAATACGTCTTGTCGCTTAGAGTTGAACACATGACCTCCACAAGTGTGGAAAAGACTGCCATTAACGCGACTGCATTTTATCAAGCCTCCAGGTTTGTCTTCTTTCTCGAATACAATTACATTATGATCGCTCTTTAGTAATTGTGCTGATGCTAAGCCTGATATTCCTGCTCCTATTATAGCTATTTTACTCATCGTACTTCCATTTTGATAGTTTTACAGGATGAATACAAAATAAATTCTTGGGATAATTCTCCATAAGACGTTTTACGTTATAATTCAAACCTTCTAAAAATTTGATGGTGTTTTGCTGTTCTTGAAACATGTCCTCTCTATTTCCACCCTTAAATAAAGCGCTGTATCCTGGATGGTCTAACATCTGGACTTTTAATTTTATATCTTTTTCTTGAACAATTTTTGTTGTTGAATAGGCTAGTGCCGTAGGAATTGCTACTTCTACAAAAAGATGTGTAGCAGCAAAATAGCCACAATAATTAGCAAATCTAGACATTACGTCAGCAGTTACAATATTTATATCACTCCAAGACATCACTAAAGGATATTTGGAATAATTATCTGTTATAGAATGCCTATAAAATATCGATTTTATAAAGCTTTCTACTTTATTAACATACATGCCTAACTTCAATTTGAAAGGAACATCTATATCCTTCATTCGTAATGGTTCAGTAGACAAACCTAGTTCTTTGAAACAATTAAGCGCTTCATCAACGGTTGGTATCACATTTGTAGTATCTATACCTGCGAGTTTGTTACGATAGTAATAACAAAGTCTATAAACAAGGCCTATATCCTTTTCCTTTTGTAATCTGAAAAAACCTGGAATAAAGCAATAATCTTCAGGTATACCCGTTACCTCAAACAAACTATTCTCATTAATTGAAGGATTAATAATCATATCATCTGCTATTGTAAAAAAATGAGTAAAACCTTTTCCCTTCAAATGAGAATAAGCCTGAGCTATATATCCTTCATAAAAATACGAATTCTCATATACAGGTATAACATTATCTTTAGCACCATTATAGAAAGGCATAATATGATAGATATATGTGAATCTATCTCTATACATTCTTTCAATGACGGGAATGTTATTATCAAAACGATGATTATAAACTACGAGTAGTGCTATTTTTTTCATTTTCAAATCTTGTTAATTATTGTATTCCACCATCAACTCTTACAATCTGTCCGGTAATATAGGACGCTTCATCAGATACCAGAAATGTCACTAATTGTGCTATCTCCTCTGGTCTAGCCAATCTTTTTAATGCCGTTACAGTAGTCGTATTTTCAATAGCCTTCTCTCCCATATTAATAGCCATATCAGTATCAACCATCCCAGGCGCCACTGCATTTACCCTAATTTTAAAGGCTGCAAATTCCTGTGCCTGCACCTTTGTTGTCATAGCTACAGCTGCTTTTGAGGATCCGTATGCTGTCACTCCAATCCCACCATCTAAGCCTGCTATTGAGGTCATATTTACAATGGCCGCTCCCTTGGCTTTTTTTAATGCGCCTAAAAGCCCATTCGTAAAGACGATTTGAGAGAAAAAGTTGACTTGAAAAACGCGATGTAAATCATCTGCTTTTGTCAACATAAAAGGAGCTATATGAGAAATCCCTGCATTATTGACCAAGGCATCAATCTGGGGCATCTTTTCTTTCACAGATTTAGCACTTTCTTTAACTGCATCTTCATCAGACATATCGAAAAAGAAGGGATAGATCTCTACACCATATTGAGAGCTTATTATTTTATAGTTCTCAATAACAGTATTACTTTTACGATTACTGCAAGCAGCAATATTAGCTCCTTCTTTGGCAAATGCTTCTAGAATGGCTAGACCAATGCCCCTACTGCTGCCAGTAATGACAACATTTTTCCCTTCAAACCTTTTCATATTCAAGTATCTCAACAATACCTACATCCTTATGGAACAAAAAACAAACACGTCCCTTTAGATTTTCAGAATGTGTCGGTTTAGCAATGACCATAAATCTATCACCCTTCATTTCTTTAATAGCATCTTCAATACTACAGTTAATCTCGTAGCACAGATGATAAGGGGTAACCCCATTCTTCTCAAGTATCTTATTGATAGGAGATTTTTCATCATATGGTGCTAGCAATTCTATGGTAGGCATTCCTTCCGCTTCATAGAAATAGCCATATACATTCTGATAAGGATCATACCCACCTACTACCTCATGATAGCCTACTGATTTATAAAAGGCCGCAGTTTCCTGATAGTTCTTGGTTGCGACACCTATATGATTGACCTTAATTATAAATGGATAAGCCTTCATGACAATCTCTCTTTAATAGAAGCAACTATCTTTTCTGAGGTTAAACCATTTTGATCTAACAGATACTGATAATCTCCCACTTCTGAAAATTGATCTTGAACGCCCAAATTCATAAGTTGGCAAGTTGCAGGTTTTGTAACCATTATCTCTGCGACTTTGCTACCTAAGCCTCCATGAACAAAATGCTCTTCTACGCTGACAGCCAATTTTGCTCCAGCAATTTCTTTCAAAATAGTTTCTTTATCTATAGGCATTAGGCAATGTATATCTATGACCTTAACACCAATTCCTTCGCTATCGAGCACTTCTGCAGCTTTCAGGCTTTGATATACCATTGAACCTGTAGCAAAAAGTACGACATCATTACCTTGATTATAAACAACGTTCGCTTTACGATAATCATACTCAAAATCTTCTGCATATACTACTGGATTATTAGTAGTTCCAGAAAGGCGAATATATACTGGGCTGTTCATTTGTAATGCGGCCTCAAATGCCTTGACAGCTTCTCCCGCATCCGCCGGTGAAAGGATGGTCATATTAGGTATTGAGCACATAAGACTCAAATCCTCCAGCGCATAATGGGAATTACCAAAATAAGTCAGGGCGAACCCGCTGTTAATACCTATCAATATGGCAGGTATCTGCATATATCCCATATACTGTCTGACAGGTTCAAAACTGCGCATACTCAGAAAACAGGCTTGCGCTGTTGCCACACACTTGAAGCCTTCTGAGGCCAATCCCGCTGTTATACCCATCAGATTCTGTTCTGCAATACCCACATCATAAAAATCATTTGGAAATTTCTGCTTATAGCGTGACAATCCTGCGCCATAGGCCATATCTGACGTCAATACTTTAATCTGATATTGGTCATGATAGAATTCCAAGGCACTACCAAAGACTGCGCCATTCTGTCCAAACATGGACATCATTTTTGCGTTATATTTCAATCCGTTTTCCATAACTCCTATGATAGTTCTTCCATTGCCTTGTCAAACTTCTTCTGATTAAGCACGCCATGATGCCAGGCTGCTGAATTCTCCATGAATGAGACACCTTTACCTTTGATAGTATTGGCAACAATTGCTGCAGGATGATCTTCTTCCTTTGATGTCAAGACTTTAATCAACGCATTAATATCATGGCCATCAACTTCAATTGCTTTTAGTCCAAAAGCTTGCAGTTTGTCCGCCATGGGAGAAAGGTCAATGATCTCATTTGTAAAGCCATCAGCCTGCAAACCATTATTATCGACAATAATAGTCATATTGTTCAGTTGGAACTGTTTGATGGTCATCAAGGCCTCCCAAAAAAGGCCTTCATTGCATTCTCCATCACCTACTATCACATAGATATGATTATTCAGCCCCTTCTCTTTACATGCCAAAGCTACGCCTACGGCATAGGATATACCAAGACCTAGACTACCGCCAGAAAACTCTATACCATGCTCCACATCCCTTGATGCATGAGCAAATAGATGCGTTCCATTAGTTTCAAATGTATCAACTAATTTTTTCGACATCTTGCCTTTTAACTCTAATGCGGTATAAAGAGCTAAAGCACCATGGCCTTTACTCAATATGATCCTATCGCGACTATCATCAACAGAGATGTTGGCCACACGATATAAGGCTGCCAAAACCTCAACTAATGACAAAGAACCTCCAAGATGAGCGCCTGAAGAGCCTGACTTTAAAGCCAGTTCCAATATTCGCTTTCTCATCCAAAGAGTATCCTGCTTTAATTGTTCAATATCTGCCATATTAAATCTCGATTACACCAGGACATACAATATGGTCGGTCTCAAAATAGGCTGCAGCCCATGAAAGTCCGACACCAAATCCGCTGCCTATAAGCTTCAAATGCTTATTCTCCAAGTCATCCTTCGCTCTTGAGACTAATGTCAGAGGGATAGAGCCACTACTTGTATTACCAAACTCCTCAATACAATATAACACCTTGTCCTTGGAAAGTTTCATCTTCCTGCGAATTTTTTCGTCCATGAAAAGATTTGCCTGATGCAATACATAGTAATCTATCTCCTCCTGATTGATAGAATACTTTTCAATCAAATCTTTTATCTGTTTGGGGGCTTTAGAAATAGCGAATGAGAAGACGGACATACCATCCATGAAGATATGGTTGTTATTTCTCACAATGCCATCTCCGTAGTCTATCATATCAAGTGTATGTTCATTGAACGGATGACGATAACCACCTTCACGAATCACAATTTTATCACTTCCAGAGCCATCAGTACATAGGGCGAACTTTATGGATAATTCTTCTTCTGTATATTCAAGAGCAGTACAAGTACCAGCATCACCAAACAGAGGCAAGGTTGTCTTATCTTCAGGAGATGCAACTTTTGATGCCGTATCACCAGAAAAAAGTAATCCCTTCTTGATTGTACCATTCTGCATAATCGAACTGAGTATACTTAATCCATAAACCCAGCCAGAACATCCGTGGGGAATATCTGTCGCAAAACACTCTTCTTTTAAACCTAAGCGATTTTGAAGAATGCAAGCTACAGGAGGCTGAATAAAATCGGGGGTTTGAGTTACACAGACGATTGCATCTATCTCACCCTTTTCCCATCCCAAATCTTCTATCAACTTCTCCGCTGCGCTATAAAACAAATCAGAAGTGCACCGTCCATCATTAAAAAGATGACGCTGATCTATACCGATAAGGCTTCTGACTTTTGTATAGTCACCCCACTTTTGATAGGAGTCTATATTTTTTTCTATATTTTGGGGCACACAGGCCGACATGCCTCTAATTGCAACATGTTTTATTTCTAAAAATGCCATATATATTATTTTAATGAAATGCCTCCATCAATGACCATATTCGTTCCTGTCACCCATGCACTAGCATTTGAAAGCAGATAGATAATAGATAATGCGATATCTCTTGGTTCTCCATATCGCCCCAAGGGATATTTCTTCTCGTCCTCTTCCAACTGTGATGCCGTCACTGTTCCTAATTCCATAATGCTCGTTTTCACCATGCCTGGGCATACTGCATTGACTCGGATTTTCTTTGGCGCAAGTTCCAATGCAGCATTCTTAATATATGCAGATATAGCCCCTTTGCTACACGTGTACATAGAATTTCCAGGCGCGGTTAACCCCAATCCAGCTATAGAACTGGTGAACACAACAGAAGATTCATTATTTAACAACTTCTTTTTTAATATTTTGTGAAGAAGAAGGATGGGGGCTAATGTATTTACATTAAGAACCTCGGCAAGTTGCTCTCTTTTTACAAACTGTAATGGAAGAGTCTTGGTAAATCCTGCGTTGTTTACAATTCCATCTAATTTGGGGAGCTCACTGACTAAATTATCCAAATCATCCTCGTTTCCCAAATCAGCCAAAAGCATTTTGTGGCCGTCGCCTTCCAATGCTGTGAGGGTTTCTCTTAGCCGCTCTTCGTTACGTGCAGTAATAACCAATTGGGCTCCCATTTTGGAACACTCAATGGCTGTTGTACGGCCTATTCCTGATGATGCTCCTGTAACTAGTATTCTCTTTCCTTCTAATGAATATGGATTATACATCTATTTTCAATTTATAACTCAATAATACTGGGACAAATAATGTTCTTTGTTTCAAAATAAACACAAGCACATGCCAATCCTGTTCCAAAACCACAGCATAGTGATTTTAATTCTTGATTATGATAGTCTGAGCACTGGCTTACGATGGTAAGAGGTACTGATGCTCCCGTCGTGTTTCCATACTCTTTCAAACTCAGAGGGACCCTCTCCATTTCAATCTTCATGCGCTTCGCTATCGTCTTCAACATCATTTCATTAGCTTGGTGCAGCACAAGTTTGTCTACATTATCAAGACTGATGTCAAAATTCGCACACATCTGCTTAAGTGTCTTTGGTACTGTGGTAATGGCAAATGAGAACACATCCATACCATCCATCTTGTCTGTGGTTTCGGATGCAGGCACAAGCCCTTCCCTCCTATCAATATCTGCTTTAAGAGTTTCTAATGTGAAGGGAGCACGCCAGCCTCCATTCTTTCTGGCCAAAGCCATACCATCAGCACTTTTGGTAATGATATTGAAGAGGATAGGTTGAGCATTCTCATCATATTCTAATGCAGTTGCTGTTCCACTATCTCCAAAAAGAGGTCTTTCTTCACGATTGGCTTTTCCTGCATCATGACTGCACATGTCACCGACGAGTAATATGGCTCGTTTCAGGCCACTTGCTGATATCATAGAAGAAACACTGCTAAGACTATTAACCCAGCCGGGACATCCATGATAAAAGTCAATACACATACAAGAATTAGGAAGCCCTAGCTTGTCATGAATTACAAAAGAGGTAGGGTGGTTCAGATAATCTGGGTCTTGAGTACAATAAGCAATCAAATCAAGACTTTCCTTTTCCCATCCTAATTCTTCAATAAGCTTTTCTGCAGCTTTGAAACAAAGGTCTGAAGTCGTCATGCCATCAGGACAGATGTGGCGACGTTCAATTCCTGTAGCTGCTATAACTTGTACAGCTTCCTCCGGTGTGGAATAAAAGGGAAGATCTCTGTTTTCCTCCACTGTAGAAGGAACACAGGCAGATAATCCCTTTATTGATACATTTTCAATCTTTAAAAAAGCCATATAACTATGCCTTTGCTTTTACTGCATTGAACAAATCTTCAATGGTATTCGAGTTGCGTATATCGTCACCCTTGATAGTAATGTCGTATTCCTCATCTACCATTGCGATAACACTCAGAGCGATAAGTGATGACCACTCATCCAATTCCTTAAATATAGTCTCAGCCTTAAACTCACTAGCATCTGTGTCATCAAACTGATTCGCAAAATTCTCAATAAAATCTTTCAATTCCATAATTTACAAATTTAATAATTTCACATACTTTGCTTTCGCTTTATTATATTTTTCTATATTTCCTTCCAAAGTATATTCCTGTTCATCCTCATCAATTATTTTAGCTCCCATTGATAAATGGAACTTTAATACATGATTATTTCCTTTACTTACATTATATGGACCTGAGGGTATCTCAAACATTTCAGATATTTCAGAGCCAATAAAATTAGTTGCGAGCGATTCTTCCAATGTCGAGTCCTCTCGGCATATCCAACTTCCAGAGGTTGAAGAGGTTTCTGTTATGTTATAAATTCTACTGACGCCTATTGGTTTTGCGCCAGAGAAATAAATAAAATAATAATCTTTTCCTTCTTTTTCTCTTTTCTTATATTCTCGTATCCACTCTATCTGTTTATTGAGATCATTGTCTGTCTCATGAAGATATTTAGATAGTTTCTTGTTCGTTCTAAGTTCTAGAATAAAAGGAGCATCTTCTTCTCTAACAAGCCTTACTGTGAGGCCATATTTACTATAAGTAAAATCAGATGGTATCTTTTTCATCTATGTATTCTTTAAAAACATTATAATCACGAATATAATCATCAGCCTCATAACAATGAGAGGCCAATACTAAACATATTGATCCAGAAGAGAATCCTTGTTCTGCTGCCCATATACCCGGCGGTACGTGGAGCCCATAAAAAGGACGATTCAATAAAACTGTTCTTTTATTCACCCCATCATCTAGTACTACCTCAAAACTTCCACTTGCTGCTATAAGGAACTGGTGACACTCTTTATGGGCATGAGCACCTCTTGCCTCTCCTCCGGGGATATCGTAAGAATAGAACACTCTCTTCACTTCAAAAGGCAAGTTTTTCATTCCTTCTATCGGAGTGATATTCCCCTGACGCATAGAGATTTTAGGGAGTTCTATAACAGAACAATCATATACAGAATAATTACTCATTTTCGTTTTAACTTTGATAAAATAATTGGCTCGATCTTTTGTACATATATATGAGCAATGAAGGTCGTTATTAAAATGCATATTATTGCTCCCTGTATAGGGTAATTATATAAAATCGTTCTCGAAGCCACAACACCATACCATCCTATTATTATTTTGTGAACCATATAAAACGGAAAACTAATCGTTCCGAGATATACAAAGAATGGTTGGTTGAGAACATAAGAAAATACCCCCCCCCACTTAGCTGACAAAGCGAATGCTAAAATCAGTATTATTGAGGGAATCCAATAGAAAGATGCAGCACTATAATTCCATGGCACCAAAGAGAATGCCAGCAAGGACAATATCGTTATGGAAATAGCAGTTGTTTCTAAAAATGAACCCATGACGGGTTTTCTATCTTTTTTCAGAACTGGAAGCATCAAGCATAGTAAAATTCCTATCATAAAGTCTATCACCCTAAAAAAAGGGCTAATATAAACAAGTGAATGAATGTAATCACCTTCTATCATCTGAACTAGCAACAGGTATGTTGCCACAATAATTATCATCAATATTTTTCCCCATCTCTTTGTAAGCATCTTGATTAGATAAGGAAAAAAAAGATAACAGAAAAACATATCCGATAGGAACCATGCTACCGCATTACCTGAAAAATATACCTCTTTTATTGGTATCCATGCCTGTACTAAAAACGAATCTGGTATTAATAATATGTATGTTGAATAACTAAAACGTCCATTTACGAAATCACTCATTAATGGTAATATGAGCCACAGACCCAAGCAAAGCACGTTAAGAGGTAAAAGCTTCATCAGTCGTTTTGCTATAAAGTGCTTATAATTGAATTCATCCGACAGGGCTTTTTCCGCATACCCTATAGACATTACAAACCCACTCAAAATAAAAAAGAATGCTACTGGAAACGTTCCAAATTGAACAACCTGTGGATTCATAAAGAAATGATGATGAAATATCATCATTGCCATCAGAAACCTAAGCGACTGTAAACTCTTAATCATTTCAACATCGCCTTGAATTCTTCATAATCTCGTATATAGTCATTTACATCAAACTTAGTCGATGCAAGAACCAAGGCTAAGGAATTGGTAGAGAAATTGTCCATTTCTCTCCATAAGCCTTTTGGCACATATAGCCCATAATATGAACGATTGAGATGGAAGGTTTGTTTCTCCTTTCCATCATCTAGAATAACATCGAAACTACCCGATAGAGCTACAATAAACTCTTCATTCTCGCGGTAAGCATGTCCTCCACGATGCTCTCCTCCAGGCACATCATATATCCAATACGTTCTTTCTATCTTGAAAGGAATATCTTTATA
>AUXO015962363.1_pt1 | contig 11393 bp, 10 predicted proteins | sample 768731 | NCBI WGS metagenome assembly AUXO01 (sample SAMN02715735, study PRJNA202380) | gut metagenome | biome: sheep rumen | host: Ovis aries | place: New Zealand: Palmerston North | reverse complement strand
GCTTCATCAAAAATAAGACGGCGGTAAGGAGGAAGCACAACTGCATCTTCATAACCGGCGCCGTTCATTCGACTTTCAATATCTGCAAATAAGAGGTGATGATTTACAATAACAATGTTTGCATCCATTGCTTCCTTTCGTACCCTCATAACAAAGCAGGTCTCGTGGTAAGGACAACGGGCTCCCATGCAGGCATCACTTTCTGAATTAACTCTTCCCCACAAACTTTCTGGTGGCATAAAGGACAAATCTGAACGGCTACCCGTAGGACTTGTCTTAACCCAATCAGAAATGCGGTCAAAGGTTTCTGTCTCTTCGCTAAAAAGGTCGCGCTCTGCAGCAGCGTCTGCAAGTCGGCGGCGGCACACATAGTTTTGTCTTCCTTTCAAAAGTACAGCCTTAATGTCATGTTCCAAACCTAAAAGAGAAATTGTGGCAGGAACATCTTTTTCCATAAGTTGCTGCTGTAAGTTTATAGTTCCTGTTGAAATAACAACGCGCTCTTTGTTGTATTTTGCCCACAGCATTGCAGGCACTAAGTAAGCATAACTTTTTCCGACACCTGTTCCAGCTTCAAAAACTGCCACTTGATCTTTATTAAAGGCTTCACAAATAGCTTTTACTAAAGCCAACTGACTGGGCCGCTCTTCGTATAAGGGATTTTTTTTACTAAGAGGACCTCCCGCAGACAAATACGATGCCGTTTGGTCAGCATCTAAATACACCGTAACTTTTGGCTTGACCGGCTCAACAACCACATACACATTACTTGCATCATTATTGATAATGTAAAAACCGACTGCACTGTCAGAAGCATGGACAGCAATAGACATGTCTGCATCACTGGGTTCAAGATATCCTGAAGGATGATTATGAATAAGAACATTTCCTGCACGGGCAACACTTTGGTTTATAACCACTTCATCAATCTGCCCCCGAGAACCAAGGGTTACCGACACTACTATTCCGTTCTCATCGATATTTCCAGCCCAAAACACTTCATTTCCACCGGCTTCGGCAATATCACGGCGTAGAGAGGCTATTACTTCTTCAGAAAAACGTTCTTTTGTGTTCAAATTTCCACCCGAAGGCATTGTAGCGCAGTTTTAGCTGTCATTCAATCTATAAATTTCAAAAATTCGTGGAAAAACACTTAACAATTCTTTCTATTTGGTTTATACTGTGTACGCTGCCTTTTTGGGCAGACTATTATCATGTGTGGCTGTTAAGGAGTTTTTGTATGGCAAACACAAATAAAATTACCATTATTGGTGCCGGACAGGTCGGTTCTACAGTAGCTTTTGCGCTCACTTTGAAAGAGCTTGCTTCGGAGATTGTTCTGATTGATATAGCAAAAGACCGCGCTATGGGTGAAGCAATGGATATCAGACAGGGCACCCCCTTTATCGGTCCCGTGTATGTTCATGACGGAGATTATGCAGACGCAAAAGATTCTGACATTGTTATTCTTACAAGCGGTGTTGCACGCAAACCAGGACAGAGCCGTCTTGATCTTGCACAGACAAATGTAAACATCACTAAGAGTATTATTCCTGAAATTACAAAAGTTGCACCCGATGCTCTCTATGTCATTGTTGCAAACCCTGTAGACATTCTGACTTACCAGTTTGTTAAAACAAGTGGAATTCCTGCAAACCGCATTTTCGGTACAGGAACTATGCTTGATACCGCACGTTTCCGCGCTCGCATTGCAGAAACTTATAAAATTGCTCAGGAAAATGTACATGGCTATGTATTTGGTGAACACGGAGATTCTTCTTTTGTTCCTTGGTCACTGGCAAACATTGGTTCTATTCCTGTTGACAAGTATGCAGCATCTTACGAAGGCGGAAAACTTCCTACATTCGACAAAAACGATGTTGAAGACTACATTCGCAAATCGGGCGGAATTATTATTGCCGCAAAGAAATGCACTAACTATGCAATTGGTGTAACAACCGCATATTTGTGTGAGGCTTTAACCTATGACACAGACAGTGTTCTTACTATCAGCACCATGATGAACGGTGAATACGGTATCAACGATGTATGTCTGTCTATTCCTGCAGTTGTTGGTCGCAACGGCATTACCAGCCGCCTTATTGCACCACTTACCGATGACGAAATTGCTTCACTCAAGCACAGTGCAGACTGTCTCAAAGACGTCATCAATCAGTTGGACTTCAACTAATTCAAAATACGCAGGTTAAGCATTATGGAAGAATATAGAATTGAACACGATTCAATGGGTGAAGTAAAAGTTCCCGCAGACAAACTGTGGGGAGCTCAGACTGAACGCAGCCACGAGAATTTCCGCATTGGTGTGGGAATTGAAACCATGCCCCGTGAAATAACAAAGGCATTTGGTTACCTCAAAAAGGCAGCTGCTCTTGCTAACAGCGAACTCAAGCCTCAGAAAATGACTGCAGAAAAAGTAAAGGCAATCAGCCAGGCTTGTGATGAAGTTATTAGTGGCAGTCTTAACGACAACTTCCCCTTAGTGGTATGGCAGACCGGTAGCGGTACTCAGAGCAACATGAACGCTAATGAAGTTATTGCTAACCGTGCAAATGCCATTGCAGGACAGAAGCTGTGCCACCCCAACGATGACATTAACATGAGTCAGTCTTCAAACGACACATTCCCAACCGCTATGCATATTGCAGCAGTTGTTGAAGTAGAAGACAAACTCTTCCCTGCAATTGACCTGCTTGTTGACACCTTTAAGCGTCTTGAAAAAGAAAACGAAGGCATTGTAAAAAGCGGACGCACTCACTTACAAGATGCTGTTCCCATTTCCTTTACACAAGAAATTTCTGGTTGGAGAACCAGTCTCGAGCGCGACAAGGAAATGCTCAAAAGTTCACTTCCCTACCTCAAACAGCTTGCTTTAGGTGGAACTGCTGTAGGAACAGGACTGAATGCTCCTAAAGGTTTTGACGCTTTGGTTGCAAAGAAAGTAAGCGAACTTACTGGAAAAGATTTTGTTACCGCTCCTAATAAATTCCACGCACTTACAAGCAAAGACGAAATTGTATTTGCTCACGGTGCACTCAAAGCTTTAGCCGCAGACTGCATGAAAATTGCAAACGATGTACGCTGGCTTGCATCAGGACCGCGCGATGGTTTGGGAGAAATTCATATTCCCGAAAACGAACCGGGTTCTTCAATCATGCCAGGTAAAGTTAATCCCACTCAGTGTGAAGCAATGACTATGGTTGCTGTACAGGTAATGGGTAACGATGCTACAGTAGGTATGGCTGCAAGTCAGGGTAACTTTGAACTGAACGTATTTATGCCTGTTATTGCATACAACTTCATCCAGTCAACACGTCTTTTAGCAGAAGTAATTGTTAGCTTTAACAACAACTGTGCTGTGGGCATTAGAGCAAATAAAGAAAAAATGCACCACAATCTGCACAATTCACTTATGCTGGTAACCGCACTCAATCCCTACATCGGATACGAAAATGCGGCAAAGACTTCTCATTTGGCATACGAAAAGAACATTTCTCTCAAAGAAGCCTGCGTTCAGTTAGGATTCCTTACAGCAGAAAAGTTTGATGAAGTATTCCACCCGGAGGAAATGGTTAAACAATCTTAGTATTGGGACACGTCGAGTTTGCATCGCAAACTCGAAGAAAAAGTCACTGTGCACAGTGACTTTTGACTGTTCCACCCTGAACAGATGGTAGAACAGGCTTAGGCTTGTTTACAAACAATTTTATACGATAAATGAGGAATTTGGTTATGGAAACAACCAGACACTATGCGTACTTTCCGGGATGCACGCTCAAAAACAAGGCTGTAGACCTTGACCTGTATGCGCGCAAATCGGCAGAAGTACTGGGATTTACTCTCGATGAAATCCCCGAGTGGCAGTGCTGTGGCGGAGAGTATCCGCTTGCTAAAAATGAAATTGCCACAAAGCTGTCCTCAGTGCGTGCTTTGGCAGACGCACAGAAAGCGGGCAAAGAGTTGGTAACGCTCTGTTCTGCATGCTACAATGTTATTAAGCAAGTGAACAACGACATGCGTACCGACGAAAATGTTATTCTCAAGGTTAACAACTACCTCGCACAGGATGACATTCAGTACCACGGCGAAGCAAATGTTGTACACTACCTTGAAGTTTTGCGTGATGTGGTAGGCTGGGATAATGTAAAAGCTGCCGTAAAAAATCCACTTAAGGGAAAGAAAATTGGTGCATACTACGGATGCCTTCTCTTGCGTCCTGCTGGTGTACTTGAATTTGATGACCCAGAAAATCCTCAGATTATCGAAGACTTTATAAAAGCTATTGGTGCTACTCCCGTTATTTACGCTCAGCGCAATGAATGTTGCGGTGCTTACACAGCACTTGAAGATGCAGACATTCCTGCAAAGCGTGCAAAGGCTATTCTTGCCAACGCAGAAGAACAGGGTGCAGACTTTTTGGTAACCAGTTGTCCCTTGTGCCGCTACAATCTTGCTAAAAACAAGGGTGGCAGTAAACTGGATGTCATTTACTTTACAGAACTGCTTGCAGAAGCTCTGGGCGTAAAATGACTTCTAGCGCTACGGTACATTAGGAGGTTAATTGATGTTACAGAGTGAAATAGATGAATGTAAAGAAATCATTGCTAACTTGAGCGGTGTTAATACCAAAAAGTGCATGGTTTGTGGAAAGTGTTCTGGTACTTGCCCTAACTATGATGCAATGGAATATCATCCCCATCAGTTTATTCAGATGGTAGAAAACGGAGAGATTGAAAAACTGATTAACAGTCCATCAATCTACAAGTGTCTTTCCTGCTTTGCTTGCCTTGAACGTTGTCCGCGTCAGGTTGAACCGGTAAAGGTTATTGAAGCAGTACGACAGTTGGTCGAAGCAAAACGCGGTCCACATCATTTGGATCCAGTTCAGGTTCCTGCATTTTTGGACGAAGACATGCCCCAGCAGGCTATTGTAAGCGCTTTCCGCAAGTATAAGCGGTAGTGGGTTTTCTACAAGGAGTTATATTTAGGGATATAAGAATGGAAAGAATTGGTGTATTTGTGTGCCACTGTGGCACAAACATTGCTGGTACGGTTGATGTTGCAAAAGTAGCAGAAGAACTGGGAAAAGTTGACGGTGTTGTCTACTCTACCCACTACACATACATGTGTTCATCAGCCGGACAAAAAATGATAGAAGACCACATCAAAGACGACAAACTGACTGGTGTGGTACTGTGTTCTTGCTCACCCCGAATGCACGAAAAAACCTTCCGTGGTTGTGCAGAAAGAGCTGGACTTAACCCCTTCAAAGTAGAAGTCGCAAACATCCGCGAACAGGACTCTTGGGTTCTGAAAGATATGGGAGAAGCAACCGAAAAAGCAATCGCTTTAGGTAAGGCTGCAATTGCAAAGGCAATTCTTGACACGCCACTTACTCCTGGTGAAACACCCATGACCAAAAGAGCACTGGTTATTGGTGGTGGTATTGCTGGTATTACCGCAGCTCTTGATATTGCAGATGCTGGCTTCCCTGTAGACATTGTTGAAACCAAACCAACCGTTGGCGGAAAGATGGCTCAGCTTGATAAAACATTCCCTACACTGGACTGTGCAAGCTGTATTGTTACTCCAAAAATGACAGAAGTAAGCCAGAACCCCAACATTCGTATTTTGTCTTATAGCGAAGTTCAGAATGTAACTGGCTACATTGGAAACTTTACTGCAACCATCAAACGCAAGGCTCGCTATGTTGATGAAACAAAGTGTACTGGTTGTGGTGCTTGTATTGAAAAGTGTCCCAACAAAAAAGTTCCCAACGAATTTAACCTTAACCTCGACACTCGCACTGCAATTTACATTCCATTTGCTCAGGCTGTTCCTAAAGTTGCAACTATTGACTCAACAGCTTGTCTGCGCCTTAAGGCAATGAAAAATGGAAAAACCGCTTGTGGTTTCTGTGAAAAGGCATGTGCCGCAGGAGCAATCAACTACAACGCAACCGACACCATTTTGGAAGAAAAGTATGGTGCTATTGTTGTTGCAACAGGATACAATCCCATCAATCTTGATAAGTTTGATGAATTTGCCTACAGCCAAAGCAAAGATGTTGTTTCTTCTTTGGAATTTGAACGTCTGTGCAATGCAGCAGGTCCAACAAACGGTCACCTCAAACGCCCCAGCGACGGTCGTGAACCAAAGAAAATTGTCTTCATTCAGTGTGTTGGCTCACGCTGTTCTGCAGACAGTAAAAAAGGTCATGAATACTGCTCGAAAGTGTGCTGTATGTACACTGCAAAGCATGCAATTCTTACCCGCGACCACTACCCCGACACCGAGTGTTACGTATTCTACATTGATGTTCGTACTCCAGGAAAGAACTTTGATGAATTCTATCGTCGTGCAGTTGAACAGTACGGAGTTCACTACATCAAGGGTATGGTTGGAAAAGTTACTCCTCTGTCAGATGGAACTCTGGATGTTCAGGGAAGCGATTTAATTCTTAACCGTCAAGTGCACATCAAAGCAGATATGGTTGTTCTTGCAGCAAGTATTGAAGCAGACAAGAGCGCTCGTCCTCTTGCAACCATGCTTACAACCAGTATGGACAACAATGACTTCTTCCTTGAAGCTCATGCAAAACTGCGCCCTGTAGAAAGCCCCACTGCCGGTATTTTCCTTGCAGGCTGCTGTCAGGGTCCAAAAGACATTCCAGAAACAGTTGCACAGTCATCTGGTGCCGCTGCAAAAGCAATTTGTCTTTTGGTTAAAGACAAACTCAAAAACGATCCGTGCACAGCTCATCCCAACGAAGATGCTTGTAACGGTTGTGGCCAGTGTGCCAATGTTTGTCCCTACGGAGCAATTAGCTATGTGGACAAGGACTTCCGTGGTCCTAACCGCACAACCATTACCCGCCATGTTTCACAGGTTAATACAGCAATGTGTCACGGTTGTGGTGCTTGTACGGTTGCATGTCCGTCAGGAGCAATGGATCTGTTCGGATTCAGCAATAAACAAATCTTAGCGGAGGTGGATAGCGTTCTGTAATAAGCGCTAGAAAACATGATGGAAGAAACTAAGACTACAAATACAGAATGGACACCACGCATTGTAGCATTCTGCTGTAACTGGTGTTCTTATGCAGGTGCAGACCTTGCGGGAAACAACCGCTTGGAATATCCTGCAAATGTAAAAATTATCCGCATACCCTGTTCTTGTCGATTGAATCCGCTCTTTATTTTGCGTGCATTCCAACGTGGAGCAGATGGAGTTATCTTGTGCGGATGCCACCCCGGTGACTGCCACTACACAAGCGGTAACTACTTTGCCCGCCGCCGCATGACTCTTCTGTTCTCAATGCTCAACTATTTGGGAATTGAAAAAGAACGCACTCGCGTAGAATGGTGTTCTGCAGCTGAAGGTGTACGCTTTGCCGGAATCATGAACGACTTCGTTGCACAGGTAAAAGCCCTTGGCGAAAATAAAAAACTGGAGGACGTACGATGCAAAAAGAACTGACGGCCGATCTGGTAAAAATCGCCAAAGAAAAACTTGCAAGCGGACAGGTACAGAGTGTTATTGGATGGCGCAAAGGTCTTTTTGATGAAGACATTACTCCGTCTGTATTCACCAGTGCTGAAGATTTGGAAAAGAATTTTGTCTTTAACAAATTCTGCAAGGCTAACCTGTCAAAATATTTGGTAAAGTATACTCGCGGAATCGAAATTAAAAAGAGCACAACTCGCGTAAATAATGCAATGGCAAAACAGCGCGACCCCAATGCTCAAGATGCACCCATTCCTCAGGAAAAAGTGCTTGTCTTTATGAAGCCTGGTGACAGTCACTCTTTCACCCAACTGCTCAAAGAAAACCGCATTACTCGTGACGATGTATATGTAGTTGCAGTTCCTTGTGCTTGTACTATGGACGAATCTATTCCTGAAGGACAAGGCTGCGACCACTGCAACAACAAAAAGCATGTAACCTACGATGAAATGTTCATGGAACAAAAGACCGTAGAAAATCCTGCACGCTTTGCAGAAGTTGAAAAACTTGAGCACATGAGCGCTAATGAACGTGATGCATTCTGGAAAAATGAATTCTCACGCTGTATTAGATGTAACGCTTGTCGCGATGTGTGCCCTGCATGTACTTGCGAAAAATGTGTCTTTGACAATACGCTTATGTACACCAGTCAGAAAGTTGCGGTTAACGACTTTGAAGAAAGTCTCTACCACATCATTCGTGCATGGCATGTTGCCGGACGCTGTACTGATTGTGGAGAATGTAGCAGAGTTTGTCCCGAACACATTCCCCTTCACCTGTTAAACCGCAAGTTTGTAAAAGACATTAACGAACTCTACGGTGACTACATTGCAGGAAGCGACATGGAAACAAAGCCACCAATGCTGACTTATCAATTCAACGACGCAGAGGCAAGCATTGTCTACGACCGCGACCCCAACAAAAAGGAGGCTGAGTAATGCTTTCACTTCCTGAATCAAAAATAAATGATTTTTTTGCTCAGATTGGTGCAAAAGAAAATCTCTACATTCCCGTTGATAACACTTCAGGAAAGGCTAACTTTGAAAAATGGGAATCTGGAAAAACATTAAGCAAAGCGCTTAAAACAGTGCGCAGTGCAAAAGACTTTTTCTTTCCCAAAGCAGAAAATCTTGTTAACCTTAAACTGGAAGGCAAACATGTAACGGTAGAAGATCCACGCAAAGAACTGGAAGACTTCGTTGTATTTGGTGTACGCGCATGCGATGCAAAAAGTTTTGACATTGTAGATGCCGTATACCTCAACATGACTCCTGTTGACTCTTACTACAAGAACCGTCGCGATCATGGAACCGTTATAACACTTGCTTGTACAGAACCTGCTCAGACCTGTTTCTGTTCAGCCTACAAAATTGACGCTGCAAATCCTGCAGGAGATGTAAGTGCATGGCTTTGTGACGGAACATACTACTTTAAAGCAAACACTCCTAAAGGAGAAAAACTGCTTAAAGATGTTGCCTCTTCACGCGATCATGGAACCGTTATAACACTTGCTTGTACAGAACCTGCTCAGACCTGTTTCTGTTCAGCCTACAAAATTGACGCTGCAAATCCTGCAGGAGATGTAAGTGCATGGCTTTGTGACGGAACATACTACTTTAAAGCAAACACTCCTAAAGGAGAAAAACTGCTTAAAGATGTTGCCTCTTCTCTGTCAGAAAAAGACGATGCAGCAGTTAGCAAACAGCAAGAAGAAACACGCAAAAAGTGTGATGCACTTCCCTTTGCTAAACTGGATCTTTCAAAGTGGCAGGGAAAAGACATGCTCAAAATCTTTAACTCAAAGATTTGGGACGATCTTTCTGCAACCTGTCTTGGATGCGGAACATGTACCTATGTATGTCCAACCTGTATGTGTTTTGACATTCGCGACTTTGACACAGGAAAAGGTGTTAAACAGTTCCGTTGTTGGGACAGCTGTATGTATTCTGACTTTACTCAAATGGCAGCAGCAAACCCACGTCTTTCACAAAAGGAACGTTTCCGCCAGCGCTTTATGCACAAACTGGTTTACTATCCCATGGCTCATGAGGACAACTGGCAGTGCGTAGGCTGTGGACGCTGTCTTGAAAGCTGCCCTATCCACATGAACATTGTTAAAGTGGTAAAGGCATACAACGAATCAGAATCTGACGGAGGCAACAAATGATTGAAGACGCATTGATTCCCCACGTCTGTAAAATTGTCAACATCATTCAGGAAACACCTGATGTAAAGACATTCTACATCCAGGATTTGAACGGTAAAAAACCTTTCGAGCACATTCCTGGACAGTGTGCCATGCTTATGGTTCCCGGACTGGGCGAAAGTATGATTTCTATTACTTCTTCTCCGACACTGGAAGACCATCTTGAGTTCAGTGTAAAAAAATGTGGTCAGCTTACCAGTTGGCTCCATGCTGCAGAAGTAGGACAGGAAATTGCAATCCGCGGACCTTTAGGAAACGGATTCCCTGTTGAAGGCGCACTCAAGGGAAAAGACATTTTGGTTATTGCAGGTGGTATTGGTATTGCTCCAGTTCATTCTGTAGTCAACTATATGATGGATCACCGCGAAAACTACGGACGCATTCAGGTAATTTACGGTTCACGAAGCAAGGCAGATTTGGTTCGCCTCGACGAAATGCAGAATGTTTGGATGAAGCAACCTAACTGTTCAATCAACTTGACTATCGACCGTGCAGAAGAAGGTTGGGACGGACACGTTGGTTTTGTTCCCCCTTATGTTACTGAGTGCAAACCCGACACAAGCATGACCGTCATCATGTGTGGACCGCCAATTTTAATTCACCTTTCTTTGGCAGAACTTAAGAAGATGGGCTTTGTTGACACCCAGATTTTTACTACCATGGAAATGCGCATGAAGTGCGGAATTGGAAAATGCGGTCGCTGCAATATTGGTAATAAATTCGTTTGTAAAGACGGACCAGTATTCAGTTTTGATCAGCTGGGTGAATTACCACCAGAGTACTAAGACAAATGTCATCCTGAATGTATTTCAGGATCTCAGCAAAAAGTTCCAACATCTATTTGGAATGACACTATAGGAGAACGAAATGTCAGAAAAAGAAATGGCAACCATCTACCTCTTCGGAAAAAAATATGAAGTTCCGGCAGAGTTAACAATTATGAATGCTATGGAATACGCCGGCTACCAGTTGAAGCGTGGTTGTGGCTGTAGAAACGGTTTCTGTGGAGCATGTGCTACCATTTACCGCATTAAAGGACAGAATCAGTTGCAGACTTGTCTTGCTTGTTCTAAAAAAGTTGAAAACGACATGTACATTGCAACCCTGCCCTTCTTCCCACTGGTAAAACAGTTGTACGACATCAACAAAGTAAAACCTGAACAGCAACTTATGATGCAGCTGTATCCAGAAATTTATTCTTGTGTAGGCTGTAACGCTTGTACACGCGCTTGTCCCCAGAACCTTAACACTATGCAGTACATTGCCTATGCTCAGCGTGGAGACTTTGCAAAATGTGCAGACCTTTCATTTGACTGTGTTATGTGCGGATGTTGTTCAAGCCGCTGTCCTGCAGGAATTAGTCATCCTCAGGTTGCAGAACTTGCTCGCCGCATTAACGGAAAGTACCTCCAGCCCCAGGCCCAGCACCTTCTTGACCGCGTTGCAGAAATTGAAGCAGGAAAATGCGAAGAAGCAATCAAGAAGTTTGTTGAAATGTCAACTGGCGACAAAGAGCAGATTAAAAATCTTTACAACAATCGCGAGATTGAAAAATAAGGCGGAGGACGAATATGTACGGAAATTACCTTGACGATGCTGCAAAAATTGTAGCTGAAAAACGCGAAGAAAACCTTAAGTTTGAACATGCTCGTCTTACTGCAGA
>AUXO012051512.1_pt1 | contig 11393 bp, 17 predicted proteins | sample 768731 | NCBI WGS metagenome assembly AUXO01 (sample SAMN02715735, study PRJNA202380) | gut metagenome | biome: sheep rumen | host: Ovis aries | place: New Zealand: Palmerston North | reverse complement strand
GGGATAGTAATGTGGATAAATGTGGATAACTTCCCACTTCAATCGAACATACATTCACCTACCAAGTAGATGGGTGGATGAATGACATTGGCATTTGATCCCAGAACAGAAACATCAGTGCATATTTATTCATTTCATTGTATAAAAAATTATTTTCTCATTGTCCAATAAATGGGACTCTGTAAACGTTTACACAGTTTTACAGACTGTCGGAAATATGGTACTATAATCCTAGGCAAATTGTGCCTGTTTAGAAAGGTGGTCAGCCTTATGATTAACAATTTTGAGAAGTTTACAAGAAACAATGAACGCCGCTATGATATGGAGATGCTTGTTGGCAATCTTCTGAAAGCGGAGATCATCAACGAAGAGACGACGGTGCGCGTCATCAGCCGCATCGATCGTCAAGCTAGCGATTTCAACCTGCCTGCTGAGGAGAACGCGCAGAGATGGCTTGACGCTACTATGTCGTGGGTCTACAGCTTCAGCTATGACGTCGACGAAGATCTGCTTATACTGGAGGTGGAATGATGGAAAACAAAGAACACATTCTTAAACTTCTGTTGATCTGCCTTCAGGAGACTCGGGCCGGTGAGGATATCACCGGCATCGAGATCCGGCGCGATAACTATTCAAATGAATTCGCTCGGATCACATACCAGAACGGATTCCATCAGGATGTAAACATAACCGCGGACAGCGGCCTTGCAATGATACACAGCGTGGTGGAGGCGCTTTACTGATGAATAAAATACGAATGGAAATCAAGCTCTCAAATGGCAAAGATGAGCACGTTCTGAAGTTCGGCGAGGGACATCTGAAGATCATGATTGCGGCGTTGTATGATTGGTATAGCGCTGACGGTGAGGAAGAATATATTTCTGATGAAATGTCCGATGTGCTGAATTACTTCTATGATTGTCTGAAAGAAGACGATGACGATTATGTCACATTGTATGACGGAGGCGATCTGTATGAGTAAACCCTATTTCCTTTTGATCGACCAGAAGCGGAATGTCTGCCAGATCCCCTACGATTACGAAGATCTGCGCGACTGGCTCGCATATGCAGCGAAGGATTCCGCCAGCAGGATTACATCCTGCGAGACAAACAAGCAGCTTATAGACCTGATCCGCGCATATCTGAAGATGACGCGCGAAGAAATGATGAAGGAGGACTAATATGGAATACAGAGGACACAAGCTTGATGGTATCACGATGAAGATAGGCCATGCCCACCTGTTATTGGCAGGCGATGATGGTGGGTATTCACACATCGAACTTTATATAGAAGATCTCCGCCTGATCTACAGAGCGATGGTAAACAATGCGTGGAATGCGTCCGAATCGACGTTTAAGGCGTCGATGGCACTGGCCGACGGAATAGAGCGAATGCTGCATGACTGCGGTTATCATGTATTTGAGGATGAAAAGGAGGACTGATCATGGAACACGATTTTACATTGGATCAGATGCAACTGATTTTTACAGCAGTCTCTGCGCGGTTTGAGGAGATCGCGAAACTTTGCGTAGGTTATCCGGAACTCAAAGAGAGCAGAACGCAGTATGCGAGTCTTATGGGAGTAATTAACAAGATCATGGCGGATCAGCGCTATGAAATGAATAAGGAGGACTAAACATGGCACATATCGGAATACCTGCTATCTATAGAGGTCAGCAGCTGATGAGAACCATGCCGGATGACGTTAAGGAGTTCTACAACGGTACAGACTTCAAGGTCGCTGTCGATCTGGCCGGCATCGTCTGGGTTAAGTGGTTCGGCGATTGCTGGGTTGGGATCTACGAAGAAAGCGAGAAAGACGCACTGATCGAGTATTTTAGATACATTATGAAAGCAATGAAGGAGGACTACAATGGATGCAAACACAATTATCCAGATCATCGGCAGCTTGGGATTCCCAATCGCCGCCTATCTGCTGATCTTCTGGGAGCTGCATCAGCAGCAGGAAGAGCACAAAGAGGAAATGGAGAAAATCACGGCGGCGCTGAACAACAACACAGCGGCCATCTTGGAGCTGAGCGGGAGGTTGAAAGATGATCAAAGGAATTGACATCAGTCACTGGAATCGAAACCAGATCAACGAGGACACGATCTGCGAGTATGCAAGCACCGGATTCGTCTTCATGAAAGCATCTGAGGGCATCGGCAACACTGATCCGATGCTCGCAACATATGCCGGAGACTGGCTGGATCTCGACAACCCGCATCTAGCCAATCAGGCATACTTTTCCATTGGATTCTATCATTACTGCCGGCCGGAAACCGGCAACGATCCGCGCCGTGAAATGACGTATTTCTGGCGCACCGTCAGACCGTACCTGCATACCGGCGCCGTCCTGGCTCTTGACATCGAGGGGGAAGCGCTGAAGATGGGAGCGTCAGCTCTCAATCAGTGGGTCGAGGAAGCCGCCGAAGCCATCCGCGATCTATCCGGCAAGCCGCCGATGATCTACTGCGGGAAGTCAACGCTTCCTTATATCAGAAACGCAGCAGCGCACGACTGCGGCCTGTGGCTTGCGAAATGGTCGAATGACGCGCCCACAAAGGAAGACATCAAGCCGTGGCCTTTCTGGGCGGTCTGGCAGACCGGAATGAAACACGGTCTTGATGTAGACTATTTTAACGGAAGTCAGGATCAGTTCCGGCAGTACGCTGTTAAACTGCCGCGTGACTGATGGCGCGGAGAAAGCTGCCGGAATCGTTTGAGATAATTCAGGACATAGCGCAGCGAGCAGCAGCAGGCGATTCGGCAGCATATAAGGAACTAGGCCAGATCAACCGGCATCTGGCCCGCGTGGCAAACGACAGACTGCGTGCGCTGGAGAAGAAAAGCGGCACAGCGACTGCAGCGTATGGATTCGCGGAAAAGGCATCTAAAACGACCGGAACCGGCGGAGCGCGTCCGCGTTTTTCGGAAGCGGTGAAGGGGTCCGAAGAAGAACTGCTGCGGAAAGCAGAAGACGCGTACCGGTTTCTGAATTACAGATCATCTACCATTTCCGGCCTGCGGAAACAGGAGGAGGGCGTCGTAAAGGGCCTTAAAGAAGCCGGCTATGAAGTGGGCGATAAACGCGCATTTATGGATTTTATGAGATCATCCGCATGGTCGGAGATGAAGAGAATCTACGGCACGACAAATACGAAAACGGACAAAAACGGCAACGTGATCAGCCGCGAAACAGGCGCGATGACGATCGTGACGGATGCGATCAGCCGCGGCGCATCACTCCGCGAGCTGATGCAGGCATATGAGGACCGGCAGGAAGCAGGCCGCAGCGCATTCGCCGTGATTGATGACTGGGTAACGATGTATGAGGACGATTCAGATACCGACTGACGATGGGACGCTGACCGGCGAGATCTACGACCAGACGGAGATAGACTGGGACCGGATTCTGTACGGAAAGAAAAGCAGGAAGAACCGGATCAAGTATTATGACACGCCGGTCGCGTTTGATATTGAAACGACGAACATCACCGACACAGATCCGCCATATGCTTTCATGTACCACTGGCAGATGTGTTTTGGAGATCAGGTGGTATTCGGCCGCACATGGTCCGAATTCAGGGAGCTGCTTGACAGGTGCAGGCGCTTCCTGAATCTCTCGGAGTATAACCGTCTGGTCATCTATGTCCATAATCTCGCTTTCGAGTTCCAGTTCATGCGGCGCTTTGTAAGCGTTACGGAAATGTTCGCCAGAGCAGAACGGCATCCGGTCAGGTTTCTGGTGAATGGCTGCATTGAATTCCGGTGCAGCCTGATCCTGTCGAACATGAGCCTGGCAAAATTCTGCGAGAATTCCCGCGGCGTCAGATACCAGAAGATGAGCGGCGAAGCGTACAACTATAATAAGATCCGGACCGCGGCCACACCGATGACAGAGCAGGAGGAAGCCTATTGCTATTGCGATGTGCGCGGTCTGTGTGAATGCCTGGCTGACAGACTGAGCGAGGATAGCATGGCGTCAATTCCTCTGACATCAACCGGTTATGTCCGCCGCCAGTACCGGCGAGCGATGCAGAAGAATCCGAAGAACCGCGAGATTCTGACGCTGTCGGCACTCGATGCGGAGCAGTATAAGATGTGCCGCGACGCTTTCCGCGGAGGAGACACGCACGCGAATCTGCTGTGGGCCAATCAGCATCTGCACGATATGATGTCATTCGATCTGCAATCGAGCTATCCGGCGTGCATGATGATGGATAAGTATCCTGTCGGCGGATTCTTTCCGGTCCGGTATGAGGATCTTTCTAAGCTGGGGCCTGATTATGCGTTTATGTGCCGGATCCGGATGGAAAAGGCAAGCTATGCAGGGTCCTGCGGTATTCCATACATTCCGGTCGCGAAGTGTTACATAGAAGGTGAACGCGTATCAGATAACGGTCGCGTCCTCTATGCTGATGTGCTGTATATGACGGTTACAGACATCGACCTCGAAATCATCCGAAAGGAATATGGCTGCAGGCGGCTCGATATCGGCGGCATCTATGCGGCGAAATATGGGTATCTCTCGAATGAGTTCCGGCAGGTCCTTCAGCAGCTCTATGCACAAAAGACAATGCTGAAGGGCGATGACTCTGCCTACTATGAATACGTTAAAAGCAAGAACCGCGTCAATGCGTCCTTCGGCATGATGTGTACGCGGATCGATATGCCGGAGATCCTATACGAAAACGGAGAATTTCGCGTCGAGGATAAAAGCACCGCTGAAGCACTCGAACGATACTACAATAGCAGGAACTCTTTTCTGTCCTACCAGCACGGTGTCTGGGTCACGGCAAACGCACGCAGGCGGCTCCGTGAAATGCTCTGGACCGTCGGGCGTGATACGGTTTACTGCGATACTGATTCAATCAAGTGCAAAGGTGATCATACCGCAGAATTCGCCGCCGTAAATGAGCGGATCATGAAAGAAGCGGAAGCGGTCGGAGCATACGCCGATGACCGGAACGGACGCCGGCAGTATATGGGCATCTGGGATTATGAAGGGCGATACACGGATTTTAAAACCCTCGGGGCGAAGAAATACGTGTATATTCAGGACGGCCATATCACAAGCACGATTGCCGGCGTGAATAAGCAGGCCGGACGGAAGTTCTTCGAGAAGAACGGAATTGACGCTTTTAAGATCGGCCAGGTTATTCCTGACTCCGGTCATCTGGTGGCCTACTATGATGACTCGGACATACATGATATCTGCGTCAGAGGATGCCACATGATGACCGGCAGCAGCGTGGCGCTGATCGACGATACATATACCATCGGCGTGACCGGTGAGTATATGGACCTCCTCGAAAAGGCGCTTGCCAACAGAACAGATATTTGATACAATGAAGACGAGCTACCAAATCCAAATTGCTGCCGGTGTGGCGAGCACCGGCGGCGCCATTTTAAGAATAGGAGAAATGAAGATGAACAAGGTTTTACTGGTAGGCAGACTGACTGACGATGTAAAAACAAAGGGCTACGGAAAAGGCAAGGATGCGGGTACATACGCTAATTTCACTGTGGCAGTCGACCGTGGCGGCAAAGATCAGCCATGCGATTTTATCCGATGCGTCGCATTCAATTCTACTGCTGATTTCTTGGAGAAATACACCGGCAAGGGCGTCAGAATCGCGATTGAAGGAAGCTGGCAGACTGGCAGCTATGAAGATAAGGAAAGCGGCAAGACGGTATATACGAATGACTGCTATGTGCAGCGCGTAGAATTTGCCGATGGCCGGAAAGACGACGACAGAAAGGACAGACGGAGATGAAGTGGTTTGATATCCGCGAGTACGCGCAGATATTAAGGCCGTTAAATTTCATCATCGGCGGGCGCGGGATAGGGAAGACCTATTCCGCGCTTTCTTTTATGATGGATCAGGGAGAGCCTTTTATCTATATGCGCAATACTGATACACAGATGAGGGAATCTGCTTCAGAGTTTGGTAACCCGTTCAAGCGGCTGAATCTGGACCGCGGCACGCACTGGAGGATAGAAGTGCAGTCAAAGCACTATATCATCTACGATGATTCGGATGATGAACAGGTCATGAAGGGCTACGGCGTCGCGCTGTCAACATTTGAGAACCTGCGCGGCGTGGACCTGTCAGATGTTAGATACGTCATATTCGACGAATTCATAGAACTGAGAACTTTAACTTTTGACCAGTTCCGGACATTCTCAAACTTTTACGAAACCGTAAATAGGAACCGCGAGCTGCTGGGAGATCCGCCGTTAAAGGTCATCCTGCTGTCAAATGCGCAGTCGCTGGCATCGCCGATCCTGCAGGGGTATGGTCTGGTCGACCAGATTACGCGGATGACGGAAGCAGGAACAGAGATCTGGAAGGATAACGTCCGGCTCCTGATCCTGCCGGCATCGGATGTGAGCGAAGCGAAGAAACAGACGGCGCTTTATCAGGCCACAAAGGGAACGAGCTTTTATCAGGAAGCTATCGAGAATAAATTCGCGCATGACAGTTTTACCGGCGTGAAGAAAAGAAACCTGAGAGAGTATCTGCCATACTGCGCCATAGACGGCATCTACATTTACCGGCATAAAAGCACATACCTTTTCTATGTGTCCCGATCCGCGCACGGCATGGAGGTATTAAAGAGTAAGGACAGCCTGCCGCTTTTCCTCCGGCTGTATGGCCGCGAGCTATCTGAAGCTTATGTTCGAGGTCTGGTGGAGTATGAAAGCTATTCCATTAAATTGCTATTTACATCGTTAATAGTTATATGATATAATTGTTTTGCGGCGGAAGTATTCTGCGCAGGTCAACCTCGGAAGAGGGCGCACGGCTGACCACCTGCTGCCGCCGCATTTGAATTGGTCGCATAGAATAGGAGTTACGATATGGATAATGAAAACCTGACAGCAGAGCAGCTGCAGCAGATGTTAGCGGACAGCCAGAAGGCCGGCGAGGATCTCACGGCAGAGCGCGACAGCCTGAAAGAGGAACTGAAGCAGGCGCAGGAAGATCTTGCGAAAATGAAAGACGAGCTGCAGGAAACTAAGAAATTAAATTACACACTTGGCCGCCGGCTGGATGTCTCCCACAAGCAGGAAAGCGCGGAGGACATCCTTGCGGCTCTTTATAAGGAGGAAAAAACAAGATGACAACTGATCAGATCTACAGCCTTGTCAATCAGGTGTCGGCGCAGGCGCTCGGACAGCAGGCGCTGACTGCGACAGACGCGGCATCGCTTGTGTCCCTGGGCAACGTGGTGCTGAATTCGACAAGTAATACCGAAGCATTCCTGAACACTCTGGCGCAGAGAATCGGTCGCACGATCATGAGCTTCCGTCAGTACCGGAACCGCCTGCGGGATATGGTTCTCAATGATTTTGAATACGGGGCGATCCTGCAGAAGATTGCGGTTCAGATGCCGGAAGCAAAACCGGATCCGACCTATTCCCTTGTGAACGGCGTTTCTATCGATCCGTGGGAGGTGTCGAAGCCTGAAGCAGTTCAGAAGCTTTTTGCGAAGCGGACGCCGTATATGTTCCATATCACGATTCAGGAAGAGACGCTCAGAGAAGCATTCCTGTCTGAATCCGGCATGGCTTCCTTTATTGGAACTGTGATGGGCGAGGTTCGGAACGCGATTGAGATTGCGCTTGAAAATCTCGGACGCGCGACCATCGCGAACTACATCGCAGAGGTGGACGGCACAGCCAGAACCATCGACCTGTCGACAGCGTTCACAGCAGCAGGTTATACATCCGCAGCATCGCTGCAGAATCCGGAGTTTCTGCGTTTCGCGATCCAGACAATCAATAACACGATCGATATGCTGCAGGAAAGCACAATCCTTTATAATGACGGCACAAAACCGCGGTTTACGCCGAAGGAAGATATGCGCATCAAGCTTTCTTCCAATTTCATCCGTGCGGCAGAAACCGTGACCGAATATGCTGCTTTTAATCAGCAGTTCATTGAAACCGACGGAGTCTATGACAAGATGACTTTCTGGCAGGCAGCACAGACTCCGGATTCAATTCTGGTTGAACGAGCATCCGACGGCGCAGAAACGAACGTCACCGGCCTGATCGGTGTTATCTATGACCGCGACGCGCTCGGCATCTACCAGCAGCGCGAGCGGATCGCGACTACACCAGTCAATGCACGCGGACTGTACTATAATCAGTTCTGGCACGAAAGACAGTTGTGGTTCAACGACCTGTCGGAGAACTTTGTTGCGTTCAAGATCTGAGGAGGTGAAGGGATGAATACACAGGTATTACATTGTCGTTTCAAGACCAGCACAGACGATGCTGCCGTCTATGAACTTGACGAGAAATTAAAGTCGCCAGATCTTGTAACAATTCTGGCGAATAATTGTCCTGTTGTTATAATTATAGATGGGGCCATGCAGGCTGTTACTCTGCCATCAGTAATTGGCTTAGAAAACTCAGGAGATGAGAAACTAGGTGTAGCACTGGCATTTACAAGCATCGTCCCGGGCAGTGACAATCCAGCGACTCAGGTTATGCGGGCAATGAATGGGGCTCGGATTATGGACAGCGTTTCAGGAGTTACAGATTTAATTCCTGAATTGGTATATTTAGTTATTGGAGATATTAAATAATGCAGATTCGCCTTTTTCGTTTCACGAAACGCTCAAACTCAACGGCCAGACCGTCAACAGACGGCTGGCCTGTTGATGTCCTTTTAAAGGATGAGACAAGCATCCTGCGGCCGTCATTCCTCCTGAAGCATGATCCGACTGAGCCGGCGGAAGTATATGATTACAACTATGTCTTCTGTCAGGAGTTCGAGAGATACTACCACATCACGAACATCGAAGCGGTCAGAAATGACCTCTGGAGGATCGACTGTGACGTCGATGTGTTAGCGAGCTGGAAAACACAGATTCAGGCGGCTAGCGCGTTCGTGGCGTATGATGCGACGCTGCCAAACACGCAGATCGTTGACAGCCGGTTATCCGTTCAGACTGATAACGTTCTGCAAATCCGGACAGGCACGTTTCAGACGCTCGGCCTGCTGGATCTGCAGGGGTATCAGGCCATCGTTATTACCGTCATCGGCAAGACGAATATAGCAAGATACCTGATTCAGCCGATTCAGGCGGCTGCGATCATGCAGCAGATTGACAACTGGATGGATGGCGCGGACATCCTGCCGATTCCTGCATGGTCAGGAAGCTGGACGGACTCGCTGCGCCATGTTGCGGAGGTTCTGGAAGTCATGACGCACAACCTGACGACCGGTTTCCGGCAGCTTGTATCATCGGGAAAGGCAAGCGATAACATTATGTCGGCGATTACGCTGCCGACATCATATCCGGCGCTTGTGAGCCGCGGAACCAGTACGCCGCTGCTGCTCGGATCCTACGACACCGGCCTGCCGGCTGTGAAGCTGAATGACACGGTAAACGACAGGTATCTGATCGACAGCGCCGACGTGGCGATTCCCTGGGTGACTGCCGACTGGCGGAGACAGTCACCGTATACCATGATCAGCCTGTATATACCTTATCTCGGATACATCAATATTTCACCTGCATCGGTTATGAATGACGTGACGATCAGGGTAACGGCCACTGTTGACATCTTTTCCGGAGACTGTCTCTATACAGTATACGGCGTCAATTCCAATGCAGGCCTGCATCCGATCGGCAGGTATTCGACGAACATTGCCGCGCCGTATTCCATCGGCAGAAGCAACCAGACGCCGCTGAATACCGTGACGAACCTGATCACAGCAGCCGGCGGAGCTGCGGCGATGCTCGGCGGAAATCCTGCAGGCGCTTCAGGCGTGATAGGCGGCGTTATCGGCAGCATCGAACCGCAGCCGACTGCAATATCTTCGGCTGGCGGAGGGACGGCTATCGCGGAGGTGTCCTCTGTGACGCTGACACTGAATTATCATGATACGAATGTCGCGCCATCTTCTGTCAACGCAGTAATCGGAACGCCGACCATGGAAACGGCGGCTATGTCCATATTCTCTGGATATGTCGAGACGAGACATTTCTCTGTTTCAGGCGCGATGACAGAGAGGGAGCGGACGGAGATTAACAACCTGATGGATGGAGGTGTTTATATTGAATAAGAATGCCGACCTGATCCCATTTCAGGATATGCTCAACGAGTATCTGGCGCTGAAACCGGCAGATGTCGACGGCGTGCTGAATACGTCGTCTTTCTACTGGCGCCACTGGTGCCTAAAGAAGATTTTCGGTAGGTTTGAATTCACCGGCCTGCCAGATGACTGGGACTTTGACTACTTCTTAACCACGCTGTTTCTTGAGGGTCATCTGGCAATCACTGACACATCGATGGGCGTGCTGCCGTTAAGGTGTGGCCTGTCTGGCCTGAACGTGTTCTCACATCCGACAACGGCAGTGATTGCTAATCCGATCCTCGGGAGCTTTGAAAGAGAGATTGACACAACCTGCGCTCTGGTAAAACTGCAGTACGACTATGCCGGATGTGGATGGATGCTGCAGAGATACGCTACCATGCTCGCAATGTGTGATTCCGGTATCGCTGTCAACCTGATGAACAGCAAGGTTGCCGCGGTATTCATGGCGGAGTCGAAGAACCAGGCGGAGACAATGAAGAAGATGTATGACGAAATCAGCAGGGGAAAACCTGCCGTATTCGTCCGTGAAGGGACATTAACAAAGGATAATGTGTACTCCATGCACGTTAAAGAGAATTATATCGCGGATCAGATCCAGCAGACCAAAGGAGAGATCATCGACGAATTCCTGACGGAGATCGGGTACAAGAATGCCAATTCTGACAAGAGGGAAAGGCTTATTTCTTCGGAAGTGAACGCAAACAACGAAGAGGTGCGCGGATCCGTCGAACACTGGCTTGAAACCATACACGAAGGATTAAAGCGCGCAAATGAACTGTATGGCCTGAATCTGGCTGTACGGCTCCGGAGCTTCGGAGAGGAGGGCGAACAGAATGAATCTGCAGAATCAGCTGGATTACCTGCCGTCACTGCTTGATGTTGTTTCCGTCCCTGCGCCGCTGTCAAAGGAGCTGACGCAGTCGGCAATTATGATCCGCTGCGGATTGCTGACGCCTGTTTATTCGGAGCCGGAAACCATGAAAGCAGCACTTGATTTCTGGTTCCGCTCGCATCAGTGGAACATCGAACATCTGCTTAAAATTGTGCAGGCGGAATACTCACCGATCGAAAACACGGACAAGTACGATGACTGGACGCGGAAGATCGACACGGACAAGCGCGGAACAAGCAACGCGGAACGCAGCGCATCCGGAACCGATTCTGACCAGTCGAGCGGCAGGAAGGAAACAACCACCTCCGGCACATCATCCGGAAACCGAACCGAAGTGACGGACGGCGAAGGAACGGAGAACACCGGAACCAATTC
>AUXO012028314.1_pt1 | contig 11394 bp, 4 predicted proteins | sample 768731 | NCBI WGS metagenome assembly AUXO01 (sample SAMN02715735, study PRJNA202380) | gut metagenome | biome: sheep rumen | host: Ovis aries | place: New Zealand: Palmerston North | reverse complement strand
GGATACGGTGCAGATTCTCACTGCTTTTCTCTTTCACAGTCCCCATCACGTTGCTTTACGTACCTATGATCTCAATCACATGTTTGCCACTACAAGATCTTCCAACTGTCAATTCAGTATGCCCGTAGGATAAGATGGAATTACTTAAGGTAAACCTTAAACCCATATTTATATACTTATCCAGCCTCGGAAACTTTATATTTATTTATTGTACCAACATGTCAAAGAACGTTTATTAAATATTCTGGGATTCGAACCCAGGCGATGAGGTTTTCCCTTTCATCAGGGTTTTGAAATTATCTCGACTCCCGCAATTGGCCACTCTGCCAAATATTTAATAATTGTAGCCGGTTCGGGATTCGAACCCGAATGGCAAGAATGAAAATCTTGAATCCTAACCTTTAGATGAACCGGCCATTATGTCAAAGAACTAATTCAATTTTAGAAATTGAGAAAAAATACTCTGTTGACTTACCGTTAGTCTACCATGCCTTATTAGGTGCTTTAATCGGATTCGAACCGACATTTCCAGAGTTTTGTATGGATAACGGGATTCGAACCCGTATCTTTAGCTTGAGAGGATAATCACCTGACCTATTAGTAAGATACCCACATATTAAATATTATTAATATTCAAATATTATTTGTTTTCGTTTACAATTATAATATAGTATCTTTAGATTTTGTTTCAAAATATTTTAATTTTTTTTCTAATTTTTTTAATTTCTTAATTTCTTATATAACTAAAAACTCCGGAATTTATATTCCGGAGTTCTACTTTATATATTAGTATTAAATTATATAATCATTATTATATTTTAGTATATCCGGAAACATTTGTCTAAATTCAAAGCTCAATCCACAAGGTTCACCAAAAATTGATGATCCGAAAATTGATTCAATATGTTGACTTAATTGCTTCATGTTATACTTATTTTATAATCTTATTATTTAAGATATTTACTATCTTTATAATTTATAATAATGGAAATTTCATAAATAAAATATTCCATATTTAATCTTACTGTTTAAGATATTTACTATCTTTATAATTTATAATAATATTAAATTAGATAAATGTTAAAAGAATTTCAATTTTTTTAGAAAAAATTTCTTATTCTGATAATTTTACTATTATTTTTAATTATATATAATATATAGTAAGATTAATAATATGTTCAAACCTTTATTAAGAACATTACCAACGTTATCTGGTAATTTTACAATTGCATGTAAACTTAGAGAATTCAATAAAGAAAATAATAATGAATATTCTACATATGTTAGATTAGCAAATATGATTCCATTACAAAATTTCATGTCAAACAAAAACATTGAAATTAATTTATTGGATGGAAAATATGAATATGATGTAGCAAAATATTACTATTACTATTCAAATGTATTTTATAAGCATAATTACACATATAATAAAAATAATTATGCAATTTTAGATTTAGACTCTATATATAATTACAATAATGATTCTCGTAATAAAGATTATGAATTTGGTTGTAAACGTATTCAATTTAGTCAGCATGGAAGTCAATTTAATTTCTATGCTCCAATATATATAGATAATATTAATGACTTACCAGAATATTTCTGTATTAATATTGTTATTAATGACCATTTAACTAAAAAAATAAAAATATATATAAATAAAGATAATAAAAGAAATTATCTTAAAAATTACTTAGTAAGATATTTAAAACAAATAGATGAACGAGTAATATTTTGTTTACCAGAATCTTTACAAGCAACATATTTTGGTATTGATATTAGAAATGGTGGTATAAGCCAATATAAAGATAATGTATTTGGTAGTTTATATATTAATCAAAAGACAATTAATAACTTTGATTATACTATATGCAAAGGATTTGAAAGAAATAATATTATAATGAGACAAATCATTCCTTTAAGTTTTTCATTTAATATTAATGATTTGTTTAATAATTATGAACGTGATTTCTTTACAGGAGCAAAAATGCATATAAATGGAAATTATTTTACTAAAGGAAATACTGTATATGATATGTATGATTTTGATATTAACTATACAAATAGTTTTAAGAATTTCAAAAAATATAATGAATATACAGGAGCATATGATTTCGTTATTGGAAAAGACTCAAATAATAAATCAATAAATATAATGGATGTTGGGTTCCCTGCATTAAATGAATCCAAATATATTAAATATGCATACACTAATAAAATAACACCAATGTATTGTAAATTTAAAATGATGTTATCTGATGATAGTAATCCTTATATAACAAATATTAATTTTGCATATTCATATAACCAATATCCAAATCAGAAATATGGAGAATTTCCTACAATGTTTAAAGGATTATTTCCAAAAATCATTATTGATAATAATGATTTAAAACTTCCTATTGGAGCATCATTAGATAAATATTATAAAGTAATAAAGAACACCGGTAATAAAGTTATTATAAATACTAACAATATTGACAAATATAATAAATTAATGTCTAACTATTGTTCATCATGGTATAAAATAAATAATAATTTTGATACTGATAATTTAGATGATTTCTTTAATAATGAAAATTGGTCAGACGTTAAATATGGATATTCATATTTTAATGGAATATTATATAATTTGAAAGATATTGGTAAAATTGATAAATTTGGTGTATTCTGTGATGTAAAATTAAATTATTTAAGTGAATCTAATATATATAATAACTTAATTAAAGGTAATATAATTTTAAGTGGAGAAACATTGTCATCTGGTAAAAAATTCTTTAATTATAATCAATCATATGATATGAAAATATATGATAATGATTATAATATAGAATATTTTAATAAAATTGTTGATATATCATTAAATAATTTTTCAGAAGATAATGTTAAAATTAATCAAAATATGATTAAAGATATCTATGGAACATATATAATTGAAGAAAATTTTATCGAAGAAAATATGTTCTATAAAATTGATGATATATTTAATCAATTTAAAATTTATTTATCTATACAAGAATTAAAAGATAAATTAATAGAAAAACAAATAAATGGATTTGAATTATTAGAAGCATACAATAATATAAATTTCTTTAATGAAAAATATGACAGTATATATGGAGAAACTGTTAAACAATTTATGCTTATTGGAAAAACATATGACACACAAGAATATCAAGAAAAATATAATTGGCTTTATAATTTATTATATTATACTACACAGTTAACGAAAGAAAAATATAAAGTTAGTGATAATTATAATTCAATATATTATAATGAAGATATTAATGGTAAATTGTGTATGTTTATCAAAAACAGATTTATTCATAAAACAGATTTATTGAATATATTAAAAGAATATAATGAAGACTTATTAAAGTTTGGTGATCTGAATCAACTTGTAAAAATTTGTTTTAATTATTTTGTAGAAAACGAAAGAAACATATTTCATAATATTAGTAATATTGATTCTCCAATTTTAGATGAAAATGGGAAAACAATTAGATTGTCATTAGATAATTGGCTTATTAATCAAATTGGAACTGATTTATTTAATGAATTAAAAACTCATTATGCTTATTCGCAATTTAGAACAATTTTATTACAAATGATTACTGAATATAATAGTGATTCAAGTATAACACCAGATAAAATTAATCCTAATGAAACAATAAAAGGGCATAATTTAATATTTCTATCAAATTATTTATCATTATTGCAATCATATAAATTTGAAATACTTGGTAATAAAAATGGAATTGATATAAAAGATTATTTTATAAAAAATGAATCAAATGAAAAGGACATATATGTTGATCCATATAATTTAGAAAATTATATAGATTTATATAATAAAAATCATAATGATAAAATATCAAAAAAATTTACATATAGAAAAATATTTAGTAATATAATTGATAAAAATCATTTAATAGAATTTTGTCAAAAACTTAAGAATTTTGATAATGATTTAAATCCAATAATATCTAACGTAAATTTATTGGATATTATATATGTAAAAGAACGTTGCTGGTATATTGAAAATAATGTAATTGATATTAAAGATAGATATATTTCATTATATGATTATCTTTATAATAAATTCGTTGAAATTGGTAATAAAGAACGTATTAAATATAAATCATATACAAGTAATGAAAATAAAGAAGTTCAAAATCAATTAGAAAATAGATATTTAACATGTCTTGAAGATTTTCTAAAATATTTCATATATTTACATAAATCAAATAATAATGGCTTAATATTACAATGGTTAGAAAATTCATTATCTGATACAAAATCAGAATCAAATAAATTTATATTACATATTGAATTATTAGATACAAATATTTCAGAATCATGGAATATTGAATTAGATTTATGTGTTTATAAAAATATGATATTGTTTGATAATAACTTAAGAAAATTAATACAAAATAATTTATTCTTATATTTATATGTCAATGATAAAATGTCTTTAGAAAATTTAAGTATGTGGCCTATTATTTCATCAAATGATATTAATAATTCAAAATATATATATAAAGACACTGATGATTTTTTGACACCATTATTTACAAATATTTATTTTAATGAAGATGATTTTAATAATTTAAAGCAAATGATATCTAAAGAAAAAATAAATATAAACAACAAATATGTATTGTCAAGTAATAAATATTTTAAAGAAATAAATGTTGATGAAACATTTAACACGTTAATTATAAATAACGATAAATCTATATACAATATTATTGATAACATTAATAATTTATATAATATTTTGAATAATGACATATTAGATTTATTAAATCAAATTAAAAATTTATTATCAGATTGTTTTAATTTCACATATACTTTATATGATCAAAATGCTGAACACTATTATTTGCAAAAAATATTATTAGAATCATATATTAATAATTTAGAAAACGAAAATAAGCTAAATAACGAAATATTTGATAATAATTATAAAGACATATTTATTGAATTAAATATTATTCAAGATCAATCTTTATTATTTACTGATATTAAAGATGATATAAATATATTGCAACGAGTAAATGATTCTTTAGTTAAATATCAATATCAATATAATATATATACATATTTAAAAAAATTAAATGTATATAACATATTTAATATGATTGATAACATTATCAATGATTTACTATCATATAAATTAAACAATATTGATTTATTGATTAAAAATGATGCAAATATAAAACATATTATAAATTTATTACAAAATATTAATAATATTTATAATGAACAAGTTTTATCATTGTTTAATAATGTTAAAAAATTACTTAATAATTTATATAATACTAATAGTTATTTTAAATCATCAATAAGTAATTTTAACATAAAAGGATTACATATTAATACATTATTATCAAATAAAGATATATTTATTGAACAATTAAGAAATACAACATTTAGTGTAAATTGGATTAATGAAATTTCAAATATTAATTCATATAATAACATTGAAAAATTAACATTTAAAGATAAATGGAATGAATATTGTTTAGATAATGATATATATACTGAAGATATTAATTCTGATAATTATATTGAGCAAATTAATTTAATTATTGATTATCTTAAAAAATATTATAATGATTTATATTATAAAATAATTGAAAGCAAAGGCATAATTTTATATTCAATAAGTAACATATTAAATATTGATTATAAACCTATTTTATGTGATAAATTTAATTATAATGATTTATATAAAATATATACATATGATTATAATGGCCAGACATATGCATTTTATTTTATTAAAATAAATGTTGATAATACTAATAATTCATTTAATGTTCTTAATGAATTTAATCTTAATGTAAAATTTGATTCAATTGATGGTGTATTAATTAATGATGCAAAGTTTAATGATTTCTTTAATAAAATATTTTATTTATTAGAGCCTTTTTTAAAATTAAATATATTTAATGAATTCACAAAAAATATAAATACTATCATATATCCACACGAGTCAGAAATTAATATTGAATATATAGGATCTATTACAAATAATGATACAACAAAAATAAGATATAGCAATTTAACAGATGATGGCGTATTATATGATAATATTGTTAAAATGTCAAAATCTAAAAAAATTAAATTATTAAGATACTTTAATTATATTACACCTTTGTTAGTTAAAACAAATGTAATAAATGACACATGGGAATTACAATTTATAGACAATAATAATATTAGTATATATAATAAAAAATATAATATATTAAGTAAAGAAAACATTAATATTTATAAATATAATGGTATTAAATATTATACTGGAGTATATTCAACTTCTAATGAATTATTTATGAAAAACAATAACATTGAAATTCCAGATATAATAGAACAATATGAATATAAGCATTTTAATGATAATGTTGTGTATAATTTACCAGAAGAAATATATATAAAAATTGATAAATATTATACATATGATGAAATTTCTTTATTTAAAGAAAATGATATGAATATAATTGAAGAAAAAAAGAATATATTATTAAAATATTTTAATAATTTGGGATTAGATTTTAAAAATATTATTTTATTTTTATTTAATAAGTATAATAGTAATATGACTATTGAGCCTATTCATTTAAGAGCAAATAAAAACGAAAAACTTTATAAAGTTTCATATAAATTTAACTTAATATAAAATGATAAAAAATGTAAATTTATTACAAAATCCTGTAGAATATGATAAATATTTAGAAGAATATCTTATACAAGCGTTGGCTAATCTTGGACAACGTATAGGTATTAAAGGTGATGGCATATCATATGAATATTTTACTTTTAGTGATTTATTAGGAGATTCAATATCATATTATAATGCATCAAAAATAGGATTTGTTCAATATAAAAAATCAATTGATTCAGATAAATATGCTGCTAATTTTGGTATATGTGATTATGATCCTGAAACTGGTTCATTATTCAATTATAATAAATTATCTGAAAGTTTAGATATTAATGATATTTTATATTTTCCAAATGATTTGACTTTCGATATTACATTAGGTGGTATTGAAAAATATTCAAAAAATAGTATTTGTATTAATGATGGAAATGATATAACATTTATGCTTGTTGGAAAACTAATAGGTACAAATGATGATGAAGAACTTAATTCAATATTATATTATTATAAATTTGATATTAATTCTAATTTATTAAAATATGGGGCTAAAATATATCATGATAGTGATGATTGGTTTCATTTAATAACATTTGTTAATAAAACATATAAAAATAATAATTATAAGTCTAGTGCATTATCAAATGAATATGAAATGAATATACATATGTTTAATGCGCAAAAATTAAAAGAATTAGATTTATTACTTAAAACAACACAAAGCAAATATTATAATAGTTTTATATCATTATTTAAATTTAGTAATTATAAATCAACAAATGAAATACCATTATCATTAATAAGACCAGAATTTAATGATATTAATGAATTATTAAATTATAGTGATGAAGAGTCATATCATTTTTCAACAAATTCACCAATTGCTTTAATACTTAATTATTTACCAAATTCATTATATGATAAAAGAACTATTGATTTAATATATAATACAAGCAATAATGAATTTTTCTCTATTGATTCAAATGAATTTGAAGATATAATATCAATGTTCAATTCTGAATATGGAATTAACTTAAATGAAGAATTAGTTCAATTAAATGAAGATTGCAATAATTTATATTTTAATATCTTCAATTATTATAATGAAAAATATTATTTAGAAACAAAAGCTGGTTTTATTAAAAGAATATTGTCTAAATTATATGAAAAGATTTCTGATTACAACTATAATGATGAATTAATGTTATATATACCTTTAGATTATCAATTTCATTATATTTGCAATAGTAATAATAGTATGTATATATATTATTCTACTAATACATATGTTACATTTGTTAATTTAGACTCTATTAATACAAGTAATTTTTGGGATAATAATACAAATTTGATTTTTGATTATAATAGTGATGTAAGTAAAGTCAAAACATATAATTTTGAAATTAGTTATAATCGTAGTGATGATAAATTAATTAACTCTGTTGTAATCAAAGATATATTTACGATGCCTTACATTAATGCAAATAGTAATTGGAGTATTAATGATAAAGATACAAAAATTCAAGCAATTGGCAAAGACGCAGGTAATCCAAATATTATATTGATATATAATAAAGACAAGCAAAATCTTGGTTTAGATAATAGTTTCTATTTACTTAATGCAATATCAAACTATAAAGAAATATTAGGATCAACATTCAATAAGCAAGAGTTTAATGTTAATCCCGCATTATTTGAAAATACATATACAACAGATGTTAAATGTTGTTCTTATATTCCAGAAATTAATAAGAATAATTTTGAATACTTTAGAAATAGTATGATTATTAGTATTTCAGATTTAGATTGTTTATCTGATGAATCTATGAAAACATACTATAAAGGATCGTATATATTAACAATGTGGTGTGTTAAAGAAACATCAAATACTGATTATAAGTTTGAATGTATTAATCATATAAATACTAATTATGCATTAGCTTTAGGTTCAACAGTCAATCTAATTAATGCAACTAGTGATTCATCTGTTGAAAACTTAAATGATCAAGATTTAATACTATTAAAAGCAATAATAACAGAATTAGCTCAAAATAGATTATCAATCAATGAAAATAATTGGTTAATTATAAAGAATAAGCAATCAGAAGAATATTCTGCAATAAATGAAAACATTGGACAATATTTAAATGATCTTAATGCTATTATCCAATATAATGATACTGTGAAACTAAATAATAATCATATACAACATTCACAGACAAATAAGTATATTAAATCATTAACTAATATTAAAACAACAAATTCTCTTTATCCTAAATATTATAAGACACAAACAACAATTTCTACTGTTAAACAAGATGTAATAAAAGAATTAAGAAATGTAGGAACAACAATTAATAATGTAAGAACATCTAAAGTTTATGTTGATGGATCACAAGTGCAAAATGTTGAATCATTAATACAAAATATTGAAAACAAATATGGTGAACAAAAAAGTATAATTGAACACGAAATACAAATTGAGCAAATAGAAAAATCTAAATATAATTATAATGAATTTATATTTAATGAAAATATTCCTACATTAGATTTTGCTGAAATATTCAATAGAAACTTTAATGTATTAAATAGATTAAATGTTGTTTCATTAGATAATAATGGAACTATTTATAATGCATATATTGGAACATCTTACGATGAACAAAATAAATCAACATTACATATTGGTACAACAAATACTAATATTAATATTGGTAGTGAAACATTAGTTGATGAATTAGAAAAAACTAAATTTAATACGCATAATAATATTTCTATTGATTTTGAAAATATTATATTAAATGCAACTAAACAAGTAATAACAAAACAAAATATATTATATCAGGCAACTTTTAATAATATAACATATAATATATTATCAATTCCTTTAATTGGTATTTGTAGTGCTATGTATTCATCATCATTATTTACTACTGAAAATATTAGTTTATCAAATACATTATATATTAATGATATACCACAAATATCTAATTATAAATTATCTCTATATAATTTATTTAATACATATTTTAATGTTAACTTACCTAATAACGAAAAAAATATATCATTAAATATATATAATATTAAAGATATTATATCATCAGTAAATCCTCAGTATAATGAAGATATGTATTTTATTTCTACGAAATATAATAACAATGATAGATTACATATTTTATTTAGTAATAATATAATACAAAGTAATAATGTTGTTAATAGTAATGTTATATATGCTGGATATAAATTAAATATAATGTATTATGTTTCATATGATAATAATGATAAGATAAGTAAGTATAATATTTATCTTTCTATCAGCTAAAAAAATAAATTATGCAGTAAAATGAATTTAAAAACATTTATAGTATGTTTAGATAAAAGAAAAGCATTAAATATAGCAAAAGATATCATTAAAGTAAATGATGAGTTATCAATTATTCCAAGATTTACAACAGATATTGAATATAAAAATGAAGTTAATGAAAACTATATTTATTATCTTGATGTAAACACTGTTAATTTATCATATAAAAATAATGCTCTTTTATATATAAAAACAGATAAATACATATCAACAGGAATAACTATTGATGACTTTTATAATAATGATATATGCTATATGAATATTGAAGAATTTAATTTAATTCCTGAAATAATATTTAAGAAATATGACATATTAATTATTTGGGTTGATACAAAGAATCATAAATACATATCAAATTCAGACTTAATAGAAATTGATTATTTTAATGCATTTATTAATACAACAAATTATTTATATTTTTTAGAAGATGAAATTGAAATTCATAATATTATACTTGAATATATTTTTGGAAATGAAGAAAAAAGAAAGTATTTACTAGAAGAAAATAATTAATAAAATTTAACAAAATATATAATATATTTGAATTAAAAAATAAATATTATCTATATTTTTGTATAAATAAACATATAAGATTAATATAAAGATGGCAGAATATCAACCAACACCTTTTGAAGGTAAGGTACAAGGACGTGAATTTGAACCTGGATCTGATGGTAGTGGCATGGGTATTGAAGGTATATGGATGAATAGACAAACTGGTCAAAAAATTCGTATCAATCAAACCGTACAAGATGGTAATAATATGATAATTATAACAGATAAAGGTCAGCTTCCAATGGAAATCTTTTCACGTGATTATATACAAGTTTCTGATGATATATATGATGATTCAGGAAAAGTTGTTGGAAAAGCTGAACCAACAAGTGATGATGTTACAGCAATTGCTGAATATGAAAAGGAATTTGGAGTTGACCCTTTAGTTCCACAAGCAACATCAGCACCTATCAATAATGAACAAATAATCAAAAAGGTATTTGATAAATTAACATCAGTACCTAAAATTGAAGTAAATGTAAAATGGGATGATTTTCCTGAAGCTCAAATTAATACATTAGTTGAATTTCTTGATGTAAAATTTGAAGACATTTCTGCTTATATCATCAAAAAATATGTAAATGTTGAAGTATTGGCTTTAGAATTAACAGATATTCTTAAAGAAAAATTACACAAAAATATTGAAGATACAATTGATGAGTAAGGAAAATGAAAAAATTCTTGTAGAGACATTTTTAGGATTAAATGACAATATATCAAAGGCACAACAATATATAAAAGAAAATTATCATATTAATAGTGAATATTCTGAAGAAGATGATATATTGTATATTTGGTCTCC
>AUXO011504941.1_pt1 | contig 11394 bp, 28 predicted proteins | sample 768731 | NCBI WGS metagenome assembly AUXO01 (sample SAMN02715735, study PRJNA202380) | gut metagenome | biome: sheep rumen | host: Ovis aries | place: New Zealand: Palmerston North | reverse complement strand
TCTTGTCTTTTTAGCCATGATTAAAATCCCTCCTTATCCCACTGCCTTAATACAATTGTACCACTATGGTCAAGTGTGTAGATGGCGTATCTGCCTTTTAATGTACAGAGGATATATCTTTTGTCTTTCTTTTCTTGTGGAAGCAAACAGTCATAATCATAAACATTTATACGACATCCCGACACTGTACCAATAAAATTATATCCCGTGTCATCAAAGGTTTCATTTAAATCGTAAACCTTTAGTTTATGTTGACCGTCTCCTATTCCGTTGCATATATTTACTGTCGCACTTCTCGTGCCTATTGCAATAGCTCCACCGTCACATCCGTAATAAAATGTTCTCATATTCGTTTCCTCCTTATACCCATTCAACAGTTACCTTGATATGTTTAATAGGTTTGATATCCGCACCCAAACGCTCAAGCACTGCGTCTAATTTATCTGCCTGAGTTTCCGTTATTTCTTTGTATTTATTAGTAATATCCTCAATAATACCTTTGGCGTTTTTGCTAATCAACTCAATATAGTTGCTAGTTTCTAGGACGTTTTTACTAGCCTTTTCAATTGTTCTAATTGCCGCATCGGTATATTCACATTTATACCATGGTCTGCTAAGATCATTTGTGCGACCATTACCACTAGTACATTTAATACTGTACCCTTTATGAATTTTAATAAACAAATTATCCTTGCCCCTATACGTATAATCATCACAATAAGTAGAATCTACAATTACATTTAACATCTGTTTAATTTCCGGCGTTAACAATTCAGCATAAATAGCCTTCTTGTTCTCTTCATTAATTGCAATCTGCTTATCAAGAAGTTTTCCCGCCTTTTCAATCTTATCTTTAACTTTCTTTTCCATAGTTCAATCCTCCTTTGTCCACTTATACATCTTTGCAAAATTTACTGCATCATATCCAACTTTATAATCTTACCACAATATCGGCATCTACCCAATCGTTTTCATAGTCGCCTGTCTGCCAAGCGTCTGCTTCCCTAATTACTTCGAGGTTATGCTCATTTGCATACTTGGTAAGCCAATGCTTTGCAAAGTCTTCGGTGGTATTCTTGAAGTCTGCGTGGATCATAAATCTGCCGTCATCAATATCGCTTACTTCAATTCTGTCGGGCACATTGTTGTACGGATAATCGCCACGTCTATTCTGATAATCATCGGTTGCAAGTGCTAATAATTCTTCTTTTGTCATATCGCTATCTCCTTATCCTAAAATAATTACCTTATCAATATCATCAACATGTTCGTACTTTAACAACATCTCAAGGTCTTTCTTTTTGTCGGTAAACAAGTAGAACATCTGATGGAATCCATTGCCTTCGTCATCGCGAGAGAGCATAACCATCTTATCTCCGTTACCCTTTTTAATCTGTTCTTTACAAGCCTTCTCCAAATCTTTTACTGTTAACATTCCCATGATTAATCCTCCTCTTCCAATATACTATTTAAACAATCCGCAATTTCGACATACACAACATGCTGTGCTTTTTGATGTGTAGTGCCACCACAGCTCTCTTCTTCCATATCTGCTTCTAGCATTTGAAGTTTGAAATAGATATCATCTAATAAGTTTTCGATTTTTTCTCTCATTATATATCTCCTTATAATTAGAGGGCGGAATGGTTACCGCCCTCATTATCAATTACATCCCCGAAAACGTCTCAATGCTATCTAATGGCAAGCATATCATATCTATTTCTGCACCATTGCGTTTACTTGAAACAAGAAGTACCTTTGCATCGTCGGAAGATATCTCTCGACCATTTAAATACCAATGACATTCTACGGGGTTAACCATACCACCATTTTTTCTTTTAATGGGATACATCTGCACATATAATCTACCAGTTTTCTTGTGACGAATAATTCCATTTGCCTCACATTCAACTCTTTCCATCCACGAACTTCCAGTATGTTCGTGGTTGGCATATACCTTAGTATTCTCGTACTTCTTATCGGTGGTTAGTGTCATTCTTACTTCTTTGGTAAGAGTTCCGAAACTTTTATATGATGCTTTCATATTTTTTGTCTGATCTGATTTCCACCTAACAGTGGTAGAACGTCCATTTCGTTTTGCGATAATACTAATCTGTTCATTTGTCGGGAGCTGATTGAATTTTACCATAAGATTATTCTCCTTTTAATTTGTGCTCTTTAATTAATCTTTGAGCGACCATTGGGTTCAAGTTCTTCGATACAGTTACGCTATCCCTTCGGCTTTCATTGTACCATATCGTGTGATCACCATTGGTTCGACTAACTACGTAACCATTTCTCTTAAGTATCTTATTAAATTGTCTGTCCGTGAATACTTCATACTTCATCATTTCCTCCTTGTTTATCTCCTATTAACACAGAAACAATTATCACAGCTATATTACCACACAAAAAACCAAGGATAAAATATACCGACATTTCGCTTCTCCTTTCTTATTCTTTATATTCCTCGATGATTTCAAGCACGTTCGAATATGCTTGAATGCTAATTGCAAAGATTCCGAAGTCGTCACCCACAATCTCCTTGCCACGTTCACATCCGGCAATCATCTCTTTAATTCTTGCAGATATCTTATCAAGAATCTCGTCAACACTTGGCTGTTTCAATGAATCAATAGCCATCTGCAACGATACGAATTGATGTCCATATCTCTTTTCACTTATCTCGGAAAGTATTTCTACGGCTTCTTCTCTATCTATCATTCGCTCACCCCCTTATACGGTGCGTTCCACCACTCGGTATCAAATCTCATATTGCCGTAGTAGGTACACTTTTCGGTCTGCTCAAACATCTTCTCGTTCGGGAACAATGCCTTTATAACTTCTCCGTTGGTAGCATTAATAGGAACATCGTATATAGTTATATCTTTTGTAAATGTCATTTCTCATTCTCCTTTCTTATAGGGTTCGATATCGCACCTACCCATGTCATCTTTGCACCACAGTAAGGACAATAAGGCGTTGATGTTTCGTCCATATCTCTATCGCACTTCGAACAGAATCCGAAGGGTCTGTCTTCGGTTGATATCCACTCTCCTTTGTTCTCTACGGACGGGATAGAATTGATACACTCTATTAATTCGTTCCAATCATCACCCGATAACCAAAAACAAGTATTTGCTATTTCATTTATAACCGTCTGTCTGCTGATTAATTCGCTCATCTCTGCACCGCCTTTCTTCCACAGTTGGGACAGAAGTTGAAAACCCCACTTATCAACCCACTTCTTGTTATGTGGCACTTGGAACACTCATAAGACCCGTCCTCGTTCTCTAGCCACTCCATTGTGTTATCTTCTTTGGATAAGGCTGATATCCCCATGTCAAGGGCTTCTTCTGCTCCCTTTGATAATTTAGGTTCCCACGGCTCGGGAAAACGCAACCTTTCCAACATACTAATTGCCTCTTCTTTTGTCATTTATCTTCACCTCTTATCTTTTCTATGGAAGATAAAGCTGATATGGCCATGTCAAAAGCCGTAGCATAGTTATCTAACATTCCATGTTCTTCTAAATCCTCAAAGGTATGTCTAGTCATTTCATTGAAAAGACATTCCCACATATCTTGAAGTGTTCTTTTTGCTTCTTCGTTTGTCATTCTTTATTCCTCACTTTCCTTATCTGCTTCTATAATTGTTGGGGCATTATCAAACGCATCAAGTATTAGTCGTTTTGCTGTTTCTGCTGTCATTCCCCATTCAGCATCGCTTTGTTCAATAGGTCTAACTATTTGATATATACTATCCGCATCAATCAATCTTCCGTGTCCCTTAGGAAGTGGAGTACCGTTTGCAATAGCACTCTCTATACAATCTGCATCGCCAAGACAACTTCGACACATCTGATATAGTTCCTCTGATATATCAATTACTATCTGCATCTTGCACCTCACTTTCTGTTATCAATAGCATTCTGCATTCTCAATTCGTCTGCACAATGCTTACAGTAAACTCCGTCTTTACCCTCGATCTCGTAAAGAAAGCACATCCATTGCCGATTCCATTTACCACGCTTCATGCATAAAGCACATTGTCCTTGCCCCTCACCTTGTGCTTGTGTTATCTTCATTTGCTCACCTCACTTCCCATATAACTTAAATGATATGCATAAAATTGTCGCGGTAAAAAGATTACTAATAAAACAAACAGCCATTAATCCTAAAGGGCTTATCTCAATCATTTAGCTCATCTCCTTTATTTTGACAGTATTCATCAAAGTCTCTACCATCCTCATCGTACCACGTGAGCCAATCATTCTCTTCGTCGTCCCACGCTTCCAATCCCGCTGTGCTACAGTGATCCGGAAATATACCTTCGTCAACCTTTGCGTTTACAAAACTTGAAATAGAATCAATAACGAGTTTTGCCTCTTCGGGTGAAGCGACTTCCTTATAGTAGTGTTCAGTTCCAAGTATGAAATAATAAACTCTAAGTTTTTCCATGTTCTTCTCCTTATTTTGAGGAGCTTATTCAGCTCCTCGTTGTTTGTCGTTATACAGATGTGAGTCCGCTCTTCTTGTTGTAGATATAAGGGTGGTCACTCAATATATCTTTTGCTTCCAACTGCTCCGTATTAACAGTGCCAATCATGGACTTCAAATCATTGACGTCCATATTATCTACTACCTTGAGAATGATTACCTCGTGGACACTTGAGGGAATAATTGCAAAACCACTTCCCAACTTGTCGACAATCTTATCCATGGTTGCCTTGTCAAGTATAGCACTCGCACCGTATACCTTGCTCTTATTAGTGAGTACATACATCATACCATCATCGGGAGGAAGTTCATCCAACATATCTTCGGGAATCATTTCCTTCATCACATCACGCATAGATTTAAATTCCACTTCCGACTTAGCAAGATTATTCATGGCAATCTTATCAAGTTCATCAGTGGTAATTCCGTATCTAGCAAGAAGACTATCAGTGATAGGCATTGACGCATCGTCAGCAAGTCTTGCGATATACATTACCGCCAAATCCTCAATAAACTTATGAGGCTTGTTAGCAAGATATTCAGCATTAAGTTTGGCGTTTACCAATCTCGGAAGTATCTTATCTTTCATCTTGTCGAGATTATCGAGGTTATCCGTATCAATGTCGGGAGCGTCATGTTGCATACGAGCATTTGCAATGCCCGTGCAAATATCGTACAGATCAATTCCGTTGTTGATATAATCATTATAGCATGTCTCGAGGTAAATGTTAGGCGCAATATTGCTTCCCTCTTTGCGAATAACAATACCGACACATTCAGTGTCATTGCTCTTCATTACCTTGTTGATTTCGACACTGCTGATGACAAAGTCGCTCGGGAAAAATGATGATGCATGAATCTTAATTTCGTCTACTACTGCGTTTGCAAAATCCATAATTGTGTTGTACATATATTTATCTCCTATAATTGTTGTGTGTTAAGTTCCATATTCAGTTGTAATAATTATTTACGGCCGTGCTCTTATTTTCATATATGCTACCTTCTCAACTCATTGCTCTTGCTTTTCTTAACAGTGATCTGATTTCTGCTTCTGACTTTGCGTCGTTAATTGCTTTGATTAAATTCGCATCATATCCAGGTACCTTGTATGCCATAAAGTCTTTGCAAGCCTTGAGTGCCATTGTCTTTGCGTTCCTCAGTCTACTTCCGGATTCTGTTGTGTCCGTATAACTCCTCGGTGTGTTTGCTGTGAATGTCTTGCCCTTACTTGTATATCTCATATTATTTCACCTCCGAATATAACTCTTCAAACTCTTCTGCGTCTCCCACATATGTTACTTCATTATAGCACACATCGGGATTATCAACAAGGAACTGTGCCAAGCATTCCATATCGCTATACCCATAATATCTTCCAATTAACTCCTTTCCGTTATGCATAGCAACTACAACCATATCCTCATAATACCAACTCTTTGATCTGCCATAATAGCCATATCCGTATCCCCATCCATATTTGGATGTGTACGTTACTTCTTGATAGTCAAACTTCTCTACGTTTTTCGCATCCATCAGCAACACAATTGTCTTGAAGTATGTGTGCTCCATTTCGTCGGGCACTACATAATGATCAAGCGTGTGCTCTTTGTAGTATCCGCATGACAAGTTTACACTTGCCACATCGAGCACGGGACTTATGTTTCCGATGTCGCTGAATGTTCCAACCTCTTCCTTATATCCCGTCGTAGTAGTGATGTACTTGATAAACTCTTCGTTTCCGCAATCATAGAAGACTGCGTCTGTTGCATTGCGTCGATCAAGTTCGATGATGTACTTTACGTTGGTCGCCAAATCTGTCTTTTCTATCCACTTGCCAAACTTTTTTGACCCAACACCACCAATCTCTTCATCTTCGCAGAATACTATAGACGGACGGAGAGTTGTATTTCTTAATATCTCCATAATCATGAAGACACCACACCTATCATCACCACCTATCCCTTGTGGCGACCATAATGCCTTCTTCTTCTCTCTTGTTACCTCGCATATTTTCTTGCACTTCTTATCATGGACAGTATCCATGTGTGCGGTAAGCATTACATCTACGTTTACGCTCGGCACATAAAGGAATCCATCCTCATAGTATACCTTGGGATAGTACTCCTCAAGGAATTTCTCGAGCACTATCTTAAGTGCTTTCTGACTGTGTATCTTACATACCTTCTCGAATAATTTTAAGTTCATCATATTATCATCTCCCTTCTCTTATCATCCTACATGATGCCAATAATTATCGTCGTCGCAGTACACAAGACCATCATTTATTGCGTTCGCTTCGGATGAGTACCAATCATCGTTGTATGCAGTAACTCCATCCGTATAGTGGGGTGAATACCAAAGACCATCATAGGCGTCCTTATGACAGTTCTCCTTTAAGTGCCAATCATCATCGTCTCCGTCACACAGTACGATACGATCATCTCCATCGGGATAATAACTACAGTTATCTTCGATGTAGATTGCGTTCTCTTCGAGAATCCATTCATCATCTATCGTCCATACATAACCGTCTGCCTCAGCACATTCACTGTCGCAGTAGTAGGAGTCACCAATTCGCTCATATCCGTAGTCAAGATCAATACGTGCTCCACATCTCGCACATCTTACAGCTCCATTGTCACAATCATAACAATGGATACTTTCTTGATGGTCATGTTGTTCTCCACACTTCGGACATATCGGCAGTGCACCAATTATAATCGGCTCTTCATTGAGGATTCCGTCAATTCTACGTAAGAATGATACGGCACAATCATCATAATGCTTCCAATCGTCATATGCGGTAAATCCTTCACGGTTACCATGTACATATGTAGGTACTTCGCACACTCCCTTTTTAGTAGTCCAAAGGTTGGATGTATCGAGACACTCGGCAAATATCTGCTGAATGATTTCTCTGAACTGTGCAGCTATACCTTCCTCACCACCGTCTCTGCCGTCGGGATATACTCTTCCGAAGTACAGTTTGTCATTCTGCCAAGCGACAACCTCTCTATGCTCCTTGTCTCTTAAACAGTAGGGAACATCCTTTCCGTACTTATGATGCTCATTTCTGTCTTCCTTCGGAGCGTTCTCTTCGTCGACGATATACGCTATTATTGCCACATCGTCAAGTGCATATGACAGTGTTCCACTTGACCACTCTCCGTTATAGTGACCGTGGCAACCTCTAGCATTATTTTTGTCTATCGTATGACAACTCGCCCAATTAGTACCGAACGACATTGTCAGATAATCGATGAGATTGAGTGAGATCACAAATGTCTTCCCTTTTATCTCAAGAGGGTTAATGCTGTCAGCAAGTAGTGCGAAGTGATAGTTATAACCCATATCCTTTTGACGCTTAGTCACTTCACCCGTTGTGGGATTTGTATAAATTTCAGTCCTAATATCGACTATCTTATCAAGCCCAACTGCCTTGCAGAAACTGCCGATGTAGCGTGACCACTTCTGCCCATTAACCAATGGCTTTACGTCATTGTTAAGAAGTCTGTCGATTTCTTTAGCAATCTTATCTTTATCTTCGATCACGTCGAAGAAGTTGGCAAAATAATCTTTTAGTGCTTCAAGGTTGATGAGGTTTCCGTATCCCTCTTCAAATGACCACTTCATTGCTTGATATATTCTTGAGAAGATAGTGGGTATACCCGTTGAAATGCCTACTCTCTGTTCTAACATGTTGTATGCCCACTCAAAGAACTTATTGATGCCTTCGGTATTGAATGATCTCAAGATAGTCTTGTTGCGGAGCACTATCATCTGCTCGTCTTCATCCCAATACTGCGACTGAGAGAGGATGTCGTGCAGATTTTCCTTCTGATCAAATGAGTGCTCTACAATATTGTCTATTGCATCTACTTCATAATCATATCCATACTCCTCGAGCAGACTCTCAAACCGTGCCTTTGTTATTTCCTTTGCGTTCATGGTTATATTCTCCTTTTCATTTGTGTTAATAGTTGCTGATGCTTTTTCATTATTCATGATATACTCCCGAGTATTATTGCAAGCAGTGTTATCATCATAAGTACGAAGAAAAGCTTGTTTATGTTCTCTCTCCTTATCTGTTCGGCACGTCTCTTGTGCTCATCAAAATATTTTGTGATTTCCCCTTGCCTTTCGACGAAGTCTTCGTGCGTTTCTCCGTCAAGAGGATTTATTGAAAAATACTTCAACATATCAGATCGCCTCCTTTCAAAGTGTTACATAGTCAAATGCTTCTTCTCTTGTCATAAAGAAATGAATTCCGGTACTGCACTCTTTATTATATTGACAATCGAAGTTGCGTATAGTGAATTCATCACCCACATAATAACTCATTCCGTTGTGGATGGCACGTCCTCTGTCGTACTTTCTTTCGGGGTGATAGGTGTTGGAAATGTCGAGTACTATAGCCTTATTTGTTCTGCACTTGTTTCCGTTAATCGAAAAAACCATAGCTCCTTTTGGTATTTTCAATGTGGCAATAGCCATACCAGTATGTGATGACCGTCGTATTCCCTTGTATCCAATGATATCCTCTGTGAGTACTTTACCTTTCATGTACTCTTTTAACGGCAAATTGCAAGCCGTAAATCTAGTGTTATAAAGATTTGCCGCAGTAAAATCGCAGTCTTTAAATTTGCAATTTATAAAAACGGCATCCACTAAATTTGTCCCACGAAAAGACACCTCATCAAAGGAACATCTGTCAAAAACACTCGCAGAAAGGTTTGCAAGACTAAAACCCACCCACGAAATGTCGATTCCGATAAAATGGGTTCCCTTTAAGTTGGCACCTATAAATCTTGATTCTGTTATTGACTCATAAAACGTCACCCCACTCAAATTAGTCTCATCATAATCTCCTTTCATCGGGAATCCAATGGAGTGGGTAAAGGGTTTCGCTTTATTTTGTGCATCAAGCATTAAGTTAAGCTGTTCTGTAGTCATCATTTTTCGTCTCCTTGTGGTTAATTTAACTTTTGCATAAAAGTTATTACGTGAGCCGTAATACAGTTAGCATCGAAATGATAATCATTTGCCATTCTGATTATCTTCTGTATTTCTTCTATGGTAGGAAGATCATCCTCGGTTGTAATAATTATATTCGTTTTCTTATGACTGTATCTCTGTTCTACAGTGACTAACCATCTTGTCATTATTCCTCATCTCCTTTCGTTTACCTTGTCAGATTGAATACTGCGGTGCTGATTCCGAACGGCACACAAAGCACAAATTCCGCAATCAGTGCCCCAAATCCAGGCGTATCGAGTGCCATACCCACAAGCACTATAAGCAGTAAACTGATCCACATTACTGTTTCCGCCACCTTGTTAACTACTGTCCGCATATTAATTACTCCTTCCTTCAAAAGTCCCACACTGTCTGTATGTAGTATGAATAGCAACTCTTGTCGTGGTAGTGGTTGTTCCCAATCTGTCTGAAGCGTGCCACATACTCCTCGACATCAACTTTTCTCGGCGACTTAAACACGATTGTCTCTCTGAGAGCATAGTCGCTACGGCGTACTACCGTATACATCAAGTGTCTGCTCGCCATCTTAAGTAACTGCTCAATCATCGTATATCTCCTCATCGTCGTACTCGTCAAATCTCATAGAACTCACGTACTCATAGTCTCCCTCGGCATACCATTCACCGTCCACGATGAGGTTATAGTTGCCATTGTCCGACTGAATTATCTGCACGTCTGCCATTATCTCACTCCTCTCTGAATCATAGTGCTCGCCAAGATATCCATCATTTCGAGGTACTCGTCCTCGTCATACACACCACGCTCGTAATCTGCGTGTATAATTCTTGACGCCGTAAAGACGTCATTGTTGGCGTTCTTCAAAACGCTCATTACTGCTACGTATGCCATAACATCCATCCTTTCTGCCGACTCTTGTCGACGCGACCACTCTGCGGACTCGAACCGCAAATATGATGTCAAACTCATATCGCACCATTGCGAGTGGTTGATCACTCATAGGCTATTACCGGGTTTTCATGATTGCCCGTACCTCGGTGTTGGGTTATCTCGGTGCTATGCACCTCGATGGATAAAACACCCCAATCTCACAGAACGCACATATCAAGCACGTTCTCACCTACCGCCTATTCGGTCGCACACTTGACTACCGTCCACTTACTCGCTACGTCCTCACATTGTTTGATCCCACGTAGTTGGGCAATGTGACTTCCTCACGCCTCTGCAACGGTGTTTCACGACTTCACATAACATCAAACAGATTGTTCTTCCACCCGAGTCGCGTGTCTACGTGGCTCACGCATACGGGTAATCTGCATATGACAGTCGCTATTCAACTTTGCCGAATAGCCTCTATGTAGTGGTGATGTCGCCATGTGGGTTCCAAGCCCACACAGTGCCCACATTTGTCGGAATCCCCTTGTCGTCCGACCGTGTGCCGACTTCCAATGCCTACACTTAAGGGTTGTTCGGGTACCTACGGTACCGCTCACGTTAGACAGCCTTGTCGTGGCTGTGGCACCACGTTCCACACATACGTGCACAAGGCAAAAGCAAAAGGGGCGGATCAACCGCCCCTTAAAGGGGAGTGGAGCATTACTGCTCCATCCACTTCTTGAAGAACTCCTTGGCCGCCTTCTCGGTCTTGAACTTGCGGACGGATACGTACTTGTCACCGAGCTTCTTGACAAGTGCTTCACGCTCAGTGTCGGAGAGTGCTTCGCCACCCGCTTCTGTAGCCTGCATCTTGAAGGCATATCTTGCGTTCTTGCTGACCCACGCATTGGGAGCGGAGTAGACACACTTCTTGTCAAGCACCCACTTGGGAGCGGTGGTGGAAGGGGTAGAAGTCTTCGACTTCTCTGCTACGGGCTTTGCAACCTTTGCCGATTTAGCGGTG
>AUXO010039850.1_pt1 | contig 11394 bp, 9 predicted proteins | sample 768731 | NCBI WGS metagenome assembly AUXO01 (sample SAMN02715735, study PRJNA202380) | gut metagenome | biome: sheep rumen | host: Ovis aries | place: New Zealand: Palmerston North | reverse complement strand
ATACATCCTCGTACCGGTTATCCTATGACTTCCCATCGTGCTTGCTTTATTGACTTTAGTTCTTACAATGGCCATCAGAATGTGCGTATTGCTCGTATGAAAGGCCAGATTAACAAGACTAAAGTTATTGAAGGTATGACGGATATTCCTGCTTGCTGGGGTCTTCCTAATACCAATCATGCAGCCACTGAAGTCGATATGGCTCGTTATGAGGTTAAAACCTCTATCGGTCTGCAGGTGGATAACGCCACCAAGATGTTTTTGATGGAGTGCGCTCTTTAATCATTTTTAAACCTTAATAAGTTATGTCTGGTCCTGGTATCCAATTTAAACCTACTGCTGCTGGTGTAGGTACGGGTAGTCAAGCAGGAGCACCTGCACAAGCTCCTACTCCTCCTGCTAATATTGAAAAAGTAAAAGAAGAAGATAGTTCTTTAAACTATCCATATACTGATGAACGAACAGTTACTATTGCTCGTGTACAAGATTATTCTTTGTATAGGAGAGTTAATAGCAAGGCTCTGCTTGAGCAAGTAAGTTATATTGGTAGTTCTGTAATGTCTTCTCGTACTCTTGCAGGTAATAAAGATGAAATAGCTGCTTACTTTCCTAATCTTATTGGTGTATCTGCTAACAATGAGAATTTCTTTACTCGTGTAAAGCAATACCTCAATAATATTATGGTTAAGGTTGATAAAAATGGTAAGACTTTTGATATATCTTTTAGGTATAATACAAAACGAGATTATCTCCATTTTAAGGAAGAAGAGGATAAAATCAATGCCGAATATGACGCTACTCCTCGTAATGATATAGCTGTACTTCGGCGAGCTCTTCAGTTAAAGATTAATCGTCTTAACGCTCTTGAAAGTGAGAAACACAAATATGGTATTCCTATTAATGTTGAAGATTATCTAATGTATCGTCATTGTTTAATTTACAATGATGTTGCTAAAGATCCAGCTTTTGTTAATGTTGATTCAAATGTGAGGTTTTACTTCCGTGATGATGCTAAAGAAGCTGCTAACGCTGAAAAGAAGCGTAAATCTATCAATAAGGCTAAAGCCAATTATGTTTCTTGCATTGGTGACGATACTCTCTTTGAAGCTGTTTATATTCAGTATGCTTTGGCTAAAAACCTTCCGGTTATGCCTTCTCTTGCTGAAAACAAACTTATCAAAGAAGGAAATCTTGATAGATTTTCTACTGAAGAACCTGAACTCTTCAATAAAATCTTTAATGATGGTGATAAACTCATTAAAGCTACCATTGAAAAACTTATTGCTCGTGGTGAACTCCTTAGGTTACAGCATAATCAAAATATTACCACGGCAAGCGGAGAGTTCATTGGTGCTAATATAAATGAGGCTGTTATTTGGTTTAAGAATCCAGATAATACTTCAGCAGTTAATGCTTTTAAAGCTAAATTGAATTTGGTGTAATAAGATATAATAATGGATATTTATGAGATGCACGTCCTATTTAGGACATTAGGACAGCAACAAGGGTTGCAATTGGTTCGTGGTATTCTCCCTGAGTCTATTGATGAGTTTATTAACGAGGCTATTGTCCAGACTGCACGCATTTCTCTTATGGGAAATGCACAAGGTTCTAAAGACATTGCTACACCTCAATATACTAAGATTAGTCCTTTCAGTTCTTTTCATACTTTATTTTGTACTGAAAAAAGTAATATAACTGTTACAGACGAAGGTGCTGAAATTGAAGTAAGCCTTGAGAATGTTCCAATATGTATTACTAATTTTGTTATAGAATATAAGGATAAAAAGAAATTTGATTGTAGAGTAATTGAAACTGAGAGGTTGTACCAAACTCTTAATGATTATCTTAATCGTGCATCTCGTGATTATCCTATAGTTAGTCTTGTTAATGGTAAATCTGACAAAGAATTTACTTTATCTCTCTTTACAGGGGATAACCAAAAAGATGTTTCTGGTATAATTGCTACTTATGTACGTATGCCTGCGTCAGTTAAATTTGACGAAGAATATTATGACTTCATAGATAGTGGTGAACAAGGTACTGCGCCTGAAAATCATTCTGTAAATTGTGATTTACCTGAACATCTTCATCGTTCAATTGTAGAACTTGCTGTTGAAATTTGGCTTCAAACTCTTGGTTTGACTTCAAAACAACCTCAAGAAAATAATAACAATAAAAACAATCAATAATTTATGAGACAGTTTATTCTTGGTGGAAATGTTGCTGCTCTCAGTTCTGGTACTTTTGCTGCAGGTGCTGTTGATGCCAACGACGGTAAAGTTGGTATTGGTTATTATCCTGCTGGTATTCCTACTTTTGATACTGGAGCTAACATTACTGACAAAGGATTCCTTGCTCTTGTGCGTACTGTCGCTAAAGGCGGTCCTGTTGTTATTCCCCTTTATAAGAAGGATTTCTCTTGGAGTAAAATGACTTATAGCGCACCTGCTGCTAAGACTTGTACTCTTGTGGTTCCTTCTCCTGCTGATGCTGACACCGATTTCAGTGTTATGGCTGTTAAAAACGGTGTTAAGTTTAATGAACGAAATAAGTGGACTGCTACTGTTCATCTGAAAGGTGGTGAAACTGCTACTCAGATTGCAGATAAAATTGTTGCTTATTTCATGGATGGTTCTATTCCTCGCTACGGTATTAGTGTTGCCAATGCTGCTGGTACTCTTACTTTTACTGCTGTTGATGGTAATGATTGGACTATCATTCCTTGTGACGATCTTCAAGGTACTTCTGTTACTGTAACTCAGGCTTGGGATCCTGGTAAGGGTACTGCTGAAATGGTTCGTGATATGGCTGATAAAGCTGCTGCTGATGCCGGTTTCGAGTACACTTATAAAGATGCTCGTGAGTATCTTTATCCTAATTATCCTCTGGGTGCTGCTGGTGCATTTACGGGTACTTACACTATCTTTACTCTTCGCTTTGCTGAGCCTCGTGAGTCTAAGACTGTTGATGAAGTTGTGCATCAGATTGTTCAAGTTGCATTCCCTACAGGAGCTGCTGCAATTGCTACTTTTGAGAATGCTTGTAAGTATCTTCATGATGAAACTGTAGGTTAATAACGAGTTTGGATATTAGCGTTTGGGCTTGGTGATAATGTTACAAATGTGATATTGTTACCAAGCCCTTTTTACATTATGGATATCCTTATTGATTCTTTTAAATATGGACTTGCTCCTGCAATAATTGTTTTATTTTATCTTATAGTTACTAGGGTTTTAGACCATAGACAAGCTGTAAAAAGAATAGAAGCTGATAAAGAAGCAAATAAGAAAACAGTAAAAATAAATGCTGAACTTATTGATTCTTTTAATGAAATAGCTTCATATCTTAAGTTTGTTACAAAAGATGTAGTGGAACTTGATTCTGATAAAGCAGAAGCCGCTATTCGTTCTTCTTTTAGGTCTATGAATTTTGGTTTAACAAGATTCGCTACATTTACTATAATAAATAACAATATAGAAGAAAATAAATCTGCAATTATTGATAATATTAAAGCAACTGTTGAAGCTGAGTATTTAAATGTCTATAATGAATTAGTTTTATATAAAGATAATAATGTAAGACTTAGTGAATATTTAAATCCTGTTTGGAAAAATGAATTATGTGATGTTATGGTTGATGTCATATTTAATAAAGGTCTTTCAAAAGAACAAAGGATTTATAATATTCATAATCGTTTAGGTATTGATATAACTACTTACTCAAATGTTGTTCATAATAAATTTATAAAATAATGAATATAGTTGCTCCTGAATTATATCAATATTCTGTTGCTCAAGCTAATGAGAATATGATCAAATCACAGGAAGCTGGATTTGCTATTAATATGTGTAATATGATAAAATTAATGTATGCTCATGTTATGATTCATTGTGTTGAAAACAATAGTTTATTTACTGATACTCAATCTAAGTCTATTAACAATTTAATTAATTTAATAGTATAATGGATAGACAATTTAAACCTGTATATGTTGCAGATCCTTATACTCCCGAAAGAAAAAATGATGGTGAAGTTGAAATAAATGTTGAATATGTTTATTTAACTATTCCAAGGGATTATGTTTGCACATATCATAAATTGCTTGTATATCTTGCAGATTTTGGTGAAGCTGCTATAAAAGATTGTCAAGCAGCCTGTAAAGGTTCTAATCTTTACATTATTCAATGCTGGAATATGTTTCAATCTGCTTTAGCTTGTTATACACTTGGTCTTTTTGATAAAGCAGATTTATTTATCAAATATATTAACGCACAATTAGACAACATTTATAAAAACACGGATAAAGAAGTTTATTGCGGTGGTAGTTATCTTCCTATTAGTGAAGATGGACATTTAAAAGCAAGAGTTTCTTGTGATAATGTTGGTCAAGCTAGATTCTTTGTTGATCCTGATACTGGTCATATGTATCAAGAATCAATTAAAGATAAAGACGTTGGTCGTGTTTATATAGATGATGGTCATTTAATGTTTGATCCAAATGAATCAGATAATTGAAGATAAAGGTAAAGTTACCATAAGCGTTGAAGGAGATCACGATATTAATAAAGAATATGAAGCTCTTTCTTTAGTTTATGTTGAAGATGATGGTATGTCCTATCTATCTAAAATAGCTGTTCCAAAAGGAATAGATGTTCATGATAGACGATATTGGAAACCATTTGTTAAAGATGAAGTTCAAATTCCTGGTCCTCCTGGTGCTCAAGGAGAAAAAGGTGAAAAAGGTGAAAAAGGTGATCCTGGTCCTGCTGGAAGTGGTGAAAAAGGAGAAAAAGGAGACCCTGGAGAAAAAGGTGAAAAAGGTGATCCTGGAGAGAAGGGAGAAAAAGGTGATCCTGGTGAACCTGGAGAACCTGGAGAAAGAGGTCCTGCTGGTGAAGCTGGTACAGGTATTGGTCTTGATTTGGATAATGAATTTGATGGACTTCAATATGATAATTTAGGTAATAGAATTGGCGACCTTATTACTACCACAGGTTATTTAAGAAATGGTAATAATGATATTACTGAAGAAGCCACTAATTGGACAATACAGGCTGTTGGTTGTACTGCATCAAATAATAACAATGTAGTTACTGTTACAGCAATGACTTCTATGTCTGGATATGTTATACTTTCTTGTGTACATGATGGTACTACATATAGTAAACGATTTAGTATTAAGAAGCTTATAAATATTGATAAATATGAAATAATTACTGATCCTACAGCAATTGCTTACAATAATACAAATGATACTCCTCAAACAAGTGTTGTTACTGCTACTTGTTATAGAACTACTCCTGAAGGTGTTCGTTTAGCATCAGCACCTCCTGTAGGATATTATCTTTTAATTGTTGGTATTGTTATAAATGGTTCTACAAGAACAGGAACTGTTTTACAAAGTACAGATTCTCAATCTTCTATATCAGCTGATGTAGATAATAGTGAATATGATGAAGTTGTTTGTCGTATTTCTAACAGTAATGTTTTAGTAAGTATTACAGATAATTTAGATTATGAAACTATTCCTATAGGGAAAGTATTAAATGGTGCCCCTGGTACTCCTGGTACTCCTGGTGTTCAAGGCCCTGCTGGTAAATCAATAAGAACTACTGTTTGGGAGGCTGGAAAAAAATATTATGATGGTTCTACTCAAGCACCTGATGGTATATATTATTTAGATATCACTACAGATGTTGATATGGCTGTTGGCTTTTCTAGTGTACATGCTTATATGTGTATTGCAACTCATACATCTGATGTTGATCATGATTATACAGATACTACAAAATGGCTACAACTTACAAATATAGCTCCTTTTATAACTCCATTTATTCTTGCAGAAAAAATTAAAGCAGGATTTATTGATGTAGCTGATTTATTAGCAGATAATGCTTTTATTAATAATTTAGTTGCAAAACGAATTCAAACAGGTACTGGTCAATTAGGTACACAAATTGAAGATGGTACATTTGAAATTAAATTTGGTGGAGCTGTTAGAGCTAGATTTGGTATTGTAAATGGGGATGTTGTTTTACAATTTTTAGATTCTAATGAACAAGTTCTTTATGAATTTGGTCCTAGAGGTATTACTAGTCATGTAAGTAATATTGCTCCTTCTTATACTGAAATTTCTTTATGGAATACAGCAAATCTTACAGGAGGTAGTCCAAACAATTTAACTATTTGCCCTGATAATGTTGATGGTTCTGTTTGGAATTTCCCTGGAACAAATAATTATACAAAATATTATATGTTTAAGGATGGAGAGGTTACTGTTGGTAATGTTACTACTTATTATGTTAATGACCAAAGTGAAGGACTTACTCAACATTCTCAATATCATGGTAAATTATTTACTAGTACTGGTGGAGATCCTGCATCAAAAGCTCTTGCACCAGATGGTACTTATATGAATATTCCTGCAATTTATACAAGTCCAGTAGTCGAATCTCAAACTAATCAAAAGATGTTTTATTATAATAATAGTGGTCCATTACATGGAAGTCGTTCTTTTGGTTGGTGGTATATGCTTTCTAAGAGATGTGCTATTTCTTCTGGTGTTTTAACTGAATATGAAAGTTTCTTATTACGCAGAACAAATGCTAATGATGAAATATCTATTGGTCCTGTTGTAAATACAAATTATGTTCAGGTTATGACTTGTGTAAGAAATATTAATAATATAGATAGTGAAGGCCTTAATTATAGACCATAATAAATATTAGTAATTTACTTCTAATAGCTATACGGTAATTTATAATAATATTATATTTTGCCGTATAGCTTTTACACATTTTGAAATGGGTAACGGAGAAATTTTAAAACAACTTTATAAAAGAACCAAGACTGGCAATATGGTTAGTCTTGATAAAATATGGCCTAATTTTAATCATATAAATGTTGATTCTGTATCTGATACTTCTGATGAAGGATTAACATCTCTTTACGGGGAATATGATTTAGTTGTGTGTTCTAATAAAACTTGGTATAGACAATATGCACCTGGAAAATGGATTACAGGTAGTGGAGATGCTCCTAGTCCTGGACCTACTCCTACAACAGATACTGCTTATTCTGGCTTTGTTCAAGATATATCTGAATTAGAAGATATAACAACTCTTCCTACAGGATATACAACAAATCCTATTTCAAATAATGCATTTAATACAGGTGCCGGTGAAGGGCCAATTGTTTGGTTTGCTATTGAATCTACTAAAAATGTTGTTTCTGCAGAAAACAATAATTTTGCTGGAGATTTCATTCAAGATTCTTTAGAACAAGGAGTTCAACTTACAATAGAAGATAAAACATATCAAATATATATTTATAATTTTGGTATGAATATAGATAACACATATCATGTAATTATTAGTTAATTATGGCTGAGTATATTGGAATTGGAAAACCTGTTTTAACTAGAGGAGCAAAACCTGCTGATTATAAAACAGGACCGTACGCAAGTACTAGTGAAGCATTAAGTGCTGTACCACAAAGTTTTAGATATATTGGTATGACTGTTATTATTGTAACAAATAATATTCCTGTTGAATATTGGTTTAGTGGCGGTACAGCAGATGCAAATCTTGTTATTAAATCTTCTGGTGGTGGAGGTGGTGGAGGAGATATTGCTACTGCTAATGTAATAACTATGAAGTAATGGCTACAGTTAAAGAAAATGTACCTATAAAATATAATATAGCAAAAGTTTCTTTAAATACTGTAATTACTATTCCAGTAACATATGATGTATTTTATGCAAAAGTAAATGGTGTACTTCCTAATATAGCTGATTATGGAGTTCTTAATTGGCAATCTTATGGACAAGTACAAATAAGTGCTTTTGGTGATGTTACTCCTGAAATAAATTTAACTGGATTAGAAGACTTTTCTTATTATATTGTTTGTTTTCGTAGAGCTTCAGACCCTTCTGTTGTAAGTTATATTAGATTTAAAACGGGTCAAAATATTGCTTTAAAAGAAAGTCCATATCTTGATTATACTATGTTTAATGACCAAAGTTACACTTGGTTTATTGATGGTGTTGATCAATTTATGCTTCCTAATAAAGAAAGTGAAGCTGTTTATTATTATTATCTTAGAGGTAATAGAAAAGAATTACTTCATGAAAATGAAGAAGGTGGTGCTTGGTTTGGTAGTTTTATGCCAATGATTGTTGATGCTGATAGTTTAAAACTTAGAATATCTTATGGTGAAAGGTATAATACTATAAGGTATCAAAATGGTACTATTGATGAAACTTATTTACTTTGTGACTTGACTCCTCATAGTCGTAGTGAACAAGAAGAAGCTTGTGATTTTGTTGCTTGTCCTTGTTGTAAATACGATGATGTTCTTCAAGAACTTCAAATGCATGAGTTTTGGGCATATAATGATTGGGGAGGTGGAGTTAGTTATTATGATTTAGGTGCAACACATACTAAATTTTTATTATATATAAAATCTTTTACTCAAGAACAAACACAACATGATAGAATTATTTGTTTTTTGGATAATACATTAATTCCTACAGATATAAAATATAGTACTTGGGATAAAAAAGAATATATTTGTATAACTCCACAAGGATATCTTTATAAAATAGTTAATGGTGTAAAAAGTGCTAATTCAGCACAAGCTCTTCCTTTTGATACTCCTCTTCTCGTTAATATATTTCAAAGTACATTTCAGTACATGAGACCTGGAGATACTCAATGGACATCTATTTCTGGTAATTATGGATTTACTAGTAGTACAGACAGTCCAGATGAAGAACAAAGATTTCTTGGTAAATTTCCTGATTTTATAGGTTTTGGTGGATGTTGGGATCCCACAAATATGGAAGATACTTTGGGTCCTGGTAGTGGATATGATAGTGAAGGTATTTACATTGGTAGTTTTATTTGGATACGAGATACTCTTGATGATCCTACTAATGTTTATAATAAAATATTATTACCTTCTACAGCTACATTAAAACTTAGACTTACTCTTACTGATTCTGAAAATAATACATATACAGAAACAACTCCTGTTGCAAATACTACTGTTGTTAAATCGGATAGAGTAACTATAGTAATACCTGATATTTTATTTGCTCAAGATAGAGAAATAAAAGAGGTTTTATTAGAGCTATTATCTAGTAATAAAGTTTGTGCTAGAAAAACAATTAGTGGTTTACGACTTGGTGCTAATGGAGAAACATCAAATGCTGATATAAAAGCTTTTACTTCTGTTAGAACAAGAATGATGGAAGCTTTTGATTATGATTTCCCTAATATGATACCTACTATTCGTATGCAAAAACTTAGAGAAACATTTTTTACTAAACATGGTACTTGGGGAGGTTATAATGGTGGTGTTAATGGATTTAATACTTATTTTTCTCCTGAAGGATATGTTCGATTAGAAAATCATGGAGATAGATATAAAGGTACTCTTAAAGGTGTTGGTAAAGAAATTTTAAGAGTTGGAACAGAAGGTGGCTATACAGGTTATGGTACTGATGTAAATACTTCTTTTGAATGGGATACTCGCACAAACAAACAATGTTTACGTACAGGTACTGCATTGGTATCTAATAAATATTTTGGATATGGTAAAATAGATGTTTGGTGGAGAATACCTAAAGGAACTTGGGGTGTTTGTCCTGCAATTTGGTTTTTCCATTATATTGAAGTTGGACAAGATGATGTAAGATTTAATCAAGAACCTTATATGAGCCGTAACAGACAAGGTTCTGCTGGTGATGGATATTATAGAGTTGTCAATAATGAAATAGATATTGAGCTACCTTCTCATTTAACTAATGGACATTGTACACGAGATGAATTAACAAATGATACTTATTTTGATACTGCAGCAATAGATGCTCAATTAACAATAGGTCTTGATGAAGGTGATTATACAAATGCAGGCTTATGGAAAATTAAACCTGGTGGAATAAATAATCCTCGTTTACTTAGCAATTATGAAAAAATAGCTGATGAATGGGTTGGTCGTTGCTATGGTTCTTTCCAAAATTGTAAATTCAATACTTGGGTTGGTGAATTAAATAGTGGTGATGGTTGGATTGTTGGTACTCAAACAGATTATAATGGCATACATCAATATGGTATTTCTGAAGATCCTCAAGATAAACATAAAGAAGAATATCTTTCTCAATTAACACATCTTACAGATAATGAAGATGGTTATGCAGATGGACAATTTCATAAATGGAGTATTGAATGGCTTCCTGATAGAAATGTTCTTTATGTTGATGATGTAGTTCGTAGAGTTGCTAAAAAGTTTATCCCCTTTAATGTAATGAAATTAACAATCGCTGGTTGGTTTCCTACAATGAAAGAAGTTGGGGATGGCGTTAAAGACGCAGACGGACTTTATGGTCCTAAAGGAGGAATAATTCATCCTTCTGATGAAATTTCTCCTGGTACTTGGGCAGGAAACTGGGCAAATTGGGAAGTTTGTCATATAGATGTTTCTCGTATTAAATGGACACCTTATGCTTATGGTGAAACTGTAGATACTTATGATAATGATAATGATGGTAATATTATAGCTTCTCAACTTACAATTAATCAAGAACCTATGTATTTAGGAGAATCATTTCCTGAATCTGGTCTTAGATATTTTGAAGCATTAGCCAATACTTCTGGAACTGAAATTGTTGGTAATTTATTATTTACTAATGATTCAGAAAATGATTTAGTATTAAATATGCAAAGTGATATTTCTCAAGCATATTTTAAAAATATTGGTAATAATAAATTAATTCTTGATTTAGCTGCTTTAGAAAGTGTGGCTGGTTCTAATATACAAGATGATACTGATTTAGAAGATATGATGGCTCTTGCTTTTGCTAATAGAACAACTATTAGTGCAGGAGAATTTTCAGGTTTAAGTAAAGTATCTAAAGTAGCTTTTCCTCCTATATTAACTAGTATTGGTGATGGAGCATTTAATAGTCTTGGTTCTTATGAAATCGATTATCATGTATTTCAAAAATGTGATTTATATTTTACAGGGCCTTGTCCTATAATAAGCGAAAATGCATTTAGATACGCAGAACTAAATAATATTTATGTTCCTTCTAGATATATTTCTGATTATCAAGAAGCTTTTAATAATACTGCAGCAAATTTTGTTCAAATAATTGGTACAAATATAGACGAATTAGATATTTCAATAAATAAAAATAATATTTATAAAAAAATAGATGGTTCCAATAGTTGGACTATTTATGGAGAAAGTGTTAATTTTAGTACAGCATGGAATTATATTCATACAAATTCTCCTGATCCAGAACCTATAGAAAGAACATATTATTATAGTTTTAATTTAATAAATGTAACATCATTTATTTTTGATGGAGAAGAGCATTCTATTCAA
>AUXO010057647.1_pt1 | contig 11396 bp, 4 predicted proteins | sample 768731 | NCBI WGS metagenome assembly AUXO01 (sample SAMN02715735, study PRJNA202380) | gut metagenome | biome: sheep rumen | host: Ovis aries | place: New Zealand: Palmerston North | reverse complement strand
GAATATTATAGCATCTATTCTTGAAAGGAAACGCTATTTCATCGCAAACGGTTGTAATCCTGTCGCAATTTGCTCATTGTCCTGTACCATGCATCAGCATAAATATCTCATACTCCATTACGAGCAGTCACAGGCTGGAATATCCCATCAGATCTTCATCTACCTGGCGGGCAGCATTCTGCCCCTCTGCGATCGCCCATACGACCAGAGACTGTCCCCGGTGCATATCTCCCGCAGTGTAAACGTTCTTTCTGGTTGTAAGATAATTCCCCGGCTCCGTCTTCACGTTTGTCCTTGCATCTGTAGAGATAGAAAAGCTATCTGTTACATAATGCTCACATCCCAGAAATCCGGCAGCAATCAGCACAAGTGATGCCTTTACCTTTTTCTCTGCCCCCTCTTCAGGAATCATCCTGATCCGCCCGCTTTTCTCATCCCTCTCAGGACGAAGGCTGACCAGAACAGCCTCCTTCAGATGCCCCTGTTTATCCTTCACGAATTCCTTTACCGTTGTCTGATACATACGCGGATCAGAGCCATATTTCCAGATTGCTTCCTCCTGCCCGTAATCCACCTTCAAAACCCTGGGCCATTCCGGCCATGGGTTGGATGGGAGCCTGCCTTCAGGAGGCTTCGGCATCATCTCAAGCTGCCGGATCCTCTTTGCACCCAGCCGGATACAGGTTCCAACGCAGTCATTTCCCGTATCCCCGCCTCCAATCACCAGAACTTCTTTTCCTTCGACAAGCTCTCTCGGATATTCCTTGAAATCCGTATCCAGAAGCTTTTTGGTAACCATACCAAGAAAATCCACCGCAAAGAAAATTCCTCTGGCATCTCTTCCCGGAACCTGAATGTCCCTGGGATTCGATGCGCCGCAGGCAAGAATCACACTGTCATACTCCTTCATCAAGGCAGAAGCAGGCACATCCTTTCCCACATCGATCCCTGTGATGAACCGGATACCGGCTTTTTCCATGAGCCGAATCCTTCTGTCAATCACTGACTTGTCAAGCTTCATATTCGGGATCCCATACCGCAGCAAACCGCCGATCCGGTCCTTTCTTTCATAGACCGTCACATCATGTCCCCTGCGGTTCAGGAGATTCGCAGCTGCCAGGCCCGAAGGTCCGCTGCCGACAACCGCGACCTTCTTTCCTGTGCGCACCTTCGGGCTTTCATCCGGCACAAGACCGTGTTCAAAGGCATATTCAATGACCTCTTTCTCATTTTCCTTCGTCGCCACGGGAGCATCATGCACGCCGCAGGTACACGCCGCTTCACATAGGGCAGGACATACCCGGCATGTAAATTCCGGAAAGCTATGTGTGATGCTCAGCCTGTGATATGCTTCTTCCAGCCTTCCGCAAGCCACCAGTCCATTGATTTCAGGAACCAGATTATGAAGCGGGCATCCGGAAGCCATCCCTGATATCATCGTCCCGTTCTGGCAGAAAGGCACACCGCAGTTCATGCATCTCTGTGCCTGTTCCCTCCTCTGCTTCTCAGGCAGACGAAGATGAAATTCCTGAAAATTCCCCGTTCGTTCCTCTTCGCCCAGTACCGTCCCATCCATCCTCTCATATCTCAGATAACCGGTTTTCATACTCATGGGTTTCCTCACTCCTGCATCTTCGCAAACATCTGGAACGCCTCCAGTCTTGCGGTCTCAGCGTCCGCTCCCTTTTCCTCGCTTTTCGCGGTCAGTCTCAGGATCTCCTTATAGTCCATCGGGATAATCTTCTTAAAATGCGGAATATATGCATCATAATCAGCCAGGATCTCCTGCCCCTTCCGTGAACCGGTCAGCTGTACGTGCCTTTGAATCATTCTGTACAGCTCTCCCTGCTCTGTCTTTGAATCCACGCTTTCCATCAGCACCATTTGTCTGTTCAGGTTCCGGTACATGCGGTTTTCCTCATCCAGCACATAGGCAATCCCGCCGCTCATGCCTGCGGCAAAATTTTTCCCAACCTTCCCGAGGATCACTACACAGCCGCCGGTCATATATTCACAGCCATGCTCCCCCACGCCTTCCACGACACATACTGCACCGGAATTGCGGATGCAGAAACGTTCTCCCGCCATCCCTGATATGTATGCCTCTCCCGAGGTTGCGCCGTACAGGGCGACATTTCCGACCATAATATTTTCATGCGGATCATAAGCGGCATTCTCAGGCGCTCGGACGGTCAGCGTTCCTCCGGACAGGCCTTTTCCAAAATAGTCGTTGCTGTCTCCCGTAAGATGGATTGTCAGTCCGGATGGCAGAAACGCGCCAAAGCTCTGACCGCCGCTTCCCTCACAGTGCACCGTGATGGTATCTGCCGCAAGTCCCTCCGGATGTCGTCTGGTAATCTCCGCGCCCAGCAGCGTTCCGAAGGTTCTGTCCGTATTATTCACTGCTACCCTGATTCCGGAGGGAATGCCCTCCTCCAGAGATCTCCTGATCTGCGGATCCTTAAGCAGGATCTTCTCATCCTTCGTATCCTGCAGCCGGAAATCATACCGATGCTCCGGGTGAAAAGTCATCTCATCAGTCTTCGCGCCCGGAATCCCGGCCAGAATCCTGCCAGGATCCATACGCTTTGCCGCGCCTGTAAGTCCATCCCTGACTTTCAGAAGATCCCCTCTCCCCACAAGCTCATCCACGTGTCTGACCCCCAGCAGGGACATGATCTCCCGCAGCTGCCTGGCAATAAACAGCATAAAGTTTTCCACGTATTCCGGCTTCCCCGCAAAGCGCTTCCGAAGCTCCGGATTCTGTGTCGCAATGCCCATCGGACAGGTGTCCGACTGGCACTCACGCATCATGACACACCCCATTGCGATCAGCGGTGCGGTTGCGAAACCAAATTCCTCCGCCCCCAGAATGGCCGCAATCGCCACATCCCGGCCGCTCATCAGCTTCCCGTCTGTCTCAATCACGACCCTGGTGCGCAATCCGTTGGCGACCAGCGTCTGATGGGTTTCGGCAAGGCCAAGCTCCCACGGAAGTCCCGCATTATGGATGGAAGAAAGCGGTGCCGCACCTGTTCCGCCGTCATAGCCGGAAATCAGGACAACCTGCGCCCCTGCTTTGGCCACGCCTGCCGCCACGGTGCCGACCCCGGCCTCCGAAACCAGTTTGACCGAGATGCGGGCTTCTTTATTCGCGTTTTTCAGGTCATAGATCAACTGCGCCAGATCCTCTATGGAATAGATATCGTGATGCGGCGGCGGGGAGATCAGGCTGACACCAGGCGTGGAATGCCTGGTCTTTGCGATCCATGGATACACCTTCCTCCCGGGCAGATGGCCGCCTTCTCCGGGCTTTGCCCCCTGAGCCATCTTGATCTGAATCTCTTTTGCGCTGACCAGGTATCTGCTGGTAACGCCAAACCGTCCGCTTGCCACCTGCTTGATCGCCGAGCTGCGGTCATTGTCAGTGCCGGCGGAAAGAATTCTTTCATCACTCTCCCCGCCTTCTCCGCTGTTGGACTTACCATGAAGGTGATTCATGGCAATGGCCAGGGTCTGATGCGCTTCCTCGGAGATCGAGCCATATGACATGGCGCCGGTCTTGAACCGCCTTACGATTTCCTCCTCCGGCTCCACCTCCTCCAGCGGAACGCCTTTGGCAGGAAAACAGAACTCCAGAAGGCTTCTCAGGTATCCTGTTTCTTCCGCATCTGCCATCTGCGTGTACTGCAGAAACTTCTCATAGCTTCCTTCCCTTACGGCACACTGCAGCATATGGATCGTCTGCGGATTGTATCTGTGGTGTTCCCCCTGGGCACGTCTCTTATGTCTTCCTGCTGCCGTCAGCTCCAGGTTCACATACAGTCCCAGAGGATCAAACGCGCGGCTGTGCTGCGCGTCGGCAGCCTGGCCGATCTCCTCAAGCGTAATCCCGCCGACTCTGCTGACCGTTCCTGTGAAATAGTCATTGATCACTTCCTCGGAGATTCCAACCGCTTCAAAGATCTTGCTGCCCTGATAGGACTGGATAGTTGAGATTCCCATCTTGGATGCGATCTTAACGATTCCAAACAGGATCGCCCTGTCATAATCATTCACTGCCGCATAATAATCCTTATCCAGCATCCCCTTCTCCACCAGATCGGCAATCGTGGCATGCGCCAGATACGGATTCACGGCGGATGCGCCATATCCGAGAAGAGCCGCGAAATGGTGCACCTCCCTGGGTTCAGCCGACTCCAGGATCAATGACATGGCGGTACATTTTTTTGTATCCACCAGGTGTTTATGGACTGCGGCAGTCGCCAGCAGCGACGGCATCGCAACATGGTTCTCATCCACTCCCCTGTCAGAAAGGATCAGGATATTCGTGCCCTGCCTGTAAGCCTTGTCCACCTCCAGGAACAGATGGCTGATCACACGCTTCATTGGCGTTCCTTTGTAGAACAGCGTGGAAACTCTGGATACCCTGAAGCCATCCTTTTTCATATTTTCGATCTTCAGAAGATCAAGGTCTGCCAGAATCGGATTCTCAATCTTGAGCACATGGCAGTTCCCGGCCCGTTCCTCCAAAAGGTTTCCGTTCTTGCCAAGATACACGGTACGCGAGGTCACGATTTCCTCCCGCTGGGCATCAATCGGCGGATTGGTCACCTGCGCGAACAGCTGCTTGAAATAATAGAACAACGGCTGGTACTGTCCGGAGAGCGCCGCCAGAGGAGTATCCACTCCCATGGAACCGATCTGCTCCGTTCCCGTCAGCGCCATAGTACGGATCCCGTCATAATAATTCTCCCAGGAATACCCGAATGCCTTCTGGAGGCGTCTGAGCATCTCTTCCGGGAAGCCCTGTACTCTCCTGTTCGGTATCTTCAGATCGGAAAGATGCAGAAGATTCGAATCCAGCCATTCTCCATAAGGATGTGCCTTCGCATACTGTTCCTTCAGTTCCTCATCACTGATGAGCGCTCCCTTCTTTGTATCCACGAGGAGGATCTTGCCCGGATGCAGCCGCTCCTTCCGCAGGATATGTGATTCATCCAATTCCAATACGCCAACCTCTGAAGAGAGGATCAGCCTTCCGTCATCCGTCACATAGTACCGGGACGGGCGCAGGCCATTCCTGTCCAGGATTGCGCCCATGACATCCCCATCCGAGAACAGGATGGAAGCCGGTCCGTCCCATGGCTCCATCATGGTCGCATAATACTGATAAAAGTCCCTCTCTTCTGATGACAGCGTGTCATTGTGTGCCCAGGGCTCCGGCAGGAGGATCATGGCAGCCAGCGGAAGCGGCATCCCGCTCATCACCAGAAACTCCAGCGTATTGTCAAGCATGGCAGAATCTGAACCGCTCTCACTGATCACAGGAAGCACCTTGATCATGTCTTCTTCCGAGAAACGGCCGGTATGCAGCGTCTCTTCCCTTGCCAGCATCTTGTCTACATTGCCCCTGATCGTATTGATCTCACCATTATGGACAATCAGCCGGTTGGGATGCGCACGCATCCAGCTTGGCATGGTATTCGTAGAAAACCGGGAATGGACCACAGCAATCGCGGACCGATAATCCGGATCACGCAGGTCAGTAAAGAAGGTTCTCAGCTGCCCGACCAGGAACATTCCCTTGTAAACAATGGTCCTGCAGGAGAGTGAAGGCACATAGGTCTCGACATTGCTCTGCTCGAACTCCCTGCGCGCAATATAAAGCTTCCGGTCAAAATCAAGATCCTCCTGCAGTCCCTCAGGCCGGCGGATCAATACCTGGAAGATACGAGGCATGCACTCCCTGGCCCTTGTGCCAAGAACCGAAGGATCCGATTCCACCTCACGCCATCCAAGGATCGACATCCCGGCCTTTCTGAGGATCGTCTCAAACATGGATTTTGCCTGGCGCATCTTCAGTTCATGCTGCGGGAAGAAAAACATCCCCACCCCATACTGTCTTTCTCCCGGCAGGCTGATCCCCTGCTGAGCCATCTTTTTTACGAAGAAATCGTGAGGGATCTGCGTAAGGATCCCAACGCCGTCTCCGGTCTTTCCTTCCGCATCCTTTCCGGCCCTGTGGTCAAGATGTTCCACGATCGACAACGCGTCACACACCAGCTGATGGCTCTTTCGTCCCTTGATGTCAATGATAGCTCCGATCCCGCAATTATCATGTTCAAAGGATGCGTCATAAAGGCCAATGCCTTGTATGGCTTCCAATCGTTCTGTCATGACCACACCTCCCGAAAAAAAAAGACGCTCCGGGTCACAAAACCCGAAGCGCCGTTGCTTCTGAATAACAGTTTCAATCCAGTCCATTCACTATTGCCATATCGCCCTTGATATTGTCATTACTATACCGCAGCTTCCGCCAAAAAACAATACCCAAAATCCTTGATTCAATTCTATATCGCCCGGATCTGCGGTATGACATCCTCCAAAACATCCAGAAGCATCCGGACAGTATCCAGGGAAGTAAACATCGTTACGCCATTCATAATCGCGCACCGGCGGATAGCTTCTCCATCTTCATAATGAATGCCGGACAGGATGGCTCTCGTATTGATCACATAGCTGACATATCCGGCCCGGATCGATCGCAGGATCTCATCACTGCCGTTACTGAGTTTTCCCCGGATCCTGGTACGAATTCCATGTTCTTTCAAAAAGGATCCTGTCCCAATGGTTGCCTCTATATTGAAGCCGATCTCATAAAACCGGCGCACCAGCGGCAGCGCTTCCTCCTTATCCTCATCTGCCAGTGTCACAATCACCGTTCCATACTCCTTCATCCGGATGCCCGATGCCTGCAGCGCCTTGTAAAACGCCCGCTTCAGGCTTTTGTCGTATCCGATTGCCTCACCGGTGGACTTCATCTCAGGGGAGAGGTAGGTATCCATACCGCTCAGCTTTTCAAAGGAAAACGCCGGAGTTTTCACATACCAAAGTCCGTTTCCTCCCGTGTACAGACCAGTATATCCTGTTTCCTTCAGACGATGTCCCAGCATCACCTTTATCGCAAGTTCCACAAGTGGTATTCCTGTGGATTTTGACAGAAACGGAACGCTTCTTGACGCCCTGGGATTTACCTCGATGATTGATACCTGTCCGTCACGATCCACAATAAACTGAATATTATACAGGCCAATGATTCCAAGACCGAGCCCCAACTCCCGGGTATACCTCCAGATTGTCTGCCTGATCTGATCCGTAAGAGAAAAAGGAGGATATACACTGGTACTGTCTCCGGAATGTACGCCTGTGCGTTCCACCAGCTCCATGATTCCGGGGAGAAATACATCCTTCCCATCACAGACAGCGTCAACCTCCACTTCCTTTCCAACGATATAGCGGTCAACCAGCACCGGCCGGTCTTCATTCACCTGCACCGCATCTGTCAGATACCGAATCAGCATCTTTTCCCCCGCTACGATCTCCATGGCTCTTCCGCCCAACACATAGGACGGTCTCACCAGCACAGGATAGCCAATCCTTTCCGCTGCCTGTACTCCTTCCTCGACACTCATGACCGCCACTCCGGCAGGATGCGGAATTCCCAGGCGATTCATCAACGCTTCAAACGCATCACGATCCTCCGCCCTGCGAATCGGATCCGGTCCTGTACCGATGATCCTTGCACCCCTGTGTGCAAGAATCCCGGCCAGGTTGACAGCAGTCTGCCCGCCCAGTGTGACGATCACTCCCTCCGGCTGCTCCAGTTCATAAATATTCATTATATCCTCTGCGGTCAGCGGTTCAAAATACAGCTTATCCGCCGTCGTATAATCCGTCGATACGGTCTCCGGATTATTGTTGATCACAATTGCCTCATATCCTTCCTCCCGAATGGTTCTCACTGCATGAACGGTGGAATAATCAAACTCGACACCCTGTCCGATCCGGATCGGTCCTGATCCAAGCACCATAATCTTTTTCCGTTCTGAGACAACGGATTCGTTTTCTTCCTCATAGGTGGAGTAGAAATACGGAACATAACTCTCAAACTCACTGGCACAGGTATCAATCATCTTATAAACAGGTGCGATGCCACAGCACTTCCTCAACTTCCAGACTTCTTCCTCCGTCCGGCCCGTCAGCTCGCCAATATAAGAATCGGAAAATCCCATACGTTTGGCATCCGCCAGCAATTCCCTGCCTCGTGCATCACCGGCTGTCCCGTCCAGAGTTTTCGCATACTCTTCCAGCTTCTTCTCAAAGTCAACAATTCTTTGGATCGTATTCAGAAAAAACAGATCGATCTTTGTTCTGGAATAAATAACCTGCGGATCCACACCCAGCCAAAGAAGCTCAGATATCGCGTAGATACGGTCATCTGTACCTTCCTCAATGTAGGTAAGGAGTTTGTTCACGGCCTCTTCCCTGGCTTCTGTCCCCCTCTTCTCAGAAAGAGTCCTTACATCAAATTTTTTCAGATGAATGTGGTTCTTCCCGTCCTCCAGTGAACGGACAGCCTTCAGCAGGCTTTCCTCCATACTTCTCCCGATACTCATCGTCTCACCGGTTGCCTTCATCTGCGTGGACAGCACATTCGACGCATGGGTGAACTTATCAAACGGAAATCTTGGCATCTTAGTGACAACATAGTCAAGCGCCGGCTCGAAGCAGGCCGGCGTATTGGCCAGGAAAATCTCCTCCAGGTTCATCCCGACAGCAATCTTTGCAGATACCCTGGCGATCGGATATCCTGTCGCTTTCGAAGCAAGGGCCGATGATCGGGACACCCTTGGATTTACCTCAATCACGTAATAGTCAAAGGACTCAGGATCCAGTGCAAACTGAACATTACAGCCACCCTTCACATCCAGCGCACGGATGATCTTCAATGCACTGTCCCGCAGCATCTGATATTCTTTATTGGTAAGCGTCTGGCTGGGAGCAACAACGATGGAATCTCCTGTGTGGATCCCGACCGGATCTATATTCTCCATATTACAGACCGTGATTGCAGTGTCATTGGCATCCCGCATCACTTCGTATTCGATCTCTTTATATCCCTTAACGCTCTTTTCAACCAATACCTGATGAACCGGTGATGCCTTCAGCGCATGCTCCAGCATCTGAATCATTTCTTCTTCACGCCGGGCAAATCCGCCTCCGGTTCCACCCAACGTGAATGCGGGACGCAGGATGACAGGATATCCGATCCTCTCTGCCGCCTCCATTCCTTCTTGTACGCTGTTGGCTATGACAGAAGGAATCACCGGCTCGTTCAGTTTCTCACACAATGCCTTAAACTGCTCCCGATCTTCCGCCCTTCGGATGCTTGAGGCATCTGTCCCCAGCAGCTCAATCTCACATTCCGCAAGGATACCTTTCTCATACAGCTGCAGGGAAAGGTTCAATCCTGTCTGGCCGCCCAGCCCAGGAATCATTGCATCCGGCCTCTCATACCGGCAAATCCTTGCCAGATATTCCAGCGTCAGCGGCTCCATATACACCTTATCCGCGATTGTGTGATCTGTCATGATCGTCGCCGGGTTGGAATTCGCGAGGATGACCTCATATCCTTCTTCTTTGAGCGCCAGGCATGCCTGCGTACCCGCATAGTCAAACTCTGCAGCCTGACCGATCACGATCGGACCGGATCCAATTACCAGCACCTTCTTTATATCTGCCCGTTTCGGCATCTCCTTGTCATCCTTTCTTCATAAGCTCCGTAAACTGGCCAAACAGATGAATGCTGTCCTGCGGACCCGGTGCACTTTCCGGATGATACTGCACCGACAGCATCCTGTCCTGTCCGCAGACAAGCCCCTCTACGCTATGATCCAACAGATTCACATGAGAAACCTTGAGATTGGTTCTGTCCAGCGAAGATTCATCCACGGCATAGGAATGGTTCTGGCTGGTCATCTCGATATGCCCGGTCCGAAGATCCTTCACCGGATGATTCCCTCCCCTGTGTCCGAATTTCAGCTTATAGGTGGAAGCGCCGCAGGACAACGCCATCAGCTGATGTCCCAGGCAGATGCCAAACATAGGCACCTGTCCCCGGAGCTTTTTCAGCGTATGAACCACCTCCGGAACATTCTCCGGATCCCCCGGCCCATTTGAAATCAGTATGCCATCAGGCAGCAGTGAAAGAATCTCATCACTCCGGGTATCATAGGGGACGACCGTGACATTGCATCTGAAACGGTTCAGCATCCGTACAATATTCTGTTTCATGCCGCAATCAATCGCCACAACATGAAACCTCGGATTTGATGTCCTGCTGTACCAACGTTTCCGGCAGCTGCATCGGCGGACAGCATCCTTCGGTACCTCCGTATCCCTGATAAGCTTCAATCCTTCCTCCAGAGCCACGTCTGCACCTGTAATCACCCCCCTCTGGGAGCCACAATCCCGGATATGCCGTACCAGCCTCCTGGTATCCACGCCGCCAAGTCCCGGTATCCCGGCTCCCTCCAGATATTCCTGCAAAGAACTGATCGACCGGAAATTGGTCGGTATTTCATTTATCTCCCGGACAATTAATGCGCCAGGCCCCGTGATCCGGCTTTCAAAATCCTCCCTCGCCAGACCATAATTGCCGATCAACGGATAAGCCATCAAAACAGCCTGATCCGTATAGGATGGGTCCGACAGGATCTCCTGATACCCTGTCATCGAGGTATTGAACACCACCTCACAGACTGCATCCTTTCTGCATCCGAATCCATACCCCCTGTACTCGCTTCCATCCTCCAGAATCAGCTTCCGGTCATATCCCGGGGCACTGTGCAATCGCGTAATCATATGCTCCTCATCCCCATCACTCTACATCCTGCAGCGCAGCGAAGCCTTCCTCGCCGGTCCTGATCTTGACAACCCTGCTGACCGGATAAACAAAGATCTTCCCATCTCCGATATGCCCTGTGTACAAGGCCTTTTTCGCAGCTTCTATCACACCCTCCACCGGGATCGCGCTCACAACCACCTCCAGCTTCACCTTCGGCAGAAGCGTTACATCCAGCTCTACGCCGCGGTATTTTTCTCCCGCACCCTTCTCAATCCCGCAGCCCATCACCTGCGTCACAGTCATGCCGGTAACACCCAGGTCGTTCATGGCTTTCTTTAAGGCATCATAGCGTGACAGCTTCGCGATGATCACCACCTTTGAGATCCCGGTATCGATACCGGGTATCCCGGAACCGTCTCCTCTTACAACGGGAACGGCAGCGTCTCTCTTTACCTCTGATGCCTCCTCATAGCTGTCCGATCCGAGATTCGTATTTTCATTGACACTCATCATGGTATTGGAAATATCCATGATCGCAAAACCTGCATAGGCAGAAGGAAGTCCGTGTTCTGTCGCATCCAGCCCGGTGATCTCTTCCTCCTCCGTCACCCGCAGGCCAACGGTTTTCTGAATGATGGTAAATGCGATCCATATCGTTACGGCAGTCCACGCCGCCGTAAGGAGCATCCCTGCAAGCTGCTTTCCA
>AUXO013935584.1_pt1 | contig 11397 bp, 10 predicted proteins | sample 768731 | NCBI WGS metagenome assembly AUXO01 (sample SAMN02715735, study PRJNA202380) | gut metagenome | biome: sheep rumen | host: Ovis aries | place: New Zealand: Palmerston North | reverse complement strand
TTTTTGCACAGAAAAGCATCCGTTTTTGCAGACAGAACCTGCAGAAACGGATGCTTTTCCGGCACAAAATCCGGTGAGGAAAACTGCTTCCGCCGACAGTATTGCCGCACAGAACGGCGAATAACAAATAACAAATTGCGAGCTGACAGAATAAGCCGGAATCGGGCGGACCCATGCAGCGGACTGCCTCACAGAGGACGATCAGTCAATCGTAAAATCTTTTGTGAAGAAACCTGTCCAGGTGCCGATCAGCTTCCCGTCATCAGAGTAGATATTGACAGTATATTCGCGTTCAAAAAGGCTGTATTCAAAGGTATCGATATTGTACATTGCATCCTCATAGCCGCCCCGGGAAGTGGGCTCCGGAGAAGTCCAGGAAGCGCGGTCCCCGGTGACACTGTCAATCGTCTCGAACTTGATACAGGTGGATGCGTCGGGCGGACCCCCGTAAAGGTAGACCCTGATATGAACAGACTGCTGTGAACCGATTATAAGATTCACTTCGTTCCGGATATCCACATGCCACTGATACATTGTATTCATCACATCCTGCGCGCCCGCATATCCGGCATCTGCAAGTCCGGTGATCCAGTCGTATGCCGTATCGTCAGGCTTTTCACGGACAGACTCGCAGTATTTGTATCTGGCTTCAAGGAGCTTTGCATCCGCGTCCTCGTATCCCGGGATGAGCGCGTAGGCATCTGCCGCTTCCTTGAATTCCTCATTTTCCATGTGCTGTCCGGCTGTCAGATACCGGCACTTCTGCGCCTGCGCGGCGGCATCCCTGTAGTCTCCCAGTTCCTCAAAAATCTCACAGGCAGATACATAGTTTTCCTCCTGGACAAGACTCTCTGCCTGATGATATTTATTGTCCCTGATTCTTTCATCGAGGAGATTCTGGTTTTCGGCGATTTTTTTCTCAAGATCAGCCTGTGAAGTCTTTTCTGTATCCTGAAAATCCTGCAGCATGACATACTTCTTTTCCGCGTCTTCATTTTTGCCGTCCCTGCTCTCGGCATCCGCCTGGTCCAGAACGGCCTGAAAGACCCGGTCAAAGGAGCTGCGGGCGTCTTCAGCCATCTCTTCATCATCGCCGGACATGATCAGCTGATAGAGTTCCAGAGCTTTCCTTGCCTGGGAAACCTCCCCCTTGTCGTTGAACGACTTCTCCGAGGAAATCGCCTGTTTCATACAGAGCTGCAGGGCATTCACCCATTTTTCCTCCGCGTCCATAGAGCCGGCATCCTTATAGGAGCGGAGCTTTTCCAGAGCAGTCCTGAATGAATTGCTGTCAAGCAGTCTTTCGATCTCCGCGTACTGCCGGATCGTTTCAAGAGCCTGCTGATCGACATTCCGGTCCGAAAGTACTTTGTAGAACTGCTCTGTCCTCTCGTCGGCCGCGGTATATTCAGCCAGCGCGATCTCCATCGAATCGCGGAAAAGCCGCTGCTCCTCTTGGCTCATCTTTTCATAGGGGAATTGCAGGAGAAAGCTGTCAATGGCTCCTGCGGGATCGTCCTTATTTTCCGCCGCGGACTGTATTGACGTCAGTCCCGCGTGCATAGCCTCTCTCCGCCTGCCGGGATAGATTCCGAACCTCCAGACCGCAAGTACACCGCCCAGCAGGATCGCCGCGCACAAGGCCGCAAGAAAAACGCGCGCTTTCACGCGGTGGCTCTTCTGCCGCGGATCAAAACCGGGGACCAGCTTTTCCATACGGGTATCAAAAGAAGACGGATGTTCCCGGATGCGCAGGATCTGCTCCCGGATCTGGGCCGCGGAGGAATAACGCTTTTCAGGGTCCATATGCGTGGCACGAGCTACGATCCTTGCTGCGTCCACATTGTCGGGCAGCATCCTCTCGATCAGTTTCCCGAGTCCGAAAATATCCGTCCGCACGTCTGAAGCCGCAAAGCCGTACTGCTCCGGAGCCGCCACACCGTGGGTTCCCATCAGGACGGTGTCCTTTTTTTCTCCGCTCACATAAATCTTCGCCGCGTCATAATCGATGATCTTGACCACGCCGTCTTCCGTCAGCATGACATTGGAAGCCTTCAGATCCCGGTGGATGATGGGGGGCTCCGCATTGTGCAGATAAGAAAGGCCGTCACACAGTTCGGTCAGAATACGGATGCGCTCCCTGAAGGAAACCGGCTCTTTCTCATCACCAAGTATTTCCTCCAATGTTCTGCCTTGTACCAGTTCTTCAATGACGATCAGCGTGTCCCCATCCTCCCGGATGGATTCGACTCTCGGAACATAGCGGCTCTTGTGATCCTTCAGATATGCAAAAACCTGCAGATTGAAGACCTTGAGTTTTTTTCTGTAAAACAATTTTCCCGTCGGGACATCCCTGACGATGGACTTTCCGTCCCCCAGTTCCTGTATCTCTTCGTATAATGCCTGCTCACACAGCTTTTCCAGTTCCGTCATATTATTTTCTCCAGCAGTTCCAGGGTAAAAATGCAGACGTGATCTTTCACGCCGAAAATGCCCGTCCGTCCGACTATGCCGCTCAGCGGAGCAGCAGCACAGGGAGAAATATTTGAAGGCGATTTCTCCTATGAAAACCGCGGATGTTTTGCATTCTTGCGGCGCAAACATCCTGCTATACATATTTATTATAATATTGAACCGGCTCCGTTAACAAGCCTAAGCGCTTCAGGGACAGATCATAATCGATTTCTCCTTTGAAGCGAAATAACAGAAAAAATATAAGTATCTTTTTGAACTCTGTGCTTATTCTATCGATTAGAAAGTCTCATTTGGTGGGCTGACAGCCCACAGCCGGAAGGGAAAAAACATTTATAATGGCATGGAACAGTTGTAAAATTATCGTTACAAGTCACCCCCGGTCAGGCTGTTGTAAAGGAAGGGAGGTCCGGACAGCATGGAGGAGTCCACAACAATCAATCTTGCAAAAATACTGTCAAATATTGATTCCACCAACGAAATGGAGCAATACATGGAAATCCCGGAAGTTGCGGACAGCTTTCAGAACTTCCCGGATTATTTCCGGTCCTTGGAGGCCGTGCAGGAGATGGACAGCGGGGAGCTGATCCGCAACAGCGGTCTGGAGCGGTCCTATTACTACCAGGTGATGAAGGGAACGCGAAACCCCGGCCGGGATAAAGTGCTCCGCCTCTGTCTTGCCGCCGGTCTGAATCTAAAGGAGACGACCCGCGCTCTGGAATTGAGCGGAAACGCGGTCCTATACCCCCGGAACCGCCGCGATATCATCCTCACCGTTGCTGTCAACCAGATGGCAGATGTCGATGATACCAACCTCCTTCTGTTCAAGTATGGTGAAAAACCCTTAGGCTGAGTCTTTTTAAAGGCCCGGAACTAAGGTAAAATGGTATGTGCGAAACAGACTATTTCCTTAAGGGCAAAAAACTCAGGTTCACGGAGACAATAACCTATGGATGAATCCACCACCAGACAGCTATCCGATATCCTCTCCCGGATCGACTCAACCCGCGGGATGGATCAATATATGGAAATACCCAAAGTCGCAGAATCCTGTCAAAGTTTTCGGCAGTATTTTCATTCTCTGCCGGCTGTACAGAATATGGACAGCGGGGACCTGATCCAAAAGAGCGGTCTGGAGAGATCCTACTACTACCAGGTGATGAAAGGGACGCGCCGTCCCGGCCGCGACAAAGTACTTCGTCTTTGTCTGGGTGCCGGGCTCACTCTCAGGCAGACGACCCGTGCCCTGGAACTGAGCGGCAATGCTGTGCTCTATCCGCGCAACCGGCGTGATATCATTCTCACCGTTGCGATCAATCAAAAAGCCGGTGTGGACGATGCCAATATCCTCCTCTTCAACTACGGGGAAGATCCGCTCTCTTAAGCCGCTTCTGTCATGAAAGCCAGCTGTATACAGTTTCGAGAATAGAGAAAAGGCGGCAATATGAACTGCCGTACAGTTCATATGCGCCCTCTGCCCCCCGCTGGCCGCCCTTCGCCGTCAGGCGAAAGATACCCACCGAGGCTCTGCGATAAAAAAAGACGCCTGCAGGAGATCGTTTTTTCTCCCGCAGGCGTCTTTTTTTCCATTATGGCAGTTCCAGATATTCTGTCCCGACAACTTCTGTCAGCATTTCCCTGACATAATCATAATCAAACTGAGTAAAACCGAACATAGTGCGCATGCCATGGGCAAGGGCCTGCTCCTGTGAATAATCGCGATAGAGGACCGTGTGATCCTCCGCGTAATCCTCCCCGTAATCGGAGAGGATCGGAATCAGAGAGGGATCCTCAACAGTAAGACCGTCCTCTGCAAAACGAAAGGTACAGGAAAGGACAAGGCCGATCATGGCGTCCGGATCCGGCATGGAATTCTGCGCACAGATAAAGTTACCCAGCGAATAGGCACAGAAGACTTTTCTGCCGTCCGATGCCGTCAGCATCTCCGCCCCCTGGACTACATGAGGATGTCCTCCTATGATCAGGTCCGCGCCCATATCCGCCACGCGCCGGGCCAGCTCCCGCTGTTCCTCTGTCTCGCTATGGCTGTATTCTTCACCCCAGTGGAGGCTCACGATCACGGCATCCGCCTGCTCATGTGCCAGCTGGATCTGATAAGCCATCAGCCCCTCTTCCTCCAGATAGATTACATGGCCGGCTGCCCCGTCAGGCGTCGGAATATCGTTCGTACCGTAAGTATAAGTGAGGAAGGCAAGCTTCTTGCCTTTGCATGTCAGAATCGGAATATCATATTCCGTCCCGTACTCCCACAGTCCGGTACAGCAGATGCCTTCCGCACTGTCTGCGGCGGCTTTGTCATCTGCCTCTTCTGCTCTGTCCGTGCCTGTCTTGTCATTCACTTCTCCTGTACTGTCCGTGCCCGCTTTGTCATCTCCGTCCGCTGCAGAAACCCGGTCATCTTCCTCTTTTTGTGCTGCTGAAGCTTCTTCCTTCATTGTATCCCAGAATGCGAGGGATTCTCCGATTCCATAAGCTCCCTGGTCGTAAGTGTGGTTGCTCGCCAGGCTGAACACGTTCCAGCCCGCATCGATCAGCGCCCGTCCGCTGTCTCCGGGAGTGGAGAATGTCGGATAGCCAGAAGGTTCCAGCGTATCCGTCATCAGGGTCTCGATATCGATCCAGTTGACATCATGTTCCTGTATAAAAGGGGCCATCTTCTCATAACACAGAGAAAAATCATAAGCCTTCTCCCCGTCTTTTTCAGCGGCTCTCTCCGCCGCCTGCCCGTACAGTACCTCGTTGATCAGGTTGTCGCCGACCGCTGTGAAGGTGATCTCTGTGACCCCGTCCTCTTCCGCCTCATTCCCGGAATCTTCACTTTTTCCTCCGGGGTTTGATGCGTCATGGCCGGAATTATCTATTTCCCCTTCAGTTCCCTCTGTCTGCTTCTGCCTGGCCTGCTCACCGTCCGCGGCAGATTCCGCCGCTTTTCCTGTTTCGTCGGCTGCCGCCTTGTCCGTCAAAGCATCTGCCGTTTCTGCTGCCGCAGCGTTTTCCTGCGTTTGTCCGTTTCCGGCTGCCGCGGTATTCTGTCCGGCCTGCCCGTTTCCGACTGCGGCATTCGTGCATCCCGCTGTCAGACAAAGAGCCAGCAGTGCTGCCGCAAGGAGCCTGAATTGTCCCCGGCAGGTTCTTATATGATCAAACAATGATTGTCTCCTTTTTCCAGCATTCTCCCGTACATCATGCATGTGCAAGGATGTACTTTTTCAATTCCTCATAAATCTTCTCCGGCTCAGGAGGGCATCCCATGATACAGGTATCGAAATCCTTCGTGCAGCGTCCGATGCCGAGACGCCCTGTCTTCCCCTGCATTCCCTGACCGATGGCGATCCTGTCGTGAAGCTTGTCCAGAAGCCCCTCCTCCCGCAGCAGGTTCAGGGCGTGGACGAGATTTCCGTAGCAGGCGCTGCAGGAGTCAACTTCCTCGACAGCATAGGATACTTCCAGGATTCGGTTCCGGCGGGGGAGTTCCTCCTCCTCGCTCTCCCCGTTCAGGAGAATGATCTCCGCCCCGGAAAGATCTGCCGTGCCTGCTCCCAGTTTTTCCGCAAGGCGGACATAAGGAACCTCATCGACTTCGTACTGCATCAGATGACATGCATAACTGTCCACAAGAACCGGATCTGCTGCCGCCATGACGCAGTTGCGCACGACAGGATTCCCGCCCTCCTCGAAGTCAAGGTCACCGCAGATATGATCGACAACAATGAAATCCTGATGGATCCCCTTCTGCAGGTGCGCGATGGGCTTGTGCAGGCCCATACGGTGGAAACGGCTCTTCTCCTTGTTGGGGAGCAGACCCTTCAAATTTTTCAAAGCACAGGTCATCTTTGTCTGACAATGCCCTTTCATGACCGGCACATTGATCAAAAAATCGATCCTGTCGACGACATTCGTGATCTGCAGCTTCATGCCGGCACAGTCGACCTCATGCCATTTTTCCTTCTGTGTGTCGACCAGCGGCACACCGTATTCTTTTGAGAGCGTATTATAACCGCAATAATCAAAAGCCAGCGCAGTGCGGTCACCCACCCAGGAGCCTTCGGCAACGATAATGTCTTTAAAATCCCTCTCCTGCAGATACTCTATGATACCGGCGACAACTTCAGTGTGGGTCGTAGCGCCGAACTGCGAGGGGGAAGCTACGACAAGGTTTGGCTTGATACCGATCCTTGCCTTCTTGTCCCCGATCCTTCCGGCAAGATCTGCCGCCGCCAGGATCTTTTTTGTCATCTCCTTATAATCAGTGCCGTAAATCTTCCAGATTCTGTTGTCACTGCCGGGATTCTTCCTGTTTTTTTCATGATTCTGATTCATACTCTATCCTCCGTAAATCAATTCCGCACTTGTGCCTATGCCGGAGCGCATCCGTACACAGGCATCGCCAACGGGAAACAGCCAGGTCGACTCCTCGTTGACATCAGTGTATGTTTATTCAGTTCCCGGTCTCTTTTCGCCCCGACATTATAACACAGTTACTCCTCCCGGTGAACAGAGCCCGCTATGTTCAGGCCGGTTCAGGCCAAATACAGGCTGTGGATATGGATTTTGGCCATAACCGCAGATATTCAGGTAGAACCTGCGGCGAATATTGTTTATAATAAGGGACAGGGAACAAACAGACAGAAAATATACAGACTTCATTTGCCACATCTGCCAATTTCAGCAGTCAATGCCGACCGGATTCAGAGGAGCCTCAAAATGGAAAAATCAAAGAAGCGCCACTCCCGCAGACATTCAAAAAGCAATAAAGCCAAAGTATCAAATGCTGCAAAAAGAAACAATCCCGCAAATAAAGCCGGTGTTCAGGAAAAAACAGCTGAAGCCGGCCGGCCCCTTATTCCGGACAGTACAGAGCAGGTTTCAGCCGGTTCACCGGCAGCGGCTGCCTCTGACAAGACCTTTCAGGCAGAAAAAGCCGGCAGGGATCGCTTCTTTGCTCAGAAAGCTGCTCCCGCAGGCCGTCCCTTTGCGGCAGAGACAGCTGATGCGGATCGCTCCCCTGCTCAGAAAGCTGCTCCCGCAGGCCGTCCCTTTGCGGCAGAGACAGCTGATGCGAATCAGGCCTTTGTTCAGGAGAAGGCTGACACTCCTTCCCGTTTCCGCATCCGGCCTCTTCCAATCCTCACAACCATTGCAGGGATCGCAGTGTGTTTTGTGGTCATCCTTTATTTTAACGGCCGCATAGCCGGAAATCTCCCGGGCTCCGCTGTCTTCACAAATCTGCCGGTCAGTTATCCGCAGTCCGCAGGCACCGGGATCACAACAAACATCTCAGAACCCAATGCAAGCAGGACCATACCCGGGGATAATGAATCCATTGACACTTCGGACGACAACAGCCGGACCCTGACGGATTCCTCCGGCAATTCCTCCACAGGGCATTCTCATTCGGCCAATGTGCAGGCAAGCTGGGACAGCTCGACTGACGAGGAAGCCGAAGAAATCGAAGACTCTGACTACGATACAATTGATGTCATCGAAGAGACCACAGAATATTACTACGATGATGATGAAGATTCATCCGATGAATATGAAGAGGATGAGGAATATGAAGAGGATGAAGACTACGGTGAGGAAGACTACGAGGAGGAAGAATACGAGGAGGAAGAATACTACCAGGAAGTCAGCCGGGTAGGCGAAGATTGAAATGAAGATTGAAATCCTGTGAGCGGAAAAAGGCATCCGGTCCATCCCTTATAACACAAAATCCGGCACCGCATAATATATGTCAACAGAAAAAGCAAACAAAAAAGCAGATAATCAATATTACCGGCGCTGGCCGCGCACAAAAAACACCAGCAGGAGCCATTACTTCCTGCAGGTGTTTTTTTGCAGATGATGTTCAGATCATGTTATGTGCCGGGTGTAATGATTTCGGAATCCCCGGCCCAGATCGCGTCAATCTTATCCCGATGCAGGTCTTCGCCCGTCACGATCAGGACCTCCCTCGCAAAAACTGTCGGCTCGATTTTGGTCTCCCTCCGTGTCGCGTTGACCTGCACGCGGGCTGAATCGCTGACACGCACAAATCCCTTGATCCGCATCACATGTCCGCAGGCGGGATCCTCAAGAGTCTGCGCAATACATTTGCGGAGCTTGTCCTCATCCATACGGGTTCCGAAATAGAACAGGGTCCCATAGCCGTTTTCATGTTCCACAGGAATCTTTACATGGTCGGCAGGAATCATGCCGCCCATGGCAATCGACGCAAAGTCCTCTTTCGTCAGGGCATCCCAGTCCTTCGCCAGAATATCGTCCTCATCCAGCCGCCTGTCGCACTGGAACTTTTCCATGGCGCGGTTCAGATGGGCAAGAATCCGCTTCGAATCCTCCGCCGGATCCTCTGTATCCCGGCAGCGGCTCAGTACGATCTTTCCCGCATTGGCAGTCTGTGACACCAGCATATACTCCGATTCCTCGGAGAGCTCATCTTCCATTCCGGCATCGACGATTGCCACTACACTGCCGGGTGTATACCATTTGCACAGAGGATCCTCCGACATAGTGTCAAAAAACTCATCGGTATCATAAATACCCGAGGGTTCCACGATCACACGGTCAAATCCTACCATGGCCATGGAGATCAGCTTGGTGGCAAAACGACGACGGTGGGATATGATTCCGTCTCCGCCCACGATCATCTCAACATCACAGTTATCTCCCATCAGGTCCTCCAGGAGCACCATGTCGATATTGATCGCACCATAGTCGTTTTCCAGGATTCCTACCGTAAGTCCCTGATCGATCAAAAAACGGGCATATTTTTTAATAAAAGTTGTCTTTCCAGCCCCCAGAAATCCTGTAATCAAATCTATCTGCGGCATTTATTTCCCCCTTCTCGCGGAATCTTCGGACTGCTGCCGGATCGCAGGCATTCCGTTTATCAATATCTTTTTGCGGCACGGATTTCATTATCCTATTTCTCCTGAACTTTTGCAAGACGTGGAATAGTCCCTGTTTTTGTGATAGGATATCGTATCGGCCGCAAAACAGCAAAGGGGCCTGCAACCCGGACCAATCCCGCGGCACAAATACAAGTATTGATCAACAGATGCACAGGAGTTAAATATGCGCTCATTAGAAGAAGTAAAAGAGTTTTTTCAAAATGATGTATATGCTACCGGGACCACCGGTATTGAGATTGCGGATGCGCACCCCGGGTACGCCAGAGTGACGCTTGAACTGGACGCAAGGCATATGAATGCCGGAAACCGTGTCATGGGAGCTGTCTATTACACCATGGCGGACTTTGCCTTCGCAGTTGCCAACAACTACGACATGGAAAAAGGCATGACCGTCACACTGTCCAGCCAGATAAACTTCCTGGGTGCTGCACGAGGCAGCACGCTGACCGCCGAGGCACGCGTCATTAAGGAAGGAGGCAGCACGACCTTTTATTCTGTCGAAGTGACAGATGAACTGGGAACACAGATCGCAGTGATTTCCTCCAACGGATACCTTATCCGCAGGCAGTGATCTACTTTCCTCCGCCGGGTGCAGTATCCGCAGGTCATGTCTTTCTTTTCTCCGCCCGGAGCCTTATCTGTGGATCACGTTTTTCCCCAGCCGGGCACAGTATCCGAATGAGACGTGCTCCTCTCCCTTTTTCAGACAAAATAAATTCCGGCACGGGACCTTGTCCGCTTCATAAGCAGGCAAAATCCTGTGCCGGTTTTTCTTTCTTTTGTCCTTTGGATTAAGTTTCAGATCTTAGGCTTCAGTTCTTAAACTTCAGTTCTTAAATTTCAGTTCTTAGATTTCAGTCCTTAAGTTTACTTAAGTTAAGTCCTTAAGTTTAGTTCTTAAGTTTAGTCCTTAAGTTATTTGGATTTTGTTTTCAGCCGATCGGGATAGGAACGGCGATCAGGATATAACGCGCATTATTAAACTCATAGGCACAGGTCGACAGCACTATAATACGATCTACCGTTTCGAGATAATACTGCTTATCCGATTTAAATGTAGATTTGTCCAGAGCCTCCTTGAGATAAGCCTGCATTTGCTGCGGCGTCTCAAAAAGGTCGTAGACGGGGTCCTTTTCCGTCGCCACAAAGCCTGCCACCAGGTTGAGGCGATAGTTCTGTGTGGGTGTCAGATACCACATGGTCGGATGTTCGTCGTAGTATTCCTGTTTGGTATACTCGTGGATCATCGCGAACATAGATCCGTCGTTCATGCTGTGCCCGTAGAGGATGGTCGCGGGATCGGTCTGTCCGCGGGCATTGCGGAAATCTTCAAAAATGCAGCCCGCAAAATTATATTCCTTATTCACCATGTGGTGCAGGTAGAGGTCGTTGTCCTCACCGTGCATGACGGGATAATTGACAATCGTGTCGGGGCAGTAGATCCAGCCCGCGACATCGGGATTCTCCTTGAGCAGACTGTCGAAGTCTATCTCTATGGGTGCCTTCTCAATTTCCTCTGCGTCCTGGCTGCCTCCCTCCTGATCCTCTTTCTTTGTCATATATTGTTCTGCGGTCTTCTCGTACTGGGCGCGCCCCTTGTGATACTCGGAGAAAATACTGAAGAGGCGATAGCCGCTGTAAATCAGTATCCCCAGAAAAACGACCAGCAGGATATTGATAATTGCTTTTTTCATGATTGTCCTGTTGACCTCCGGATGCTGTACAGAGCACCGCAGAAGGGAGGAAGCTCCATGGTAAAAGGCGTTCCCGCCGTCACCGCGATGGACTCGGACTGCTCTTTCCTTGTGCCGCTCCAACGCTCCCAGTCAGTGTGGAGAATAAGCTCCCACTTTTCCGTTTTGTCCGGTTTCAATGTCAACCTGCGCGCACGGTTTGAGAAGTTGAACAGAGCTGCCATATCACACTTGTCCGTCTCCGCCGAAGCACTGTTTCCGGGCTCTGCCTCCGAACCTGCGGCAGGCTTTGTTCCATC
>AUXO013434748.1_pt1 | contig 11397 bp, 12 predicted proteins | sample 768731 | NCBI WGS metagenome assembly AUXO01 (sample SAMN02715735, study PRJNA202380) | gut metagenome | biome: sheep rumen | host: Ovis aries | place: New Zealand: Palmerston North | reverse complement strand
ACTCTGCCCGAGCCGCCGCAGCTTGTGCATTTGTCTGTAATCACCTTACCGGAGCCACCACAGGTCGGGCAGGTGCGGACGGTCGTCATCCAGCCGCCGCTGGAGCGGATCTGTCCCTGACCCTTACAGGTCGGACAGGTTCCGGGCTTGGTGCCAGGCTTGGCACCATTTCCATGACAGACATCACAGACTTCATTGCGGTAAAAATCGAAGGATTTTTCGCAGCCGTCTGCCGCTTCTTCAAAGGAAATCTTCATGGAATACTGGAGGTCATTGCCGCGGGTCGGTGCATTGCTCCGCCTGCTGCCCATACCACCCATACCACCCATACCGCCAAAACCACCAAAGATCTGGTCCAGTATGTCTCCCATGCCGCCCATGCCATTGAAATCCATACCGCCGAACGGATTCCCGCCCTGCATCGGATCATTGAATCCGAACTGGTCATAGCGTGCGCGCTTGTCCGGATCTGACAGTACCTCGTTCGCTTCATTGACTTCTTTGAAGTGTTCCTCGGCTTCCTTATCACCGGGATGCAGGTCAGGATGGAACTCCTTGGCCTTCTTCCGGTATGCTTTCTTGATTTCATCGGCAGTGGCGTTCTTATCCACACCGAGGACTTCATAATAGTCACGCTTGTTTGCCAAATCTATCACCTCTTCAATGGGAGACGTTCGTACGTACAAATGCCGGAGACGCTGCCTTCAGCGTCTCCGGACATTATGCATCAGTGAACTTCGCCCTCGGTATTGATGCTTCCGTCATCATTGGTGGTGCCGGCCTGAGGCCCCTGAGCGCCCTGTGCACCCTGAGCTTCTGCCTGCTGCTTGTAGATCTTGCCGAAAACATCATACACTCTCTGGGTAAAGCCTTCCATTGCGCTCTTGATTTCGTCTGCCTTGCCGCCTTCACGGACCTTCTTGAAGGCATCAATCTCGCTCTGGACCTTGGCCTTATCCTCATCGGAGAGCTTGTCGCCGTTCTCACGCAGCTGCTTTTCGAATTCGTAAATCATGCCGTCTGCCGTATTCAGGGTTTCGACTTCTTCCTTACGCTTCTTATCTTCTTCAGCATACTGCTCGGCTTCCTTCACGCGCTGATTGATTTCGTCCTCAGTCAGGTTTGTGGAGGCCGTAATGGTGATATCCTGAACATTGCCGGTTGCCTTGTCCTTAGCAGATACATGCACAATGCCGTTCCGGTCGATCGAGAAAGTTACTTCGATCTGAGGCACACCACGGGGCGCCGGCGCAATATTGGTCAGCTGGAAGCGGCCCAGGGACTTGTTGTCATATGCCATCTGGCGTTCGCCCTGAAGTACGTTGATTTCCACAGTCGTCTGACCGTCTGCGGCAGTGGAGAAGATCTGGCTCTTCTCGCACGGGATTGTGGTATTCCTGTCGATCAGGCGGGTAAAGATATGGCCTTCCGTCTCCAGACCCAGTGACAGCGGGGTCACGTCCAGAAGCAGAACGTCCTTCACTTCGCCGCCCAGAACACCGCCCTGGATGGCAGCACCGATTGCCACACATTCATCCGGGTTCACACCCTTGAAGGGTTCCTTGCCGGTGATCCGCTTGACGGTTTCCTGAACTGCCGGGATACGGGTCGAACCGCCGACCAGAATGATCTTGTCAATCTGATTGAAGGTCAGCTGTGCATCTGCCAGTGCCTTCTTCATCGGTTCAATCGTGGCTTCCACCAGGTCACGGGTCAGGTCATCGAACTTAGCCCGGGTCAGGGTCATGTCAATGTGCTTCGGGCCGGTGGCATCCGCCGTGATGAAAGGCAGATTGATGGAAGCGGTCGTCGTGCCGGAGAGTTCGATCTTTGCCTTTTCTGCAGCTTCCTTCAGACGCTGAGCCGCGATACGGTCCTGACGCAGGTCAATCCCGTTCTCCTTCTTGAAGCTTTCTGCAATCCAGTCAATCACACGCTGGTCGAAGTCATCGCCGCCAAGACGGGTATTGCCGTTGGTGGAAAGCACTTCGAACACGCCATCGCCGATATCCAGAATGGAAACATCGAAAGTACCGCCGCCCAGGTCATACACCAGGATCTTCTGGTTGCCTTCCTTATCCAGACCATACGCCAGAGAAGCGGCCGTCGGTTCATTGATGATACGCTTGACATCCAGGCCTGCGATACGGCCCGCATCCTTAGTTGCCTGACGCTGGCTGTCATTGAAGTATGCCGGCACGGTAATCACTGCTTCGGTGACTTTTTCGCCCAGATAGCTTTCAGCGGTTTCCTTCATCTTGGTCAGGATCATGGCACTGATATCCTGAGGTGTGTAGTCCTTGCCATCAATGCTAACCTTATATGCCGTACCCATTTCACGCTTGATGGAAATCACCGTACGGTCAGGATTCGTCACAGCCTGACGCTTTGCCACCTGGCCGACCAGACGTTCGCCATCCTTCGTAAAAGCAACAACAGACGGGGTTGTGCGGCTGCCCTCCGCATTTGCAATCACAACAGGCTGTCCGCCTTCCATGACGGCTACACAGCTGTTTGTAGTACCAAGGTCAATACCAATAATCTTTGCCATAAAGCATTCCTCCTAAATCAATCATCCTGCATTCAGAAAAGCAGACTTATATTTAATGTAAAATCTATATGCACCAGTGTCAGTCGTCAGCCACAACCTTGACCATGGCATGCCGGATCACAACACCGTTCATACTGTAGCCCTTTTGCAGAACCTGGCACACTGTACCCGGTTCGCCTTCTTCCGCTGTGCCCCGCATGACTGCGTTCTCCAGATTGGGATCAAATTTTTCACCCAGTCTGTTGATCTCCGTCACTTTCAGTTTGCCATAGGTATCACGCATGGCTTTCAGCGTAAGTTCCACACCGCTTCTGAGCGGTGAATCCTCCGGTGCGGAATCCAGAGCACGTTCCAGGTTATCCAGAACACTCAGCATGGCACCGGCCACATTTCTCTGTCCGTCTGCATACGCATCTGCGCGTACGGACTCATTCCTGCGGCGGAAATTGTCAAAGTCTGCCTGCACATGCTGTGCAAGATTCAGATACTCTTCCGCCTGAGCCCTGGCCGCTTCCAGTTCCTTGCTCAGGTCCTGTGTTTCCTCCGCGGGTGACTCAGCCACTACAGGTTCCTCCGAAGGTGCCTGTTGTGCCGCAGTTTCCTTCGTTTCCTGCATTTCCTCTGCAGGCATCTTCTTTTCTTTCCTGCTCATGACCTGTCTTCACTACCTTTCCTTATTGCCGGCATCCCGGTACTGTTCCTGCATGCCGAACATTTCTGTCAGTTGCTGTCCCATGGTACCCAGCACAGACAGTACTTTGGAATACTGCATGCGCGTCGGTCCGATGACTCCGATCGTTCCCTGCTGACCATTCTGCGTCGAGTAGGTGGCTGTTACAATGGAGCAGTCCTCCATTTCCGGAATGCCTGTCTCAGGCCCGATCCGGACAGTCATGGATACGCTTCCGTGCTGTGCAATGATGGATGCAAGCTTGTCCCTCGTTTCTACCAGGTTCAGAAGAGACCGTGCCTTTTCCATATCCGAGTACTCAGGATAGGACAGCATGTTGCTTGCTCCGCCTATAGCCACATGGACCTTCCGCTTGCTGTCCCGCTTGTCTGTAAAATAGCTTCCCAGCTGTTCCAGCACTACACCGTTTTCCCGCATTCTTCCGATGATCTGTGGCATCCGCTCACACGCTTCCCGCAGGGAGCATCCGCTCAGGGATTCCGTCAGGGAACGTGAAATCTGATACAGTGTATCCTCGTCCAGAGATGCCGGATAACTGATTACCTGGTCGCGGATGATGCCACCGTCTGTCACAATGACAACCAGTGCGCTCCGGCTGCTTACGCGGACCAGCTGAATGGTTCTCAGCACCGGCAGCTGTTCGGAAGGCGGAAGCACAACGGCAAGATACCGTGTCACACTGGAGAGCACCTGTGCAGCCCGGTCGATCACTTCCTCCATCTGCCGTGAACGTCCGAGAAAGTGATTCCGGATATCCTCTGCATTGGCAGAAGGGATGGTCCCGTTCTTCAGAAGAGTATCCACATACAGCCTGTATGCCTTGGCAGACGGAATCCGCCCGGCTGATACATGCGGCTGATCCAGATACCCCAACTCTTCCAGGTCGCTCATTTCATTCCGGATCGTTGCTGAGCTCAGACCCATGTCATACTTTCTTGAAATGGTACGTGACCCCACAGGCTCAGCCGTCAGGATATAATCATCAATGATCGCCTGCAGGATCCGAAACTTTCGGTCATCCATTCCTGGGAGTACGCTCCTTTCTGAAAAGTATCTTGTTAGCACTCTTGTTTGTTGAGTGCTAACTTTCATGGCATACGATACCACCCGTCTGCACCTTTGTCAAGCACTTTTTGACCTTTTCTGACAATTAAATTTCAGCTGTCCTTCAAGTCTGAAAAGTGCCCGTATTACACATCTTTCAGCCACTTTATAAAGGTCAGATTTCATCCTTTCCTGACGTCTGTCTTCTATATCATGATCTTCCATGACACGATTCGTGAGCAGAAAGGTTGCTGTTTGCCGCTTGAATGCCCCGGCAGGCTCTGATACAATGAAGGTACTCAATACCGGGAGGCGTGACATGCATATTGTTTTAGTAGAGCCGGAGATTCCTCAGAACACCGGGAATATCGCACGGACCTGTGCGGCAACCGGAGCCGTTCTGCACCTGATCCGGCCTCTTGGCTTTTCCCTCGATGACCGGTACCTGAAACGTGCCGGCCTGGATTACTGGCATCTGATGGAACTGCATGTGCACGATGACCTGACTTCCTTTTTCCGGTCGACCCAGGGTGCGCACTACCATTTTGCTTCCACCAAGGCACCCAGATCCTACACGGAAGTCATATATGGTCCCGATGATATGCTCATCTTCGGTCGTGAAACACGTGGACTGCCGGAGAATCTGCTCTCACAGTGCTATGACCGGTGCATCCGTATTCCCATGCGTCCCGAAGCACGCAGTCTGAACTTATCCAATTCCGTTGCCATCGTGCTTTACGAAGCCCTGCGGCAGCAGGGGTTTCCAGGACTTACAGAAGAAGGCCATCTGACCGGAAGAGAAGAAGAAGCCGGTGCATGGCTGGACTATGTCTAGGAGGTTGGCCATGGCTTATTTTTCCACACACTCTGCCCCGGAGCAGGATCATATACCTCAGTTTGCCGAAGAGGATCAGTTTCAGCAGCCATTGCCGGATGACTCCGGGGAGGTTCCGGATCAGGACATTTTCTCCGTCAAGCATCCTTCCGCCCACCTGAACGAGTCTGAAGAATATGAACGTCGCCTGGACCGTCTGCGGATGAGCGCCGGATTCCTGAACTGGCTCCTGATCCTGATCGGGATCCTGCTGATCGTTCTGGCTGTGTTTATACTGACCCAGATGCTTTCCTTTGTCCGTCATGATCTGACGGAGACCTTTCCACTGCTGCAGAATGCATTCCAGCCGAGGTGATTTCCGTGGCCGATATTACATGGGAACTGTTTCACAGACAGGTTGAAGCCTGCAATCTTTGTCCTTTGTATCACGGTATCCTGCACAAAGTGCCGGGGCAGGGAGATCCTGCTTCTCCGCTGATGTTTATCGGAGAAGGCCCTGGTCAGACAGAAGATGAGCAGGGACTGGCTTTTGTAGGAGCAGCCGGTCAGCTGCTCACCCGGATGCTGGACGCCATCAGCCTGCCTCGCGAGCGGGTCTATATATGCAATATTGTCAAATGCAGGCCTCCGAATAACCGTGTTCCTCTGCCGGAAGAGATCAGCGCATGCATGATGCATCTGCGCATGCAGACCCTGCTGGTTCATCCCAAGGTCATTGTGCTTCTGGGGTCCACGGCAGCCCGGGCCACCCTGGGCAATGAGATCCGGATCACACGGGACCGCGGAGTGTGGCAGCAGCGGAAGGGGGTCTGGATGCTGCCCACCTACCATCCTTCCGCTCTGCTCCGGGATGCATCCAAGAAAAAAGATGCCTGGACTGATATGCAGGCCCTGAGAGACAAGCTGAAGGAACTGCACCTGTATCCGGATCTGTATCCGTCCTGAGAAAGGAAATCATTATGGCAGAATCCATGGAAAAGCTGCAGCTTGCATGCAGAACGGTTGCGCAGACACACGGAATTGACCGGAATCTGGTTTACGGTGAAGGTCGTTGGCCACACCCCCGGATCATGCTGATCGGAGAAGCACCCGGGGCACAGGAAGAGCAGCAGGGGCACCCCTTCGTCGGCAAGGCGGGGAAAAACCTGGACCATTTTATCCAGGTCCTGGCACTCAGGCGCGAAGACCTCTATATTACCAATACCGTAAAGTTCCGGCCCATCCGGGTCAGCAGCAAAGGAACTGTTTCCAACCGGACACCCACCCGGACAGAATGCAGCTGGTTTGCAGAAATTCTTGAAGAAGAAATCCGGCTGGTTTCTCCTGACATCATCGTGACACTTGGAAACACACCGCTTGCATTTTTCACCTGCATTCCGGGAACCATCGGGGATGTCCATGGACAGCTGCTTTCTGTCACTGTGCAGGATACAGCTTTTCCTTTGTTTCCGCTCTATCATCCTGCTGCCATTATCTATAACCGGGCCCTGAAAACTACCTATGAGAAGGACCTGGATGCCCTGCGCACATACCTCGAGAGCACCATGGGATGACAATTGAAGCGTGAATCTGTATCTTTCAGACAGGACGCCTCTCACCTTTCCCATTTTCATGGTACACTGCATGTGTACTGAAAGGAGGGAGCAGCATGGGCTCGTTCTTGATCTCCAATCTGCCCATTATTCTCTGTATCATTTTCGGCGCAGGCATGATTGTACTCGAGGCCTTCATGCCGGGCTTCGGTCTGCCCGGTATCTCCGGGATTCTGCTTGAGATTGCCGCGATCGTTCTCACTTTTATTCATTACGGTGCTGCCGCAGCACTGGGCGTAACTCTGATTGTGCTCTCCATTGTCGCCATTATACTGTCGATTTCCCTGCGCAGTGCTGCGAAGGGACGGCTGAGTAAAAGTGAAATGATCCTGCATGCAACGGAAGATCCGGAAGGCGGGTATGTCGCATCCGAGGACCTGAAAGTCTTTATAGGGCATGAGGGAGTCACCACAACAGCACTGCGACCTGCCGGTATCGCCGAGTTTGATGAGGTACGCCTCAATGTAATCAGTGAAGGTGAATATATCGAAAGCGGCCGGCGTGTACGTATTATCAGCACAGACGGCAGTCAGGTGACTGTCCGTGAAATCAACGGAAACTAAACAGTAAGGAGGGTTCCCATGGAACAGATTGTATTGCTCGGTATTATTCTGGTTCTGGCTCTGATTTTCCTGATCGTACTTTTCCACTATATTCCCTTTGGCGTATGGATTCGCGCTATCGCCAGTGGTGTGCATGTTTCCATCCGCTCTCTGATTGGTATGCGGATCCGTCATATATCCCCTACCCGGCTGGTGGATCCCCTGATCAAGGCGAACAAGGCAGGTCTGAATCTCTCCATTACCCAGCTGGAAACCCATTATCTGGCCGGTGGTAATGTGGATCATGTCATCAACGCACTGATTGCCGCACAGCGGGCTAATATTCCCATGGCATTTGAGAAAGCCTGCGCCATTGATCTGGCTGGCCGTGACGTTTTCCAGGCTGTCCAGATGACCGTAACACCCAAAGTCATTGAGACCCCGGTAGTCGCTGCCATTGCAAAAGATGGTATCGAACTGCGGGCCAAAGCCCGGGTCACAGTCCGTACAAACATTGAACGCCTGGTCGGCGGTGCCGGTGAAGAGACCATTATCGCCCGTGTCGGCGAAGGCATCGTTACTACAGTTGGTTCCGCAGAAACACACAAGCAGGTACTGGAAAATCCTGACCTGATCAGCCGCACAGTGCTGACCAAGGGGCTGGATGCCGGAACAGCTTATGAGATTCTTTCCATTGATATCGCCGACGTCGATGTCGGACGCAATATCGGTGCTCAGCTGCAGATGGACCAGGCAGAGGCTGACCGTCGCATTGCGCAGGCCAAGGCGGAGGAACGCCGTGCCATGGCTGTCGCGCATGAACAGGAAATGAAAGCTTCCGTACAGGAAATGCGGGCCAAGGTTGTCGAAGCTGAAGCGGACGTACCTCGCGCCATGGCTGAAGCTCTGCGCAGCGGAAAACTCGGTGTGATGGATTATTATCAGCTCAAGAACATGAATGCGGACACTGACATGCGTGAATCCATTGCTAAGGCCAGTGCACCGCAGGGTACGACTGAAGCCATTCATTCCTCGAAAAAGTAATGCTGAATGATGGTTTTTCCGAAAGGAGGCATAAAGCTTGCCTGCCATCTTCATAGTAATCCTCGTCTGGTGGGGGTTGTCCGCCCTGAATTCGGCAACAAAAAAGGCAAAGAATACGCCAGCTTCCAGGAATAGAAAACCTGTTGCCGCACCAAGACCTGTCAGAGCCGTCCGAACAGACAGACCTGCAACAGTCACCCAGGCAAAGCAAATGCCTGACAGCTCCATGACAGATCAGACTGACATCCAGCCAGATTCCAGCATGCCGCATAAGGAAATCCAGCCGAACGTTGCGGTTACCCCGCATGATCACAGCGGTATGTTCCAGGGCAGTATGGCCCATGATCAGACTGAAGGCACACTCAAGGACATGCCCTCAGACCACAGTGCCGAACTGTTTACACAGACCGTGGCAGCACCGGCACCGGCCACAACCGCAAGCCCATTCCATTTCTCAGATAATGAGCTTGCCAACGCTTTCATTCTTCAGGAAGTCCTGCGCCGGCCCGGCGAACGCCGCGGTTCAAAACTGGTCGGCTGAACCAAGCGCTCCCGCCTTCCAGCCGGAGCGCTTTCCCATCTCATCTGAGCCCTAAGGAGTTTCAATATGGAAAATATTCGTGTCGTAATCGCTGATGATGACGAAGGTATGCGCCTGATTGAACGCAAAATCCTTGAGCGCACCGAAGGATTTACACTCATTGGTGAAGCCCGGGATGGCAATGAACTGATGGAGCTCGTGGAATCCCTGCACCCGCATGTGGTGTTTCTCGATGTGGAAATGCCCGGAAAAACCGGTGTCGAATGCGGGCGGCTGATTCAGGATATGGATCCGTCGATCATCATGATCTTTGCCACAGCTCATGATCAGTATATGGGGGACGCCTTTGAAGTGTATGCCTTTGATTACCTGATCAAGCCCTTTAAAATGGAACGGATCACTCAGACACTGTCCAAGATCCGCGACCGGCTTGAACGGAGACAGGGAACACCCCTGCCAGGTATTCCGCGGCAGGCCCGGCTCAGCACAGGCCGCCTGATGCTGCGGCATAAAGATGGTGTCAGCTTTATCGACATGAATGAAATTCTCCTGGTCCAGCGTGAGGACCGTTCCACCGTCATCTACACTACCGATGAAGGACGCTACGTGACTTCCGACTCACTTGCTGAAACTGAAGCGCGTCTGGACCCTGCGATCTTCTTCCGCTGCCACAAATCCTACATCATCAACCTCAACCGGATCACAGACATTACCCCGTATGGACGCTGGACATACATCGTACGTCTGGAAGGCACCAAGCGGGATGCACTGATCACGCATGAGAAATATGAAGAACTGGAACAGATGTTCAACTGAAGCAGAGATTCCGTTAGCCGGCCCCCGGTTCCTGACTCCAGGAACCGGGGGCCTTTATGCTGCTTATAGCAATCATATTCAGGATGACAATATTGAAGTCCTGGACAGCTTATGATATCTTTATAGACAGTTTCTGAAAGAGAATCATACTGTCCGTGTATTCCTGCCCTGCCAGAACCCGCGGATATTGAACGGGGTCTTTTTATGAAAACATTCCACCTGAAGCCGGCATTTTCAAGTGCCATCATTCTTTGCCTCTGTTTTCTCCTGACATCAACAGGCTGGCTGGCATGGGAATATCACCTTATGAGCATGGTATCCAGCAGTACCTGTGATCTGATAACCATGGTATTCGGTTATCTTTTTCAGGCAGCCGGTATCGGTTGTTTTATTGGCGTCCAGCGGCACCGCAGCAACTGGGGCCCGTCTGGAATTCACATAGCCCTTGTTCTGCATTTTCTCTGTCTGCTGCCTTCTGTGCTGAGCACCAGCCTTACCTGGACCCTGGTGACCGGTTTTCTGATGAATACAGTTTGCGGATATATCGGGGGATACTATCTTTTTATTCTGGCCCGCATTACCGAACGGCATGAACGTGCATCCATGCTGGGTATCGGGTACAGCGCTTCCATATTCGCATCATGGGTGCTTTCCCGTCTGGGCGGAGGTTCACTGTACTATTCGGACAAAGTCTGGATACTCTGCCTTATGATGACTGTTCTGATCATGGGGCTGATTCATGGCACCCGGCACGCTGAACCGGTGGTTACATCCTCCAGGCAGGCATCAGATACTCCCGCTGCCTCCGATGCCCGGAGCCTCCTGTTCCGGATAGGGCTCCTCGTTTTCTTCTTCAGTATCGTCAACAACTGCGGTTTTGCCTTCTCCTCCGCAGACCTGATTGAAGGCGTACATGTCGAGTTTTCGAGACTCTTTTATGCAGCCGGCCTGATCCTTGCCGGGTTCATAACCGACCGGGACCGGAAATATGGTGCTATACTGGCCGTTTCTGCACTTGTCATTCCGTTTATCCTGCTGTCTCTTCGCGGAGAACCCGTCTCATCCACTCTGTTCTGGGCGCTGAATTATTTTACATTCGGGTTTTATTCTGTGTACCGTATCATTGTATTCTCCGATCATGCAGAAGACATCGGGGCGCTTGAACTGGCAGGCCTTGGACTGCTTATAGGCAGGCTCGGGGATGCTGCCGGAGAAGCGGTATGTCTTGCATGTTCTTCCGCGCCCCTGCCTTTGATCTGCCTTACCGCTCTCTTTTTCTTCATCTCTGTATTCCTGTTTTTCCGTGTTTACAGACTGCTCTATGAAACACCAAACACCATCCCGCCTGCCATGGACGCCCAGGCTTTCTTCCATCAGTATGCCGCGCAGCATGATCTTTCACAGAGGGAATGTGAGGTTTTCCGTCTTCTGCTGGATGAAAAATCAAATCCGGAGATTGCAGAGCTCCTCTTTGTTTCTGACAGTACGGTCAAATACCATATTCATAATCTGCTCAAAAAGACCGGATGCCGGAATCGGGTGGACCTGATCCGCACCTATTCCGCTGCCTTTCATTCACAGAATCCCCAGTGATTCATGTATATCCGTGAGCTGCGAAGTTCGCCCGTCTGGTATTGTCAGCCGGTTTTTGCTCTGCACATAACGCATGCTCTTCGAACAATGCGGTAATGTTCAATGTCTGCAAATTCATGCTTGCGTTTTCTCCGGACGCGTGTTACAA
>AUXO012907339.1_pt1 | contig 11400 bp, 9 predicted proteins | sample 768731 | NCBI WGS metagenome assembly AUXO01 (sample SAMN02715735, study PRJNA202380) | gut metagenome | biome: sheep rumen | host: Ovis aries | place: New Zealand: Palmerston North | reverse complement strand
TGGTTCTGCTTTGCCGATGAGATGAATAAGCGTGGCTACGATGTAATGCTCTATGCAAGCGTATGGTATCTGAGCCACTGCTGGAACCCTTACGGCCATCCGGTCTGGGCTGCCCATTATACGGCCCATACGAGCTATAAGGGCGACTACATCCTGTGGCAGCGCACCTCAGTCGGTATAATCAACGGCATAGAGGGCGTAGTTGACCTGGATGTTTATTACCCCGGAGGACATTAAGACCAGATGCTGGAGGATATCAGGAGCAGGCTGAGCAAGATCTTTGTATTTGACAGAAAGACTGTCGTAAGGCTGGTCTTAAGCCTACTCTTTGGCCTTCCGGCAATAGTATATTTTGCGATTAATTTTACGGGAGCAGTATTCGGAATACTGCTCTTTGTGGTCTTATCCTGCGTCAGCATAAGGCCCAGCGGCAGATATAACTTTGTATTGGACCTTATAGTCCCGGTCTATACCGCCTTATTTACCTGCTACTATTTCCAGCTGGCTCTGATATACGGCCATGAATGGTTCGGCAATCCCGGGATCTTCTCCGTGCATCTGCTCTTTGACGGCAGGCTCTTTTTTGAGGTGCCGGTCATCATCGCGATCTATTATCTGCTTAGGGCTGTAACCCTTAGCCCGAGGCTTTCAGGCATCATCGCTCCCGTGCCCTTTATGCTCCTTGCCCTGACAGACTACTATGTCTATCTGTTCAGGGGACATGAGATAGTAATGGAGGATCTGATGTCAGCCAGGACCGCCCTTGCGGTAGCAGGAGATTACAGTTACCCGGTTACTGTACCTCTGTTCTTTATCGTTATCCCTTATATTCTGTTTACCATATCTCTTATAGGGGTAAAACGCGCTCCCACCGAATCTAAAAGGGAGATCGCAGGACATGAAGTATCCATCTCGCCTATAGCCAAGCACATATTCTATTTTGTGCTTGCAGTAAGCTTCCTTGCCTTGGAGCTCCTGGGTGTCTCCATCTGGTTTAACAGCAGTAAGTGGCAGGGCAGGGAGAACTGCCATACCTATACCGCGTGGAACGATAATCCCTCTTCGCTGGTAGGATTCTATCTGAACTTTGTAAAGTCCATTGAGGTCATGCACGTAAGTGCCCCCGAAGGCTACTCAGCAGGAGCTCTTGATGCAGCGATCAATACCGCCTATACGGACTATCAGGTCTTAAGAGAATCCATGCCCCAGACATCCGAAGGGGTAAAACCAAATATAATCATCGTAATGAACGAGTCTTATACAGATCTGGGGATCTATGGCAAGCTGGGTCCTGCAACAGATCCCGACCCCTACTTTGACAGCCTTATAAACGAAGAGAACTGCGTCGGAGGTTATGTTTATACCTCGGTATTCGGAGGCAATACGCCAAACTCCGAATTTGAGTTCCTGACGGGACTGTCCCTTTGCTATCTGCCTTCTGCTACCGTACCTTTCAATACGGTCTTAAGAGATACTCCCGTAAGATCCCTGGTTAGATACCTGTCTGATCACGGTTATACATCTCTTGCAATGCACCCGGCTCCTTCCGGCAACTGGAACAGGCATCAGGTATATCCCATGCTGGGCTTTGATGAGAGCATGTTCCTGGAAGGCTTTAATTATTCTGACGATGACTTCATAAACGGCTGGATGACGGACAGCTGCGCCTACCGCAACCTGATATCAAGGATAGATCAGCAGGAACAGGGAGAGCCTTTTATAGACCTTCTGGTAACAACCCAGAACCATGGCGGATACGGTGGAGAGTATACGGGATCTGTCATTTACTACGAGGCTGATCCCAGCCTTGGGATCGATTGTGCAAGAGCAGAAGAGCTCAATAATTTCTGCTCCAGATTAGCGCTCAGTGACAAGGCCTTAGAGATGCTCATAACAGATCTTAGATCAAGGAGCGAGAGATATATCCTGGTGATCTACGGTGACCATCAGCCCTCCTGTGCGCCGGTCATGGGGAGCGATTTTGACAGGGGAGGCAGAGCTTACCTGACCCCTTACAGGATCTGGGCTAATTACAATATCAATACCGAACTTGCAACTGCTAACTGCATTGATGTGGGTAATCTTACAAACGTTACCAGCCTTAACTATCTGCCCCTGGATCTGCTTGCTGCGGCAAACTTCGAATACGACAGGTATTATGCATTTATCTATTCGCTAAGGCAGATGATCCCGGCTGTAAATCAGGCAGGAAGCCTTGTATATCCGGATATCAATGAGCAGGATGCCCAGAATGCTGACAGGCTCTACAGCTACTATGTCTACAATACTTTATATGACAGCGAGGAAGGATAATGAGAAATTACTATATAGATTTTGAGAATGTTAAGACCGGAGGACTTAAGGGTGTAGAGGATCTCGCACCGGACGATTCCGTCAAGATATTTGCAAAGAGCGATACAGATGCCATGAAGTTCAGAGACATCAAGACCGTTATGAAGGCTAAGGCCAGGATAACCATAGATGATGTCATAACCGGCACCAAGAATGCTTTGGATTTCCAATTGCTGACAGAGCTTCTTATAGATGCGGCAGAAGAATCCAGCGGCAAATCCAGATTCATAATCGTAAGCAAGGACAGAGGCTACGATCCGGCCATAGCCCAGATGAAGAAACGTGGGATTAACAATGTTACAAGAGTTGAATCCATTGGGCTTGACATAAAACCCAAGAAGGAGCCTCAAAACAAAACCAAGGCCGGATCTTCTGCAAAAGCAAAGCCTGTTTCAAGACAGGCTCCTGCCAAGACAGACCGGAAGATAAGGGAGATAGTCAAGGATAAGTGCGGCATTGAGATAACCACTGCCCAGTCAGCCTATATCTACAGCGCCCTCCTTGAAGGGTCCACCAAAAATGCCTTCTATAACTATTTCCGTTCCGCCATGGGCGAAGCCGGAGGCAGGGAGTTCTACAACACGATCAAGAAAGCCTTTGAAGACCTTAGGACTGCCGTTATCAAATAGGAGTCTTTAACCAACAAAAGGATCCAAAATAAGCATAAAATAACTAATTTTCTATATATCCTACCTAACAGGTTCGTGATATTATACACAGGGAATAGATAGGGACAGATAAATAGAATAGGTGATATATGCTTCAGATCAAGAATATATTCAAGCAGTATAAGACAGGCGGCCTTATCCAGAAGGCACTAGACGATGTTTCTCTTAACTTGAGAGATAACGAGTTTGTTGCCGTATTAGGACCTTCAGGTTCAGGTAAGACCACACTCCTCAACATAATCGGCGGCCTTGACCGCTACGACTCGGGCGACCTGGTCATAAACGGTGTCTCCACCAGGAGATATAAGGACAGGGACTGGGATTCCTACCGCAATCACACCATAGGCTTTGTATTCCAGAGCTATAATCTCATCCCCCATCAGACGCTCCTTGCAAATGTGGAACTGGCGCTCACCATCTCCGGCATATCCGGCAGGGAGCGCAAGCAGCGCGCTCTTGATGCCCTTGATAAAGTAGGGCTCAGGGATCAGGCCCACAAGAAGCCGAATCAGTTATCCGGCGGACAGATGCAGAGAGTAGCCATCGCAAGAGCACTGGTAAACAACCCGGACATCCTTCTTGCAGACGAGCCTACAGGTGCTCTCGATTCCGAGACAAGTGTTCATGTCATGGATCTTCTCAAGGAAGTTGCCAAGGACAGACTGGTCGTAATGGTAACCCATAATCCGGAACTTGCAGAGCAGTATGCCACCAGGATCGTTAAGCTCAAGGACGGACGTATAATCTCTGATACGGATCCATATGAGCCTAAGGAGCTGGCACCTGCTCCCATCCATAAGAATCTTGGCAAGGCCTCCATGAGCTTTATTACAGCCCTTGCCCTAAGCTTTAATAATCTGTGGACCAAGAAGGCCAGGACTATCCTTGTAGCCTTCGCAGGTTCTATCGGTATCATAGGCATAGCACTTATCCTGTCCCTTTCCACAGGTGTCAACAAGTACATTGAGGATACAGAGGCACAGACTCTGTCTCAGTACCCTATACAGATAGAGGGGTCTTCGGTATCCGTTATGACATTGATGATGACTTCCACCGAAGTCGCCAACCCTGCAAGAGACGGTTATATCCTTGAAGTGCCAAGTGTAGGCAATATCGTATCTTCAGTAAGGACCAATGACCTTGATTCTCTGAGAGATTACTTGGAGAGCGGCAATGCCATCGTAGGCGAAGGGCAGGCAGACACCGGCATGGAGATCCATGAGCTCTGCAACGGCATCGAGTATACCTACGATCTTACGCCACAGATCTTTAAGTACGATGAAATAAACGGGAGATACCGTCAGGTAAACCCTAACGACAATTTCTCATCTGTCGGTTTAGCCTCATCTTCCATGTTCTCATCCATGTATTCGATGAATGTATTCTTCGAGCTCCCCAGCAACGAGGGCCTGTATATCGATCAGTATGATGTAAGAGCAGGCAGATGGCCGGAGAATTCCTCGGAGGCTGTACTTGTTCTTACCAGTAACGGAGCGGTTACAGACTACATTGTATATACCTTCGGACTCCGTGATCCGTCTGAACTGGATTCCATGATCCAGGACTTTGCCAACGGTATCGAGAGGACATACGATGACTCTCTTACCGAGTGGACATATGACGATTTTATGGGCGCCAAGTTCAAGGTCTGCCCCGCGTTTGAGTTCTACAAATACGACGAGGCTCTCGGCGTTTATACGAGCATGAAGGAGAACAAAGCTTTCATGAAAGATCTTCTGGACCGGAGCCGCGATCTTACCATCGTAGGTATCGTTCAGCCCAAGGAGGGCGAGGATATCTGGATGCTCGATGCCGGCATCTACTACGGCGAGGACCTTGTTGAGGAATTGAGAGCCGAGGCAGATAATGCCGAGATCGTACAGGCTCAGCTTGCTGACCGTGAGATAAATGTTCTTACGGGAGAAAGATTCGACGAAGAGGAATCAAACTTTGATATGGGCGATCTCTTCAGCATAGACGAAGACCTTATGGGCGAAGCTTTTGTCTTTGACGAAGACGCCTTTGAATTTGACGGCGATGCCTTCGGTGACCTGGACGGTCTTGACCTTGAGAGTGAGTTTGCAGGTGCCATGCCAAATATGAGCGCAACGGATATAGACGCACTCTTAAAGGGAGTTAATCTCAAGGTTGACGGAGACAAGCTTCAGGGTCTTATGCAGCAGCTTCTGGCAGGATATATGGTCTATGCATCCCAGGATCCTTCCACAAACTACGGCAATTTCTCCGGTGCCTTCCAGCAGTATCTGCAGTCAGACGAGGGCAGAGCGGTAATAAGACAGCAGCTCATGGCTATCCTTACCTCCGGAAGTGTGGGCAGTGTATCGAACGAGACGATGCAAAACGCCATGGAGGCTATAATGATGGGCTATGCCCGTTATGCGGTAGCTCACGGCATCGATCCTACAGACACATCAGCTCTGCAGGAGAACATGAATGCATATATAGATACTCCCGAGGGTCAGCAGATCGTAAGCGATCAGATGGATATAGTCCTTGCAGAAGTACTTACCAATACCAACATCTCTGATGAGCAGCTCACAAGCTTTGCTTCAGCTCTCATAGCCGGTTATGTTCCTTATGCTGCAAAGAACAGTCTGCCGGATCCGACCAAACTCTCAGACTCTTTCTCTGCTTATCTTGCAACGGACGAAGCCAGCGCTCTTATTACGGCAGGCGCTCTTTCTGCCATAAACACATCTGAGATCGAAGCTCAGATCGCCGCCAATATGAACGGCATGATGGCAGGTATGTCAGCTCAGATGGCAAGCGCCATGGAGAAGGTATTTGCCAAGGTGGGCGACAAGCTCGCAGAGAATATCCAGAACGCCTTCGAGGACAAGTTTTCCGACATGGGGAATCTCCTTACAGTCGACGAGGATCTTATGTCCGAAGCATTCCAGATCAATGTCGATGAGGACGACCTGGCATCCTTCTTTACCGAGCTCATGAGCAGTTCAAATTCATCTTCAGCCGAGTCCAATCTCTCTGATTTCGGCTACTGCGCGAAGGACCACTTAAGCTCCATCACAATCTACCCCAAGGACTTCGAAGCCAAGGACGGCATCATCTCCATACTTGACGGCTACAATGACAGGATGGAGAAGGAAGGTCAGGACGACAAGCAGATATCCTACACCGATATCGTAGGTGCCCTCATGAAGTCCGTAACCAAGATAGTTAATACTATTTCTTACGTTCTCATAGCCTTTGTTGCGATCTCACTGGTGGTATCTTCCATCATGATCGGTGTCATCACATACATAAGCGTTCTCGAGCGCCGCAAGGAGATCGGTATCCTCCGCGCCATGGGTGCATCCAAGCACAACGTGGCTCAGGTCTTTAACGCTGAGACCATAATCACGGGCTTTCTGGCCGGTCTTTTCGGTGTAGGTATATCCCTCCTGCTCCTTATCCCGGGCAATATGCTCATCCATCATCTGGGTGACACGGAAGCAGTAAGCGCATATCTGCCGCCCTCTGCCGCAGCGATCCTCATCCTCCTGAGCATGGTGCTCACCCTGATAGGCGGCCTTATTCCGTCCCGGAAAGCATCCAAGCAGGATCCCGTTACAGCCCTCAGGACTGAGTGATCATTATTCATAAGAAGTTCACTTTATACGGCTGATTCCTTGTTATAATAAGGTAATCACGACGCAGGGGGTCTGACATGGATAATAAGGTAATGCATAACCTCACCTATGGTCTCTTCATCCTCACCGCAAGAGAGGACGGCAGAGATAACGGCTGCATCTGTAATACTGCAATGCAGGTAACTACAGATCCGAACCGTATTACCATCGCTGTTAATAAGAATAATCTTACCTGCGACATGATAAGTCATACCGGAGAGTTTAATATCTCCATCCTCACAGAGGGATCCAGATTCGAGACTTATAAGCATTGGGGATTTGTAAGCGGCAGAGATCAGGATAAGCTCGAGGGCATCGATATCTCAAGAGCTGCTAACGGCATAGTCTATATATCAAACGAGACTAATTCCTATATCTCGGCAAAGGTCGTATCCTCCGAGGATCTGGGCACCCATATGCTGTTTTTGGCAGAAGTAACTGACGGCGCGATAATATCCGGCGGCAAGTCAGTAACTTACAGCTACTATCAGAGCAATATAAAGAGCAGGCCTGCGCCTGCAGAGGTAAAGAAGGGATTTATCTGCACAGTCTGCGGATATATCTACGAGGGAGAGGAGCTCCCTCCGGATTATATCTGTCCTCTGTGTAATCACGATGCATCCTACTTTACACCTATAGACAGTTCAACAAGTGAAATACCAAATACAAGGGAGGCTAACAAAATGGCAAACAAGTACGCAGGCACACAGACAGAGAAGAACTTACAGGCAGCTTTCGCAGGTGAGTCACAGGCAAGGAATAAGTATACTTACTTTGCTTCCAAAGCTAAGAAGGAAGGCTTCGAGCAGATCGCAGCTTTATTCCTCAAGACAGCTGACAACGAGAAAGAGCATGCCAAGATGTGGTTCAAGGAATTAGACGGCATCGGCACCACAGCTGAGAACCTGGCAGCAGCTGCTGACGGCGAGAACTACGAGTGGACAGACATGTACGAGGACTTTGCCAAGACAGCAGAAGAAGAGGGATTCCCTGCACTTGCAGCTAAGTTCAGAATGGTCGGAGCTATCGAGAAGCATCACGAAGAGCGCTACAGAGCACTCCTCCACAATGTTGAGGCTCAGGAAGTATTCGCCAAGAGCGAAGTTAAGATCTGGGAGTGCAGAAACTGTGGTCACATCGTAGTAGGCACAAAGGCTCCCGAGCTCTGCCCCGTATGCGCTCATCCTCAGAGCTACTTTGAAGTAAACGCTGAGAACTACTGATATTAATTAGGGAATAGATCCTGTTAAGGCCGCTCTGCTTATCTTTGGCAGGGCGGCTTTATAGTGTGTGGTAGGAGACAGAATACCTGCCGCCAGCTTCCATATCCATGACCATATAGCCTTTGGCAGATCCTCCCCGGGGAAGTGATATGGATCCGGGATTAAGGATCCTGAGTCCCGGGACGAATGCTTCGAAGTTATCCTGCTCGTATAAAGCGTGCTTAGGAAGAGCAAGCCCGGAGCTATCAAAAGGCACATGTGTATGTCCGAACAAAGCGATATCGCAGCCTTCGCTTGCAGCGCTAAGAGCAAGGGTTGCAAGGCCGTAATTAACCTTCTCGTGATGACCGTGGCAGCAGTAGAACTTGTGACCATTCAGCTTGAACACCGACCTTGGCAACAGATCATCTCTATAGCTCAGATCACAGTTACCCTTGATAAAGAGGCAGGGCACCCGGGGAGAATTGCAGTACCTTGCAACATACTCTGTGTCGTCTTCGATATCTCCAAGATGGATCAGGTGATCAGGCTTAACCTTATCTACCGCCTTAAAGAGATTATCCGTGATCCTGTGTGAGTCGCTTACTATTAAGATCTTCATATAAGAATTATACTCTTTCCGATTTAATATATTGTTTACATAATGATAATTACACGAGAACATAATGGTTTTAAAATTAACCCATAGAAAGAGACGCCCGCCCCGTTAGAATTGCTAACGACGGCTTATATGCGAAAGGGGATATGTCATGGATGCTAACACTGTTGAAGAAGCTTTACGCATTGCGATGAGATCAAAGCGTATCAGTCAGACCAGCATGGCCAGAGAATTAGGTTATAAGACCGTTGCTGGTGTAACCAATCGTCTGGATTCATCCAAGAACAGCATGCGTTTCGATATGGCATATAAGTTTGCTGATGTTCTCGGATACGACATTGTTCTTAAGGACAGGGAGAATCCGGAGGGCGAGATAGTAGTCCGCGGCTACAGATCTAAACCCGATTGAGTATTTTCAAAGACAAAGAATTTAAGACCAGGCTTCTCCTGACGCTGGTAGGCGTCCCGCTTACCGGCGTCGCTGTAGCCTTCTTTAATGTATCGGGATTCGGAGTCGATCCTTTTACATTGATGGTGCAGGGGATAGATAATCTCCTGCCTGTCAGTTACGGGCTTACATATGTCATCATCAGCGCAGTAGAGCTTATGGTGATACTCTTCCTGGGCAGGTCTTTTATCGGCATAGGGACCATAATCAATATGTTCCTTCTGGGTTATATCAACCAGTATACCTCCTCTCTCCTGCGGTTCCTTTTTAACGAGGAGCTCTTATATGTGAGGATAATATTTCTGATAGTAGGGATAGTGCTTCAGGGCTTCTGCCTTGCCATGTATTTTACCGGGGACCTGGGTGTATCGACTCACGATGCCATGTCTCTTATCCCGCCAAAGAAGATACCTAAGATAAAGTTCTCCTACTGCAGGATAATCTCAGATGCTTTCTGCACAGTAGTAGGAATAATCTGCGGCGGCACCTTTGGTATCGGAACGATAATAGCAGCATTTGCAATAGGGCCTCTGGTCTCGCTTATCCGCAGGAATCTTACTGACAGACTGAGGCCTTCTCTTGTTCAGACAAAGTAATAATCCAGATCCCAGCAGGGGACTCCCTTAAGTCTGCGCAGATAGATCCTGTAATCGCTGCGGATCTTAAGGATCTGTTCCGGTATCTCAAACAGATCCGGGCTTCTGTGATAGCAGGCTATCTTAAGTGCCGGCTTAAATCTCTTTATCGTATCGGTGCCGCCCTTGATAGCATTTATCTCTTCGCCTTCCACATCGAACTTGATAAAGCCTGTACCGCCTAATGTTTCTGCGATCTTATCTATGGTTACTACTGATATCTCTCTTGCATTGGCAAGGTTCGTGATGCCTGCGCCCTGTCCTGTTATTCCTGCATTTCTGGTGCCCCTGCCGTGAGCAGATGTAACTAAAGCAGTACCGGGAGTGCTTCCTGCAAGAGCATTATAAGTATCGATCCTCGCGCCCTTAGCGCTCAGCTCTTCTGCCATCTTGACAAGTTTTTTGTAGGAGTGTCGCTCCGGCTCTACTGCAGCAGAAGAGCTTATGCCGGGCAAAAGATCCAGATATCTTGCGAGGGTGTCTCCGTTATATGCTCCAAGGTCTATAAACCCTCCCCGGACTCCTGAGAGAAGCAGATCTTCGTCCGGTTCAGATACTGCAAGGTCCAGGTATTTAATGTCACCTGAGAGCTTGAAGTTAATTACGTTCCGGAATATGTCTTTAGAGTCTTCGTCGGCGAGCATACTATATATAGCTTCAAGCCTGCTCTCATTTGCCTTATAGAATCCATAGTCAAAGAGCTCTGTTCCGCAGACGGGAACGTCAGGAGCATATAGCGTAGTCTTAGATCTTATCTTATCTATCGTATTCAGCACTTCGCTTCTTGAAGAGCCAAAGCACAATAGGGTGATAAATCCCGAGGGACCGAATTCAGCCAGTGTGTCATCAAAGGATCTGACCTTGAATCCTGCAAAGGAACGGTCCCTGACAAAACCGTCACTTGCAAAAACGGCTTTGACCTTATCCATTAGTCCCTTGGTCTTAAGTGCATGGATTATCTTATCAGCACCGTCGCCGGTGCCGTATAGAGCGAGGGGTAAGTCCCGCTCTTTAAGTGTTTCCCACAGATCTGTCCTGATATCCGTTAAAGCCATAAATATAAAATAACATATTTAATATAGGACTTTGCTTTTAAAATTTATGTGCTATAATAGTTCAAAAGCGACATGCATGTCGCTTTTTGAGAACCTTACACATAAATCCGAAGGAAATCCATGTCCAAGAGTGATGACACCAGAGCCCGTATCCTCAGCCGTTCTGCAAGACTGTTTGCAGACAAGGGGTTTCGTGGTGTGACGATGCAGGATATCTGCGAGGCGACCAATCTGTCCAGAGGCGGTCTCTACAGATACTACAAATCAACATCTGAGATAATCAGCGCCCTGATCGAGTCAGAGCAGGAGATAGCTGATATCAAAGCCGCTGCTATGTATGAGGATCAGCGCAGGGCAGATGACCTCTTGGATGAATTCCTCGAATCGCAGAAGAAGTTTATTACTTCTGATGTGGCAACCCTCGAGGTTGCGATCTCCCAGTTTGCACTTACAACCCCCGAGGGCAAACAGGCGCAGCTGATGAGAATGGACAGATCAGTGGTAAGACTAGCTTACCTCATACGCAAGGGACAGGCAGAGGGCATCTTCGGTAAAGGAGATGCAGACACGATCGCCTATCACTCGCTTCTGGTCATTGCAGGACTCAGAGAACAGCAGGCACTCACCAGGAATCCTGAGAGTGTTATAGACGAACAGATAAGAATAGTACACGACATGATAGTTTGTGGTGATCCGAAGTTGACAATCCTATCCGGGGATGGGAATAGAACGGTCTAAGGGATTGGCGGAGGATAGTAGGAAGAGAAAAAA
>AUXO011817617.1_pt1 | contig 11400 bp, 1 predicted proteins | sample 768731 | NCBI WGS metagenome assembly AUXO01 (sample SAMN02715735, study PRJNA202380) | gut metagenome | biome: sheep rumen | host: Ovis aries | place: New Zealand: Palmerston North | reverse complement strand
CATATCAAATAAGAATTAAAGACAATGCTACAACAACAAAAACAACAATTAAATTAACAGGTAATGGAATAGATGAAATAAATGAAGAAACAACAAATCCAGTAAAAGAAGCAGAATTAAAATTAGCAATTTCAAATAAATTACCTAAAGAATATCCTATTAAGCAAGGAAAAATATTTGCAAATACATTATCAATAACAAATAACACAGATTCAAAATTAAACAATATATTAGTAAGTATTACAATTCCAAAAGAATTAGAATTTTACGAATTATATGATTTTGAAAACAGTAATAACTATACATTAGTACAAGGTGATAAAAATTATGTTGTATTTACATTAAATGAACTTGCTGGAAAAACAACAAAGGATATGATGCTATCATTAAAAATGGTAGCTGAAGAACCAGAAAAAGCAACAAGACAATTACAATATCAAGCACAAGTAAATCAAAATATTTATTATTCTAACCAAGTAGATGTTAGAATGGAAAGTAATGTAGAAACAGAAGTAAAAGCAGGACAAACATCAAACATCTCTGATGAAGTTTTAAAAACAGGAGATAAATTGATATATACAATAGTTGCAAAAAATGTTGGAAGTATAAAAGATGTAATAACAATTAAAGACTTTGTACCAGAAGCAGCAGTTATTCAAAAAGTATCTTATAAAATAGGTAACGAAACAACAAATGTAGAAAACTTTGAAAATAATAGAGTAGTTGTAATGGTAGAATTAGATCCAGATGAACAAGTTGTATTAACAATAGAAACACAAATAGATGAATCAAAAACTGGAAGAGAAACTATAACTAACTATGCAACAATATCTGGTGAAAGAGCTCCAGAAGAAGTTAAGACAAAAGAAATTACATATAAATTACAAGCAAATATTAAACAAGAAGAAACAAAACCAGAAGATGGTAAACAAGAAGAAACAAAACCTGAAGATAAAAAATCAGATGAAAACAAACAAGATGGAACAGAAAAAGTAGATGAAGACAAACAAAAAACATCTGGAACAGCAAAAATAAAAGAAAAAATCTCAGGAAAAGTATGGTTAGATGCTAATAAAAATGGTATAAGAGAAAGTTCAGAAAAAACATTATCAGGAATTCCAGTATATATTGCAGATGTAAAAACAGGAGATTACGTAAAAGATGATAATGGTAATAAATTAGAAACAACAACAAACAACAAGGGTGAATACTTATTTGATAGAATAACAGATGGAAAATATGTTGTAATATTTAAGTTTGACAATGTTAAATACAGAAACACAGAATATAGAGTTAAATCTGCAACAGAAATGACAAACTCTGATATCATAACAAGTAAATTAAGCTCTGTTAATGATAACATTAATTACGGTGTTACAGATACATTAGTGTTAAACGGAAAGAGCTTAGAAAACATAGATGCTGGATTAATTGAAAATGAAGTATTTGATTTAACATTAAATAAATACATAACAAAAGCAACAGTACAAAATTCAGCAGGAACAGTAGTAAAACAATATAACAAAGAACAATTAGCAAAACTAGAAATAGATGCTAAAAACTTAGTAGGTTCAACAGTATTAGTTGAATATACAATAGAAATAACAAATAATGGTGAAATTGCAGGATATGCAAATGAATTAATAGATTACATACCAGTTGATTTAACATTTAGTTCAGAAATGAATAAAGATTGGTATATATCTACAGACGGAAACTTACATACACAAGCATTATCTAAACAATTGATAGAACCAGGAAAATCTGTATCAACGAAATTAACATTAGTTAAAACAATGACAGAAAATAATACAGGATTAACATTAAATAAAGCAGAAATTATTAGATCAAGCAATGAACTTGCAATACCTGATAAAGATATAAATACAAAATCAGGAAGCACAAGTGAAGCAAAAGGAACAACACAAACAAAACCAAATGAAGCAGAATTAATTGTTTCAGTAAGAACGGGTGTAGAATATACAATAGGAATAATTGTTGCAATAGTTGCATTATCTGCAACAGGAATTATTATCTATACCAAGAAAAGAAAGGAGGCATAAGATATGAATAAGGATAAGTTAAAAATAAGTTTAAAAAATATAGCTACTATATTCATAAGTTTATTACTTATAATTATTACATTAACAAATGTTAGATCAACAGCAACAACTCCAGAAACAGCTCAATATGTAAATGACTTGATTGATTGTACTTCAGATACTGCCTCTTGGTATGGATTTGATGCAGCAAAATTTGTTGGGAAAACTATAACATCTGGTTCAAACCTAGACTATAATAGAGGAAATGGTATGTGTGTGGATGAAGATTTCCCATATGATGGTTCTTATAAAGTAGTAAACGTAATTGATTATAATGTTAATGAAAGTGGAAATGTTATAAAGATATATGGAGAAAAGGGATTTGAGAACGAAGTAAGTGTAAGCGATACAAATGCATTCCCTCTACTAGAATTAATTTCATTATGTAAAATGGCAGATGGAGAAACATCGTCAGTTGTAGGAACATATAAACAAGCAATTCCTGTAATATTTAGGGATACATCTAGATTTAACAAAATTGTAAAAATAGGTATTGCTGAATATATGGAACCAAACTATAGATTAAGCCAAGGTTGGGGTACTTCAGTTTATGGAGCACAATTAAGCCAAGCTACAGCAGAGGCTCAAAACATGGCTAAATTAGGAAACACAGAAACAGCGTACTTAACAAATACAATGACAGAAGAAGAAAAAAATAACATTAGTGTTATAGAATCTGAAGGAAAATATTTTATCGGTCCATATAAACTAAATATAAGTGGGACTCAAGTTGGAGAGATAACAATAAATGATAGTATAACACCATTAGGAATAACAGACCAAAACATGAAAACTATAGAGTCATTAGATAAAATAATAGATGGAAAAGAATTTTACATAGCTGTAGATCATGAAATAGAAAAAATAGATTCTATAAATGTAAAAAGTACAGAAACAGTAAAATCTTACAAAGCAAGAATTGTATTAATAAGTGGTGGTGCATCACAAAACTTTGCTATATATAAAGCAGAAGAAACACCACAAAAAGTATCATTAACATTAGAAGTACCAAAATTTGGATCACTTCAAATACAAAAATATGACGAATTCAAAAATTCAGATGTAAATCTTGAAGGCGTAGGTTTCATGGTATGGAGTGAATCAAACAAAGCATATATAAATGTTAAAGATGGAAAAATTCAATATGTTGATTTTGAAACAGCAAAGAAAAACGAATTTAAAACATCAAATAATGCAAAAACAGAAATAATTAATAACCTTCCACTTGGAAGATATAAAATTTATGAAACATCAATTCCAGAACACTTACAAGATAGATATGCATTATATGATACAACACTTCCAGATAAAGATGGAAAAACAGTATCAACAAAGGCAAAACTAATTGAAGTAGATGGACAAGATTATGTACAAATAAATAATGGACAATTTATTGAAATTGGAGCAGAAAACCCAGTTGAATTCTCATCATTATATATTATAAAAACAAGTAGTAAAAAGACTAATAAAAAGGCACTTGATGGAATTGAATTCAAACTTTATAAGAAAGCAGATTTAGATAAAGATGGAAATGTGAAAAAAGAAGGCGGATGGGTAACATTTGATTCTTCAAACAATAAAGCAACTGGATTTACTGAAGAATTTGATAAAGCATCAACACTTGTAACAGGAATGGCAAGAGCTGGTGTAACACAAACTGTAACAAAATTACCAATAGGTACATATATCATATATGAAACAGGTCTTGGAAAATATTCTGATATTTATGAATTAGGATATGAAAGAGATCATGGTGCATTAGTACAAAGAAAGAAAATTGATGAAATAACATTAAAAGCAAACGAAGAGGGAGTTTCAAAAATTGAAGTTGAGAACCCAGAAGTATTTGGAGCTTTAACAATTAAGAAATTTGACTCAAAAACAAAAAGACCACTTCAAGGAATTGGATTTAAAATTAAATATAATCTTGGAAAAGAAAGTGGATGGCTAAAAATTGATGAAAAAACAAATAGAGTATTAGAATATAATGCAAGCTTTGAAGATGCAACAACAATTTATACAGATGCTGATGGTAATACAAAAGACGTATTACAAATGAGAGTTGAAGATGCTGAAACTCATGAAAAATATAAATATGATGTATATGAAACATACATTCCAACTAAGGAAGAAAACTCAGAAAATTTAAGACTATTCTATACATTAGATCAAAAAACATTTGAACCAGTATATGAAGCAAAAACAGAAAGCCAAGCATTATTAGTAGAAGATGATATTACTTTAAAATTAGTTGAAGCTTCAACAGAAAAATCAGAAGTATTAAGTAATGTTACTTCATATGAAATACCAAACCCACAAGTATATATTAGCTTATCTGGTAAAGTTTGGTTAGATGTACCATTAACAAAGAATGATCAAGTAAGAAACAATATCTATGATGAAGCTGAAGAATCTAGAGTTAATGGAATTGAAGTAAAATTAATTGATAAAACAACTGGAAAAGTAGTTAAAACAACAACTACAGCTTCAAATGGAACAGAAAATGGTGTATATAAATTTGATTCAGTAATTATTCAAAAATTAAAAGACTACTATGTAGAATTCACATATGATGGAGTTACATATCAAACAGTAGCAGCTCCAAACTATGAAGAATTAAAGAAAAACGGAGTAGAAGTTACTGATGAAATGACATCAAAAGTTTCTGAAGCATATAGACAAAAATTCAATGATAGATTTACTGAAATTACAGGTGAAGGACAATCAATAAATAATGGAGATAAAGATGTATCAATTTCATACAGCAAAGAAAAAAATACAATAACATTATCAGACGGAAGTACATATGAATCAACAACTGTAAAAGTAAATAATAATTGTGAAACAGAAAATGGCGATAAATTAGTAACAATCACAAAACAAGGAGATTTCTTGATTGGATCTAAAACAGATGATTCATACTTAACAAAACAATATGAAGAATTATCTAAAAATAGTGAAGAAAGAATTACAGAAATTAAAAACATTAACTTAGGTTTATATGAAAGACCAAAATCAGGAATAGAACTTGAAAAAGATATAACAAGTACTAGATTAGCAATAAATGAATTCAACCATGTTTATACATATGGTATGAAATCAGAAGAATATTTTGAAAAACAAAAAGAAGGATTTAATGTTGGTGTAGCATTCAAGAGCAAATATACACAAAACTACTTATCTACTATATACAAAGATGATATCTCATATACAAATGAAGCAGATAAATCTAAAGAATTAAGAGCAACAATTACATATAGATTAGCATTAACAAATGTTAGTGAAGGTGGATTAGTTGTTAAAGCAAATAAAATTGCAGATTACTTTGATAAGAGATATGATGTAAAAGGAATTAAAGTAGGTACTGAAATTGATGAAACAAGCAAAGAAGCTATAAACAATGTTAAATGGTCATTAGACTCAGAATATAAAAATGATAAATATGCTAAATTAGTAATTAATGCTAATAAAGATGTACCAAATGATACAGAAAATGGAAATAAAGGATATATTTATATCACATTTGAATTATCACATGAACAACTTGCATATTTAGTAAATGGTGTAGAAGGAAAAGAACCATTAGATAATGTTGCAGAAATTACTTCTTACACAGTTAAAAAAGATAATAAATTATTTGCAGCATTTGATTTATACTCAATACCAAATAATGCAAACCCAGAAAAAACTGAAGAATTCGAACCAGATACAGATAAAGCCCCAGCATTAAAATTCGAATTATCTGACAGCAGAACAATGTCAGGAGTTGTATTTGAAGATAATGCAGAAGGTGAAACAGGAGCTGGAAAAGAAAGAAAAGGTAACGGTAAATATGACGATGGAGAAAAACTAATTGCTGGCGTAAAAGTTCAATTAGTTGAAACAGATAAAGACGGAAATGTATTACCAGATGGTAAAGTTTATGAAAGTGATCCAACAGGAACAGATGGTAAATTTACAATTTCAGGATATACACCTGCATACTATAAATTAATTTATACATGGGGAGAAGAATTAGGTGGATATAATGTAAATGATTATAAAGGAACAATCTATATTGCTAGGGACACAAGTAAAACAGACTGGTATAAATTATCTGAATCTGGAGATAGATTATCAGATGCATTAGATGATTATGAATTAAGACAAGCAATAGACAAAAAAGATACATCAAAATATAGTGATTTAACTAAGATGAATTCAACATCAGAAAGATTTGCAATTGGAATTGATTATAATGGAGAAAATCCAAGTAAAGAAATAACAACAATATCTGAAGGAGATAAATTCGTAAGATGTGATGTTAAAACAATGGATTTCGGTATTATACATAGACCAGTTCAAGCAATTGACATTAACAAAAATGTTAAATCTGTAAAAATAACATCTGGAAAAGGTGATACAACAGAAGTAGCATTAGACGAAAATGGAAAAATTGTTGAAGAAGTGAAAGGTGTAACAGGTGGAAAAGATTTAGGATATGTAAAAGTTGAAATGGATAATGATTTAATAACTGGATCTACTGCAGAAGTTGGTTATAAAATTTCTGTAAAGAATAACAGTGAATTAGATTATGATTCTAAAGACTATTACTTATATGGTACACCAAATGGAGATAAGATTAAATTAAAAGCAACAGGAGTATATGATTACATTGGTGGTTCATTATCAGACGCAGAGAAAAATGAAACAACATGGGAAACAAAGAAAGTTGATGATCCAGATGTAACATCAACAGAAACATTAGCTGATGGATACTTCAAATCTATGTACCAACAAATAGTAGCAAGCAATGGAGAAGTTACAGAAATAGAATCATGGGAGAAAGTTGGAGCAACAAAAGTTGCAAAAGTATTCTCATCATGGGCAGAAACGGTTACAACAACAAACTTTAAAACAGCAAAATTAGCTGACAAAGTTGTATTAGACTATATATCTGATCAATTAAACAAAGAATTAGCACCTGGTGAAGATGTATCAGCAGATATCTATACTAATAAAAACTTAGCTACAACTGGAGAAATAAGCCTAGAAAACGAAGCTGAAATTAAAGATGTAACAGTTGTACAAAGACCTGGACAAAAAATTGATCCAAGTAAATCACAATTAGTAGATGAAGCAGAACGTGTAACTGTAACACCACCTACAGGTGAAAACAGAGATTATACAACAGTAATTATAATTTCAATATCTGCACTTGCAGTATTAGGATTAGGAATTGTAATTATCAAAAAGACATTATTAAATAAATAATAGAGATTAGTTAAATAATGCCAAAAAATACAAGTTATAATAATAAAATAACTTAAATAAAAAAGGAACTAGAAAAAAATCTAGTTCCTTTTTTGTTTTGTAAAAAAACAATATAATTTTTCTTTATTGGCTAGGGAATTAAGAAATACACTAAAATTTAAATATAATTTATCAAATAAAAAAAGCCTCTTGTTATGAAAATGTAAATAAAACTTAAATTTTATCAAGAAAAAAATTAAGTAAAGAGCATCCGTAATATCTTAAAGCATATTTTATGTAATAATTATACTTATTAAAAATTACAGATATTGAACTTAATATTAGAAACTATTAAGATATATTTAAATGGATTATAAGGCAAATATAAAGCCTAACACAAAAGAAATCCAAAAGAAAAACCAATAGGAGGAAACAAAATGAAAGGAAATATTTTAAAAACAATTCTAATTGTAATCATGATTGCATGTTTGGTTTTAGCAAATTTCTTATTTGTTGGAGTAAACATTGTTTATGCATTGGAAAATTTAGATGCTCAATCAACAATTTTAAATGATCATGTAAATTTCGATGTATATCTTAACGAAAGTAAAAATCATGAATTAGACTGTAAAATAAAAGAAGGAGGAAACCTATTCATTAACTTGAATGTTACATTAGGTTCTTTAGATGGTGCAAAAATAAAAATAGAGAACGCTAACTTTAAACTTGGAAACATAGAAAACATATTTGTAAAAAATGTTGACTATGATAACAATGTAATTGAATTAAATAATATTCAATATGGAAACAATGTAACAATTGAGGCTCCTATTAGTTTTGAAAAACAAAATGAGATAGATGAAAATTATTTTAATAGAATTACAACATTTAACTTAGAAGGAAACTATACAAACAATTCTGGAAATGTTTCAGCAATTAAAGGAAGTATAGATACAAGGCTTACATGGAGTGAAGAAGCTGATACTACTTTATCCACAAATGTAGAAAAATATGTGGAAATAAATGATAAAAAATACATGTTACAAGAAGAAGTAGTAGTTGCTGTAAATGAAAATGTATTGCTAAAACAAGAAGAAAAAATCACGGTTAAAACAGATATTAACTTAGATGAAGATTCTTGTTTAGTTGTTGTATTAAAAAATGGAGATAAACTTCTAAAAGACAAATATACAATAGATGGTTCAACTTTAACTATTAATACATCTAACGAAGCAAAAGACGGCAAAATTGTTTGGGGAAGCGGAAAAGATGTATACAAAATAATATATGTATTTGAATCAGAAAATGAATTAAATAAATTAACTTCAAACATAACATCTGAAACTAAGTTCTATGGAAAAGCAAGTAAAGTAGAAAAAGAAGATGACAAGAATAATCAAGAACAAAAAATTAATTTAAAAGGTGATGTGGTAAGCAATTCAATTGAATCTACAGAAGAAGCTTATAAAGGATACATTTACTATGGTAAGAAAAATGAAACATTATATACTCAAAATTATAATGTTGAAATATCAAACACAGAAAATGTTGAAAATATAACATTAAAATCTAATGGAGAAGTTTTTGTATTAGATGATGATAGTACAATAGAAACAAATGGAAAAACATATTTTAAAACATTAACAATTAATAAAGCAAATCTAGTAGATATATTAGGTGAAGATGGAAATCTAACACTAAGTCATGGAGATACACAAATAACTGTAGATAAAGACTCACAAGCAAATGATAATGGAGAAATTGTATTTAACAATATAAATGATAACGGAGAAGAAGACCTAAAATATAAAAATATAAAACTTACAACAACAAAACCTGTAAAAGAAGGTACATTAAGAATAATAGCCTCAAAAGCTATTTCTGGAGATACAGGATATGATAAAGATACATTAAAAAAGGTAAAAGCAATTGAAAGTACAATAAGTGTACAAGAGAAAGATACAAAAACTCAAACAAAATTATTAGACACTATTAACCCAATTGCAAAGGTAAAAATGGAAGATAATTCAATATCTACATTAAATCCTGATTCTAATAATGTAAAGATATATGCTATTTTAGCTGCAATATCTAACAAATACGATTTATATAAAAACCCAGAAATTACTATAGTACTTCCAAAAGAAGTAGAAAGCTTTGAATTTACACATGACGAGTTATATGCAAATGGATTAGAACTTTCAAATAATCCAGAACTTATAAAAAATGATGATGGAACATCAAGCATAAAATTTGTATTTAATGGAGAACAAGCTAATTTTGGGAATAAAGTAGCTGAAGGATTAGTTATAGGAATAGATGGAAAAATGGTAGTTAATAAATTAACACCATCTACTAAAACACAAATAAAAATGACATATACAAATGAAAATAAGAGTGAAGAAGTATATGAAACAACAACAGATTTAAATATTAATTCTAAGGAAGGAATTTTAACATATACAAAAGTTTCAGGAATTGAAGAAGATATAGAAACATTAAGTGATGAAGTTGCTTTAGGAAGTTTACCAATGAATTCTGAAGCAAAAACAGCAATAGTTAATATGGCTGTTGTAAATAACTATGATGGAACAATTTCAGATGTAAATATAATTGGAAAATTAGATACATCTTTTGATGCAACACTTGCAAGTGCTGTAAAAGTAAAAAATGTAGAAGGTGCAAAAGTTTTATATTCTACAAATATAAATGAAGAAATAGATAGTCAAAATTGGACTGAATCTTTTGAAGGTGCGAAAGCATACAAAGTAACATTTGCCAATAATGAACTTTCAAATGGACAAGTAGTTCAATTTGGATATGCATTTAATGTACCAGAAGGATTAAAATACAATGAAGTAGCAAATTCAAGTTTTGAATTTAATTATACTTATGCTGGTGGAAGCAATAAGTCTGTTTCTGCTGTTTCATTAAAAACAGAAGAAAAAGAAGAAGAGCCAAAAATAGAAAATACAAATGTTCAAAACCAAGAAAAAGATGAAAACACTGAAGAAAATCAACAAACACAAAATACAGATAAATCAGTTAAAAGTGCAAAAAATGTATTAAAAACTGCAAATGTGCCACAAAGTGATGAAACAACTCAAGTTATTACACTTGCTGATGGTGTAACAGCTTCTATTAAAGCTGTTACAGATGATAATAGATATTTAAAAGATGGAGATTCTGTAAAAGAAGGTTCTACTATTAAATATACTGTTACTGTTGCTAATAATTCTGGAAGTACTGTTAATGATTTGAGATTGAAGTTTGAAAATACTAATGTTAAGTATTATGGAATAGTTCCTGTTGTTATGACTACATTAGATGTAAATGAAAATGGAGAGTATATTGATACAACAACATATTGGTATAGAGTTAATGATGATACAAATAAAACATTTAGAATCGAAAATTTAGCAAATGAAGAAACAAAGACTGTAGTTTATGAAGTACAAGTTGAAGAAAATTCGCAAAACGTTGAAGGAATATTGACATCTGCTATAGTTAATGGTTCAGAAAACCCTAGACAAGATGCATTAAATAGCTATAGTGTTGAACAAGCTCCAACATCTTTAAATATATATAAATATGAAAGAATGGATTATTCATATGGTGTTGGAAATATAGAACCACTTGAACTAGATATAAATAATGCACAAAATGGACAAGTTGTAACAATTCCATTAAATAATCAAATAGAAATAAATAGAGTACATACTGAAGATGGAGAAGTGGATTTTGAAGTAATAGAGGATGTTTTAAGAATAACTTTAAAGGATGTTGTAAATGCAGACACATTCAAAATTATTATAGGATTTACAATTAAGAAATTTGATGGTGGACATCTTGATATGACTTTACAAGCACAATCTAACATGGAAAACAAGACATATTATTCAAATATACTTACAGAAGGAATTAATTTTGAATTAACAAAATTAAATGTACAACAACAAGTTAGTAAAGAAAATGAAATATTAAATAGAAACGATGAATTTGATGTAACTGTTACAGTTAAAAATGAGGCGGATTTTCAAGACCAAATGTCAATATATACAGTTAC
>AUXO017548402.1_pt1 | contig 11402 bp, 10 predicted proteins | sample 768731 | NCBI WGS metagenome assembly AUXO01 (sample SAMN02715735, study PRJNA202380) | gut metagenome | biome: sheep rumen | host: Ovis aries | place: New Zealand: Palmerston North | reverse complement strand
GGTAAGGATTACATTAAAAACTGGGTAGCAGTTATTGGTGATTCTACATTCCTACATACAGGCGTTAACTCATTGATGAACATGGTTTATAACCAATCAACAGCTACAGTTATGATTTTAGATAACTCAACAACAGGTATGACAGGTCACCAAGACCACGCTGCAACAGGAAAGACATTGATGGGACAAGAAGTTAAGCCAATCCTTCTAGATGAATTATGTAGAGGTATGGGCGTAAAGAATGTTACTGTTGTAGATGTTTACGATCAAGAAAAGTTAGAAAAAGTTATTAAAGAAGAAATCGCAAAAGATGAATTAAGCGTTATCATTGCTCAATCTCCTTGTGCACTTCTAAAGAGTTATGTTCCAAAGGGTAAGTGCATAACAATTCCAGACAAATGTAAGAAGTGTGGAATGTGCTTAGTACCTGGTTGTCCTGCTATCACAAAGAAGGCAGACGGAACAGTTGTTATAGATGACACTATGTGTAATGGATGTGGTCTATGTATGCAAAGATGTAAATTTGGAGCAATAGAGAGGGTAAGCAAATAATATGGAAACAAAGAATATTATGATTGTTGGCGTAGGTGGCCAAGGTACATTATTAACAAGTAGAGTTTTGGGCGGTATTATTACTGCTGCTGGATATGATGTTAAATTATCTGAAGTTCATGGTATGGCTCAACGTGGTGGTTCAGTTGTTACATTCGTAAGATACGGAGATAAAGTTTATGAACCAATCGTTGAAGAAGGAAAAGCAGATGTTTTAATCGCATTTGAAAGACTAGAAGCTTTAAGATATGCACACTTCTTAAAGAAGGGCGGCGTTCTAATTGTAAACGATCAAAGAATTGATCCAATGACAGTTGTAACAGGAGCATTTACATATCCAGAAAACATTATTGAGGATTTATCTAAGAAATATAACGTTATTAGAGTTAATGCAATGGATGAAGCCAAGAAACTTGGAAACACAAGAGTGTTCAATACAATTATTGTTGGCGTTGCTGCAAAGCATATGGATTTCAAGAAAGAAGAATGGCTTGATGTTATTGAAAAGACTGTTCCACAAAAGACTATTGATATTAACAAGAAGGCTTTTGAAGTTGGATATGAACTATAAGGTGTAATATGGCAAAGATAGAAATTAATTTAATAGATGGAAGAAGAATGGTTGCTGAGCTTTATGAAGACAAGGCACCTATCACATGTAAGAACTTTTTAGATTTAGTAGATAAGGGATTCTATACTGGATTAATTTTCCATAGAGTAATTCCTGGCTTTATGATTCAAGGTGGTGGTATGTACCAAACTCTTGAAGAAAAGAGAGGCGCAACCCCAATTAAAGGTGAGTTTACAGCCAATGGAGTTAAGAATCCAATTAAACATAAACTAGGTGTATTGTCTATGGCTAGAACAATGGATCCTAACTCAGCTACATCACAATTCTTTATTTGTGTAGATGATACTCCACATTTAGATGGACAATATGCTGCATTTGGAAAATTGATTGATGAAGAATCAGAAAAAGTTGCTATAGATATTTCGAATGTTAAAACAGTTAGTTTTAGATGGTATGATGATTTACCACTAACACCAATTGTTATTGATTCAATAAAAAGAATTAGAGAGGATTAATTAAAATGATTTGGGCTAAAGAAGAAACATTGCCAAGAGAAGAGATAGAGGCAATCCAATTAGAAAAATTAAAGAAATTGGTTAAGAGAATGTATGATGGAGCTCCATATTTCAGAAAGAAAATGGATGATTTAGGATTAAAGCCAGATTGCATTCAAACAATAAAGGACGTTCAAAAGCTTCCTTTCACAACAAAGCAAGAAATGAGAGATAATTACCCATTCAAAATGCTTATGGTTCCAATGAGTGATATTGTTAGAATTCACGCATCTTCAGGAACAACAGGAAAGCCAACAGTAGTTGCTTACACGAAAGCAGATTTAGAGATGTGGGCAGAATGTGTTGCTAGATTAGCAGTAGCTGGTGGCGCAACAAAAGATGATATAGCACAAATTTGTTTTGGATATGGTATGTTTACTGGTGCTTTAGGATTACACAATGGTCTTGAAAAAGTTGGCGCTGCTATTATTCCATCTTCAACAGGTAATACACAAAAGCAATTACTTTATATGAAAGATTTCGGTTCAACACTTTTAGTTGCAACTCCATCATATGCTATGAGAATCGCTGAAGTTGCTAAAGAAATTGGTATAGACCCAAAGAAAGATTTGAAATTGAAGATTGGTCTTTTAGGTTCAGAGTTATTAACTGAAGCTATGAGAACTGAATTACATAAAGTATATGGGGAAGATATGTTAATCACTCAAAACTATGGTATGAGTGAGTTGATTGGACCAGGTGTATCTGGAGAATGCGAATATCTTTGTGGTATGCACGTAAATGAAGATCACTTCTTGATCGAAATTATCGATCCTGTTACAGGTGAAGTTTTGCCAGCAGGCGAAAAGGGCGAAGTTGTTATTACTTGTCTAGATAAGGAAGCACTTCCTTTAATTAGATATAGAACAAGAGATATTTCAAGATTATTCTATGAAAAATGCAAATGCGGAAGAACAACAGTTAGAATGGAAAATCTATCTGGAAGAACAGACGATATGTTGAAGATTCGTGGTGTTAATGTATTCCCATCACAAATTGAAGAAGCATTATTGGGTATTGATGGCATTGGACCTAACTATGAAATAGTTGTAGAGAAGAATGGAAGTTCAGATGTATTAACGATTAGAGTAGAGTTGGATCCAGCTAAGATGCAAGATTCTGTAGCATTTATTGCAAATCTTGAAAAGACAATAAAGGATAAGATTAAATTCATATTAGGATTAGATGCAAAGATTCAAATCGAGAATCCAAATACACTTCAAAGATTTGAAGGTAAGGCAAAGAGAGTTAGAGACTTAAGACCAAAGGAGGCATAAAATGTTTGTTAAGCAATTATGTATTTTTATTGAAAATAAATCTGGAAAATTCCAAGAGTTAACAAATGTTCTTTCTACAAACGGAATTAATATGTTTTCTCTAAGCTTATCTGATAGTACGTCTTATAGCGTTGTAAGAATGATTGTATCAGATCCAAACAAAGCGCAAGAAGTTTTAGCTCAAAAGGGATTTGCTTCAGTTGTAAACGATATTATGGCTGTTAAGTTAGATAACGAACAAGGCGAATTAAATACTTTATTAAAGGCCTTAAAAGAGCAAAACATTGATGTTCAATATGCTTATGCATTAACATCAGGAAAGAGTGCATCAATTCTTCTTAAGACATCTGACGATAAAAAAGCAGAAAAGATTATTGAAAAGACTCATAAGTTCTATTCTGAAGAGGAGATATATAGTCTTTAATGGTAATCGATTTTCATAATCATTTTTATCCAGATAAGATTGCTGAAAAAGCAATTGATAAATTAACAAAATGCGCAGATATTGTTGCATATACGGATGGCACACTAAAAGGATTAAGCGATTCAATAAGAAATGCTGGATATGATTTAGGTGTAGTGCTTCCTGTAGCAACTGCAGCAAAGCAGGTAGAGCATATAAATACAAATGCTGCTGTCATTTCTACACTTTGTCCAAATTTAATTTCTTTTGGTGCAATGCATCCAGATTATGAAAATTATAAAGATGAAATCTTTAGAATAAAAGAATTAGGTTTAAAAGGCATTAAGTTTCATCCAGATTATCAAGAAACATTTTTCGATGATGAAAGATATATAAAGATTATGGATGAAGCTTTTAAACAAGATTTAATTGTTGTTGTTCACGCCGGCCTTGATATTGGGCTTCCAAAGCCAATCCATACTGGTGTTGAACAAATTCTAAACGTTTTGGATCATTTTGGTGATAGAGCCTCAAAATTAGTTTTAGCACACACTGGAGGTTGGGGCCTTTGGGAAGATGTCTACGAAGAGATTGCTGGAAGAAATGTATATATAGATATTTCATTTTCTTTAGGTACTACAAAAAGACTATCAACAGGTGAACCATTGAAACTTTGCGATGATGATACATTAATCAAAATTGTTCGTAAGCATGGTATAGATAAAGTATTGTACGGAACAGATTCACCTTGGGGGGATCATAAGGCGATGTTAGATAAATTCTTATCGCTTCCATTCACAAAAGAAGAGCAAGATAAAATCTTATATCAGAACGCAAAGAAGTTATTAAAGATATAAAAAAAGTGGAGCATAAACTCCACTTAATTTTTGCATGTAAAATTTGTTTGCTACATTGAACGAAGAACTTTATTTACTAAACCCATATCACACTTGCCAGCAAAATTTGTCTTGAAGTGCTTCATAACATTTGGAATTGTTCTATCTTCAAGCTTTTCGATTTCAGCTTTAATTTCATCTTCGCTCATAAGCTTTGGTAGATACTTTTGTACTGTAGCGATTTGAACATCTAAAGATGCTACAGAATCAGGTCTGTTTGCTTTGATGAATCCTTCTTTTTCTTCGATCAATTCTTTTTCGCACTTTTGAAGAATAGATACAACATCTGCATCGTTAATTTCTTCACCTTTAGCGCGCTTATCAATAGATGCTAATAAAATCTTATTAACAATTAAATCAAGGGCATTAATAGCGTCCTTGTTTCTTTCCTTCATTGCTTGTATTTTTTCTTTCTTAAAAAAATTGATATCCATATATGCCTCCAATATTAGTAAAGTGGTTTCTCTATTTCTATACCTAGTAGTTCATCTGCAGAAACTTGTAGAGTAGTGCAAATGTCATATAAACTTTGTAAAGATGGTTCTGCGCTACCATTTTCATAGTGAGAAACTGTTCTTTGAGATAATCCTAAAAAGCTAGCAAGTTCTGCTTGAGACATTTTTTTTGCTTTACGATACTTTCTTAATTTGTATGCAAAATCCATATGTACCTCTTCCCCTAAATTCTTATAAAAATCTTATCAAACTTTACACATCAAGTCAACGCTATTTAGTCATTATTTGTCCAAATTTTTACATAATTTTTGACGCCTTTTTTCGTTATTTATTTAAGCGCGCGTAATATTTTATTGAATTTTAAAGGCGCGTTTGATATTATTATATTTGTATAATTACGCACGCGAGGAATTGCAATGAAAAAATATTATAAATTTTTAATAATCGCTATAATGGTAATCTTTGCTATAACAGCATTTGTTGCCTGTGATGATAAGAAGGATACAGTTAAGACTTCATTAGCTACACCACAAAATCTTGGTGCTAATGGATCTACAATAAGCTGGGATTCAGTAGAAGGTGCATCATCTTATGAAATTATAGTTGATGAAGGTGAAGCAAAAACGACAAGTGAGATTTATTATAGATTAGATATCTCAGCAATTGGAACTTACCAAATTAAAGTAAGAGCAGTTGGAAAGAATGAAAAAGATGACACAATCTATAGTGAATATGCTCAATATACATTTAATAAGAGCAAGAAACTAGCAAAGCCAACAGTTGATGTTGATGCCGATGCTAAGGTTGCAACATGGAACGCAGTTGAGAATGCAGCTTCTTATTTAGTTGTAACAAAGACAAGCTCTGGTGAAGTAATTTACAATGATTACCAAGATACATTATCTTTCAGCTTTGATAACGAAAAATATACTAATGTCGGAAAATACACAATTCAAGTTAAGGCAATTCCTGAAGCAACAAAAACTGAATATGCAAACTCAGACGCTGGCGTTGGTATCTATATAATAACAAAGAAATTATCTGCTCCTGCTATAGCTACAGTTAACTCAACAGCTATTACATGGACAGCTGTTTCTGGCAGTGTAGCATATGAACTTCAAGTATACAAAATTGGGGATTCTGGTGCTCAATGGCCAAAGAAATATCAAACAACATCAAATTCATATGCTTTCTCATCAATGGGATTAGAAGGTTATGGTAAGTATTATTGCTTATTAAGAGCAATCGGTGATGGTCAAGTATATATTACAAGCGATCTTTCAGAAAGAGCTGAAAACTTCGACTTAAACAATATAGAAACTATTGATGCTGATCAAGTTGAATTCGTATACAATACATCAACAAAGAAATGGGAAGTTTCTTTCGATACAGAAAATGCAGACCTATTGGCTTCATTTACAATTACATTGAAGACAACAAAGGCTGATAATTCTTCATCTATGCCTACTTTACAAGAAACTCTTTGGGTAAAAGATGGCACATTTGAATTCACATTATATGATGGTGAATATAATGATTCTAAGACTTATTATACAAAGACGGAACTTGGAAGCGTAGATGCATATTTCTATGAAAAGAATACAAAGACATATGATCCAAATCTAGAATATTACACATTTGATGGACAAGATTATACAAAGGCATCTACAAGTTATTTAGAAAATAGTGTTGAATATTATGTGAAGCACACTCCAAATTATGGAACAGCTTACTATGCAAAAGCAATTGGCGAAGCTCACTATACAGAAGTTGCTGAAGGTACAGTATTTGATACAAAGAATGATTATTATACAGAAGATGGTGGTGTATATACACTTATTAAATCCGGATATATTGAGGTAGGCACAAGAGATACTTTAGATTCAGCAGATTTAACTACAAAGTATTTCTCAAGAAGTGGAGACGTTTATACATATGAAGGACGTTATGCTGATTTAGTTTCTAAAGATCCAGCTATTGTTTATTATGTGTATAAGCCATTTACATCATTTGTGTCAGGAACAAAATATTATGTTGCAACATATGCTGATTTCAACAAAGTTGAATTTGACAAGAATCCAACAATTTACTATACAGTTTCAAAGGCATCATTCACAAAAGCTATTGATGATATCTTCTTTACAGTAAATGGGGATGAATATACATACAAAAAATCTGATATTGCTTACTACGGTAAGAATTACACAATATCAATTACTGCAGATGCTATTGATTCAACAACAATTACAGGAGATGATATTGTAGTTGATGGTGAATACACATCTTATAGAAAACCAATCTATATTGATAAAGATGTAGATTATGCAAATTCAAAGATTAAGGGATACTTTGTATCTGGTACAGAAGAAGAGAATATTGCGGCTTATCAAGCATTTGCAAATGCTCATAATGGTTGGTATGCTGTAGATTCAATTGGCGCTTTACAATACATGGCTTATGAAACAGATAAGAACTATGTTATTATGCAAGATTTAGATGCAGAAGGATATTATTGGAAACCAATTAAAACATTTACTGGAATTTTAGATGGTAACAATCATAAGATTGAAAATATCGTATATGCACCAATAGAAGATCATAATGCATATTATGAAGGATTGATAGCATCTTTAGTTGACGGTCAAATTAGGGATCTATACATATTAAATGCTTCAAATAAGGCAGAAGCTGGCGCAGTGGTTGGCGGTATTGTGGCTGAAACAGATAAGAATTCGTCAGCCCCTGTTGTTGAGAATTGTTATGTTAATGGTACATTCACAAATGCATCAGTAATAGGTGGTATTGTAGGTGATGGTCAATATGTAAAGATTAAAAATTGCCAAAGTGATGTAACAATTAGGAATGCTTTCTATAGTGCAGCAATAGTGGCAAATTTAGCAAAGGGAGATGCTACAAATTGTATTGCATTAGGCGAAATCAGCGTTGAGGAAACATATGTTTCAGTAGGTGATTTTAAGAGCTTAAATTCTAAAAAATATGATGTAGATTGGGCTGTGTATAAATATGAGAATGATACATATACTAAATTGGGTTCATTTGCAGATAGATTAACAGATGCATTTAAGCAAGCAGATGGCTCATATTATTCAGAATATTTTGTTAAATTATTTGATGATTCACGACTATCATCACTAGACGAACTAACAAGCACAGGAATATATGGTGGCTTAATTGGATATATGGATGAAAGTTATTCTGTTACAAACTCTTCTGCAGATGTAAAAATTACAATTAATTATCCAGCAATGAAGAGCGTAGTTGGCGGTTTTATTGCAGTGGCAAATAGCGGTGCATCTATAGAGAATTGTTATGCAGGTAATCAATATTCAAACGATGCTTCAAAACGTATGGATTTGGTTGTTAGTTCAAATGCAACGGCAGTTGGTGGATTTGTTGGAGCAAACAGCGGCGCAACAATTAAGAATTGTTATTCAACAATTAGAGTTTCTGCTTCAGATAACTTTGGTGGCTTTGTTGGCTATACAGATGGTGGTAGTTTTGTAAGATGTTACACAACAGGTGGCATTGGAAAGCAAACAGGCGACCATAAAGGTGCATTTGTTGCAATAGATAAATCTGCTACATATACAAACTGTTATGTATATGATAGATTCAATGATCAAGTTAAAGATGATCATGCTGAAGAAAAGACATTAGAAGAAATGATAACATTATTCAAGGAAGCAGATGCTGGCTCTTATGCAACAATCGAAGGTTACTTAGAACCATGTGCGATTGGACCAATTTATGCAGAAGCATTTAAAGATACAATTAAAGCATCTGAAGAATTGGACATCAATGCATACTATATTAATTATGATGCACAAGATGGCGCAAAAGTAATTAACATCGTACAAAATGATGAGGATGTTGAAAGAATTTATATCGGAGATATTACAACAAAGGGTAGTGCTTTGATTGTTATTCAAGAAAAGGCAAATACTCAAAGAAGAATCGTAATTTACGTAACAGTATCTTAATATGATAATATTAAACGAATTAAAGGCTGAGGATTTAGGCGGCGCTTTAAAGATATGGAATGATGTCGTTAAAGATGGAATCGCCTTTCCTCAAGATAAGGAAATGACAGTCGATGAAGCCATTTCCTTTTTTAACGCCCAAACAAAGACAATAACAGCGAAAGACACAAAAGACGACCAAGTTGTTGGAATGTATATTTTGCATCCAAATAACGTGGGAAGATGCGCTCATATATGCAATGCTTCTTATGCTGTATCAAAAGATTGTAGAGGAAAAGGTATTGGCGAACTTTTAGTTAAAGATTGTATAAAGAGAGCAAAAGAGTGTGGTTTCAAAATCCTACAATTTAACGCAGTTGTTGCAGACAATATTCCAGCATTGAATTTATATAAGAAATTAGGGTTTAAGCAATTGGGTACAATACCAAAAGGCTTTAAAAATACAGATGGAGTATATAAAGATATAATTCCACATTATATAGAACTATAAAAAATGGCAGAGCTTAAACTCTGCCAAATATATTATTTCAATTATTGATTATGAAACTTGGATTTCATCATTAACAACTTCAACAGCTTTAGCGTTTGTTACTTTATCAAATAGAGAAGTAACTTCTTCGCTTGGAGCTTCTGTTAGAAGAGATGTAACGATAGAAGCAACCATACCAGCAATAAAGCCTGGGATAATTTCATATAGATTTGTGTTGAATATAGCACTTGTACCACCATAATATTCATAGTTCAATAAGAACATCCATAGAACATCTACTACAAATCCACAAACGATACCAGCAACGGCGCCTTTATAGTTCAATCTACGCCAGAATAGAGAAAGTATTATAACTGGGCCAAATGCAGCGCCAAATGCAGCCCAAGCGGCTGATACAAGCGTCATTATTGTTGCAAACGCAGGAACTATTGGATTTTCGCCATAACCTAACATAGCAATAGCAAATGCAATTAATGAAATTACTACAACGATGACTCTACCTGCCCAAAGAATCTCTTTGTCTTTTGCGTTCTTTCTAATAGTTGTCTTATATACATCTGACGCGAACGCTGAAGATGCAGCAAGAAGTTGAGAATCTGCTGTTGACATTGAAGCAGCTAAAATAGCAGAAATAATAATGCCACCTAAGAAGACAGGGAATACTGTAGATGCCATTTTGATAAATACTGTAGATGAAGCGCCTGTTGCAGAATCACCAAGGTATAATCTACCAACGATACCAACAACTGAAGCCATAATTAGGATAAGAGTTGTCCAACCAATACCGATTATTCTGGATTTCTTCATTTCGCCTTCTGACTTAATAGAAATATATCTTACGATAATATGAGGCATACCAAAATATCCAAGTCCCCATCCAAGACCTGTTAAAATTGTTGAGATGCTTTCCCAATCGAATTTACCTGATACTAATGGGTTGTAGAAGTTAGCAGGGATTGTTCCTGCTGCGATAGCTCCAGATGCTTTGAACATAGCAAGCGCAACGATTGGAGTAATCATTAACGCAGCAAGCATTAATAAACCTTGAATAAAGTCTGTCCAACATACAGCGTTAAAACCACCTAAGAATACATAGGCAATGATAATAACTGTAGCAATTGTCATACCAATTCTTTCATCAAGATTGAATAGTGTCTTAAATAAAGTTCCACAAGCACTGATACTAGATGCACCGTATACGCAATATACGATAACGAAGATAACAGCACAAATAACTTGTAAAGATTTCTTTGTTGATAAGAATCTATTTGTTAAATATTGTGGGATTGTAATTGAGTCGTTTGCTAAGATTGAGTATCTACGCAATCTTGGAGCAACTAAGAACCATGCAAGGATAGTTCCGATTAATAGACCAACAGAGATCCAAACTTGACCAATACCATATAAATAGATTGATCCTGGTAGACCCATTAATACCCAAGCGCTCATATCTGATGCGCCTGCAGAAAGGGCAGCTACCATACCACTCATTTTTCTTCCGCCTAAAAAGAAACTCTTTTCGCCACTTAATTTGCGGTCTTTTAAGAAGAAGAAAATACCGATTCCGACAACTATTGCAAAATATAAAACGAATGCAATAATGTTTCCAGCTTCTACTTTCATTTTTGTTTTCTCACCTTTTAATTTAATAAATAATATTTAGATAATACTATAAGAATATATATTTACGCAATTGTTTTCTAAATGCAAAAAGGCCACAGGGATTTCTCCTTGTGGCCAAATGTGCATTGATTTAAATATTAAACGTATGGTAGTGGTTCTTCTACCTTTTCGCCAATTGCTTCTGTTGCATTAGCTACAACTTTGCCAGAATAGCATGTAAATATTTCACTTACATAAGTAGCGTTTAAAATGCCTCTATTTTTCTCAAATTTATATGTGCATAGAGAAACGATAGGAACAATAATTATTGTAACGATCATTGCAATAGCACCAGCTACAACTGCATTTGCGAAGTCTAATGATTCCCCTGTGGATAAGTTAAATACTAAGAACTTCCATCCTGCTAACTTGTAGATTAGTGAGAAGATCATAATAGCTAAGCCAACAGCAAAACTTGACCATACAGCTGACTTTGTAACCTTCTTCCAATATAGACCAAACATAAATGGAGCTAAGAATGCGCCAGCTAAAGCACCCCAAGAAATACCCATCAATGATGCGATTTCACTGAAGTTGAATA
>AUXO014207234.1_pt1 | contig 11403 bp, 10 predicted proteins | sample 768731 | NCBI WGS metagenome assembly AUXO01 (sample SAMN02715735, study PRJNA202380) | gut metagenome | biome: sheep rumen | host: Ovis aries | place: New Zealand: Palmerston North | reverse complement strand
GAAATACCATAGCTATTAGGACTCACAGTCAGTATGACATTTTTTCCGTTCATGGGAACGCAGTCCAAAGAATCTTTTATCAATTTATAGCCATCAAACAATAGACAGCCGCCACATTCATTTATCATCTTCTGATTAATTATTATGATCCGCTAAATATTGCTAATTTTTACTTATGCTGCTCCTATAGGAAACTTGCCATATTGGTAAAGGGTTATTATTAATCCGTTAAGGCCTGTTACAACCATATTTTTAGAAGTCTTTAAAATTCTGATCTGTCTCTGCAATAGGCGGTATTCAGACATGATTTTGAGAATTATCCAGCCATTTGGTCTCAAATTATATAGGTATTTTTAATTTCCTGTTTCATATTTTGATAGTATATTGACTGATTAACCCTAATTTCATAAGCCATGTTTTGATCTTGCCAATAATCCTAGCCCTTAAAGAGTAGTGATAAAAAAATTTTTTGTTCAACTTCTCATCATATTCAATATCTATTGGCAAATTAAAATCCGTCTTACCTGTTCGATCAAAATCCACTCGATAACGGTTGTATACGTTACAATGTGTTGCTTCGTCTGTAAAACCATCATTGATAACTTTGGAGAGAATAGGGTAGATGGTAACCTTTCCAAGTTTGAATTGTGTGTAACTAAATCTTATCAACCACGAATTTTTTTTCCCATTCATTTGATCAAAGAGCAAACCACTCATCTCGCTGCCAATACTGTTAAATGCTTTTTGCAAATGCTTGCTCCGAGAGAAAACTTTCCAATCTTTAACCTCCCAGTCAACCTTTTCCCAACGATTTTTCCAAGTGCCCCATCCCCAACTGTGGGCTTTTTTTGTGAAGAACCCATCATAAGGATAATGATCTCCCGATCTTTGTACCTGAGGGCAGAAACCTGAAATGGAAAACACCTGATCATTATCTTTATACTTTTCCAAGGTCTCATTCATCCATGCCAAGAAATTTGTAGATAATATTAAGTCATCTTCTACTACTATAACTTTGTCATGAGTCTCCAACACTTTAGATACTCCAGATATAACGGAAGGAGCCAATCCTTTATTTACTTCACTCTCAATGACATGAAGTTGTCTAAAGCCCTGTATTCCTTTCATGAAAGCTCTGACTTCATCCGTTTTCAGCTTGTCAGATTCATTCCGTGGCCCATCGCAAAATACATAAAGATCTGATTGACCAGCATAGGTATTTGCTGATAACGTGGCCATAGTTGTCTTTAATTCATCAATCCTATCATAACAAAAAACAATGATGGGAGCGAGTTCTCTTTTTTCTTCCATTTTAATTTATTTCTGTATTAAAATTAAAATCTTTGCTGGTATCCATAGTACAACTACATTATATTGGTAACAGAAAACAAAACCAAAGTTGTTAGTGCTATGTATTATCACCATTAGCTATCGTATCTTTCCTGAAATATGCTTTGAGAAAAATTATCCATCAAGTACTGCTTCGTCTACTAAACCTCAATTTTTTTCTTCACTTGCAGCATAACCGTCTTTATCATCGCGCGTTCACCTTCTTGAGTGGCTATGAACCAGAAGCTAAGTACAAAGCCTACCAATGACATAATAACTGTTAAGACAAGACGTAACAGCGATGCTTCCATAAAAAGAACGGAGATACCACCCAAGCACAGACTGACGAGTGTCACGGCTATTACAGGCAGTAGAGCCACATAAATAAAAGTTCCGTAATTCATACCACAGTTTCGCTTCATGAAATATAATATGATGCATGCGCCAATAATTCCATTCCATATTATCCGTATTACACAAAGCATGATAGGAGGTGCTCCATGCATAAATACAAGGATGAGTAGTAAGATAGGTAAAATACTAAAAACACTCCTTATCCTGTTAAACAAAGATATGTTACCTTCAGCCTCTAGCGACACGACGTATGTGGAGACAAGCAGCCCCATCAACGACTGCACCAATACCAGCCTAGCAAACATTACCGTCCATTCAGGAACGTCTTTTAGCCACAGCTTTAAAATAAACTCCATCTCAAGAAGGAAAGGAATAGCCAGGACCGCCAGTATCAAGTAGGAATATTTGCAAGCCAGAGTGGAGCGCTGTATCATGACTTCTCGCTGCCCACTGCCCTCCGACTTGGTGATTACGGGTATGACTGCTTTATGCATATTATTCGAGAAAGCCATTAGCTGTCCGTTTAGTTGTGTGGCGATGCCGTATGCGGCACTGAGCAAGGTGCCAAAGAAATGGTTGAGCACAATGCCTGAACCATAGAAACTGACCATACTGGCAATAGATGCGCAAAACACCCAAAAGGCAAATGTCAGCATCTCCTTCATTGCCGATTTATCCCAATAGATTCTTGGTCGGAATAAGCATTCATTGAAATGTCGTTTGCAATATATCCTTGTCACCACGTTAACAGCAATAGGTATAACAGCCATTAGTATACCATAGACAATGAGCTTATCCTTAGAGGTATAGACACAAGCAAAGGCAACGAGCAGTTTCAGCACACTTTCCATCACTCCGACAATGGCATAAAATTTCATCCGTTCATGTGCATTAAGCACAGCATCGTATGGGACTCTGGTTATAGAGAAAAATAATCCAGCTACCATACTACCATACACCACGTATGCCGCCGTCATGCGTTCTGGAGGAATATTCAGCACACCACCAAAAAAGATATAGGAGGAAAAGGTAAATACCACAACCATGAGGGCAGCAATTGCAAAGTGCAATGTCATGCACACATTGAAGATTACAATTTTTCGATGGCTGTCTCCCTGTCCTTCTGCGTAGGCCATAAATCGTGTGCTGGCACTGGTCAGCGACCCACTGATAAAGCCAAGCATAGAAATAGCACCTCCTACAACATTGTAAATGCCAAAGTCACTGGCACCAAGTGACTGCAAAATCAGTCGTGTCACCCACAACGAAATGAACATCGTGATGCCCATCTTTGCATAGAGCCATCCCGTATTTCTCACGATTTGACGAACGACCGAACTCATCGAGCAATGACAACAATATAGACGGCGATAATAATTACTATGGGTATGGTCGCCAAAATGCACCACAACCGGAAATTAGGATGTGACCAGTTTGTATTCATAAGGATACTGTAGTTTTGTATTCTGTCTTACTATTTTCATTCATTTCCGCCTTAATTTGGCTGCTATAAATTGTTTAAAGAAGCCTGTTATAGCTCTCTTCAAACCAACCATTTGAATACTGAAAGTTATTGGATTGTTCGTTTGGGACTCCAGCTCGTACAAATCTTGAGTCGGCATATTTAATACCTTTGGTAACGCTACCTTAAGAAAAGGTATGCCGTGATGGGATGTTGAAAAGCCGATTTGGTGGATACCTTTTACATTTTGAATATGCTGGTGTTGCTCAACATCCCATAGAGATTTTGAGGAATAAAAATAGAATATATTGTAAGAGGCATTGCCTATCCATTGTATAAGATCAAAGTACTTGCTATCTTCTGTTCCTCTTAAACGATATAGGATCGGGTTCTTTGCCTCATCACTCCGTTCGAATAGAGAGTTTATCTCAAACTGTGGGTTAAACGTGAGTATACGTTCTGCATGTAGTTGACTTCCGTACAGCATGGCAGCATAGCCCCCGGCAGAACTACCCAGGGCTATGACCTTATACCCTTTGGTTTCAGCTCTTAGCCATTCTAAAAGTTTTTCCGGTGTGTCTATGTTATTGTTAATACCTTTTAGATACCATTGCTTATATATATCACGTAGGAAGATATGCTTATATGCTTTATTAATCTTTGTTCCGTACCACTCGTATGCGTCCTGGTCCACGATTCGCTTCCGGAAAATCTTTTCAGTATTTGGATAGTAGATGTCATTACTGCTAAAATAGATTGAGCAATAATCCTTTGAAGGACATAATTTGTCGTATTTCACAAGAAAATTATCACGCGTGTCGCGAATAAGTTGTACAATGGATGCATCCACTTGGAAACTCCACTGTTTTCCACCATACATTAATGTTGTTTCCATAGCCTTGGAAATATAACCCGAATATGTATTGTTACAAAATGCTTAATGGCTGTGAATAATCCCATATTGCGATGCTCATAATGGAAGAACGGGATAGGCTCAGCATACCCCAAAGGAGAATACAGATTTCTAATCCTCCTTGAGAGCGGGACGTCTGGGCGTGCCCATGCTGGCAAATGAGGATGTTTTTCGCAATATCCCAAGTACGTTCTACTAGCATATATCTTGAAGCCAGTTTTACGGGCACGGTAACCGTAATCCAAGTCGCCTATAGCATGCCGGAATGTCCAATCCAAATTACCACACTTGTGGTATATCGTACGAGGGATAAGCACACAATTACCGTTCATCGTGCCACATTCTTGCAAATGCCCGTTTGGGACAACCAGCCCGTTTCCGTGCAAAGCATGTCCGCCATACGTTATTGTTTCTTCATTCTCGCTTCGTATGGATGCTACAATAATAGCATTGTCACCACACTCAGAAGAGGACTCCAACATTAATTTAATACAGCCATCCATGAGGCGAGTATCGTCGTTTAACCAAAGATAAAAATCGTAGTCTTTCTGTTTTGCAGCTACATCCCATGCTGTGTACATGCCGCGGTTCCAAAAGAGCATGCCGTTGCCTTGAATGATTTGGACGTTGTGAAACTGCTCACGAATCGCTTCTGGTGTGCCATCTGTACAACCATCATCGGTAAGATATACCTCTAATGTATATCCTTCAGGAATGTCCTGTTCAAACAAATGAGAAAGACAACTTAAGGTCTTTTCCTTCCGATTGTGAACAGTCATTAATACAGAAATCGATTTCATACTTTTCTTATAAACCTCGCTGGGTTTCCAGCCCAAATTTCATTGTCGGGAATATTCTTAGTAACTATACTGCCAGCTCCTACAATGGCATTTTTCCCAATAGTCACTCCCTTGAGTATAATACTCTTAGCCCCGATGAAAGCGTTGTCTTTGAATGTCACAGGGCCTGTTTTGCGCTGCTTTAGATCTTCTTTGCTGGCACGGACTTTTGGATTGAGAGAGTGGAAGTCGGAAGTATAGACACAAACACCTCCACCTATCTTCACATTATTACCTATTGTGATATCAGCATGTGCCACTAGAGCTGCCTGACTAATGCCGACACCTGTACCAATCCTTAATGTACACCCCCTGTCTACAAAGAAAGTACACCGCTCATAACATCCTATGGGATTTCCTTTGACGTCATTGTTCATGGCGAAGTTTTCACCGATGAACATTTTCCCTCCCCGTGCTACCATTACGTATGGTACGCCACTGGTACGATATGAAGAAAAGTTTACTCCATTACCTCGTAATATAATTGACGTTCGTATTCTATCGAAGAATACGCCAACAGAACGAACGATGCGATTACTGGCTTTATAGACAATGTTTATCATCTCCTAGTGATTTCGAAATTCGAACGATTTACATCTTTATTGAGCTGAACTATATCTTGATAAGCTGACATATATTGCTCAGCTGTTTGTTCCCTATCATGTCGCCGTAGAGCTGTGTGATAAGCCTTAGTCCCAAGAGATTTGGCAAGTGTTGGATTATCAAAGATGCGGATAATGGCTGAAGCAAGAGCGTCAGGCTCTGCCAACAGGCCATTCTCTTCATGGTGTACAAAGCTGGGAACGCCACCAACAGGTGTGCTGACGATAGGCAAGCCCAACATCATGGCTTCGCCAACGGCATTGGGGCTGTTGTCTATACTGGTAGGAGACAGGAAAACATTGGCGCGTAACATTTCTGCTGCCATCTCTTCAGCTGACAGGGGGGGCAATAATATAACATGCTCCTTGAGTTGAAGTGCATCTATCAAATGTTTAATATAACCTAAGTATTCTTCGCCACATATTCTATAAACGAGACCTCTTCGGTTATAGATGTTCAGAGGAATACCAGGCACTCGGAGCGTAACATCTGGGCAGGTGGCTTTGATTTTATTAAGAGCCTTGATGGCATGGTGAAGTCCTTTGATAGGGTTGAAACCGGAGGGCATGAAGATAGAATGCTTTACTGCATTTTCTTTCTTCCATTGTCCTGCTTTCGCATAGAAGGCAGGGCGTAGTAGTTCTTCTCCCTGGTAGATTTGGGCATTGTGATTGTATTTCCTGACCCACATACGATCCCAGTCAGTCCGGCAGAAGAAATAACGACATGATTGCAGGATATCCTCCTCGAAGGCTTTGCTGCCATGCACCAATGTCCGGTAAGGCTGCATCAACCCTCCCCGTTTAAAAATATTCTTAAGCGTCCAATAAGGAAGTACATCTTTTCGTGTCAACTGTGCTGTGGCATATGGTATATATCCGGTTAGAACACCTTGTATCGACACCACAACAGGTATTTTGGGATAATAGTGTTGTAACTGCCCGTAATTCTTCTCTGTGCCATGGACGTGGATAATGTCAGGTGCAAACTGCTCTATTCGCTTCCGGTAGACATCAGCTATTGCATAGGTCATCTTATCTCGTATATGTTCTCTCTCAGAAGGATAGATACACATGATATTCGCTTGCGTTTCCAACTCCTTTAGTAGGGGCAGAACCCAAGAACCATTATGACAAATTTGAAGGATTCTGAGTTTTTTCATCTCGTTTGATATTCGTGAGTAACAGTTGTAACTTCCGTATTTTTAAAGCATCGAAAGCTGTAAGTTTCTGCGGGTCTGCAAAACATGAGTGAAACCATAGTTTGAATTCCGCATCTGTCATGTTACGGAATGCGGGAGAGAAACTCATCCCAATGAGTAGAAATAATGCATAATCCATAGGATTGAAACTTGGACATTCTTCTAACCACATCATGGCCCAGTGAAAGGCTACGGCGCAAGCAATGATTGGTACATATTTATTTCGGGAGCAGAATAACCCTAAACATGATGCTTGCAGATACATAAAGGTATAGAGGATCATACCTAATATTCCCATCCAGGTGAAAATATTTAGCATGTGAGCCTCGTTCATTAGACGCTCGTTTCCCATTTCCTCTACATCATACCATATCTTACTGGAAATGTTTCCTCTCCCGATGGAATTGCCAAAGAGCACATAGTCTCCTTCGATGGCGGAAAGGACAACATCTATATAAAGAAGGGTGCGGGTATCGGCAGTTAGATCTTGCCCCCCCACATTCTGTTCATCTGCTTCATCATTGTATCTTATTATTGTAGCGGGTTCGTCATCGGCTAAATCTTGAAAGATGTTGAAGGTTCCAGTCAAGCCTAAAATCAACAGGACAATAGGAATTAAATAGGAGAAAAATTGAATAACGATATGCGTTACTTTCCGCAGGTCATAATACAGATATATCGTGGCACACAGTGAAATTGCTACTATTGTCTTAATGATTGCAGAACGGTTCTCAATAGACATCAAAGTGCATACTGTGCCTACGATGATGATTAAGCGTGCCTTGTGGTTGGAGACTGCAATAGAAAAAAGCAGAATATAAAAGTAGTAAATAAAAGGTATTTGAAAGGGATAAAAATCAGCTTTCATTGACCATAAACCAAAAAGAAGGAATAAGGGAATAATGTATTTGTTCCAATATTGCAGAATTTTTCTTGCTATTAAAGGGCTTCCCAATGGAAATATAAGGACATAAGAAAAGGCTGAATGCACACAGTTAACCCAGCCTTTATACCCCCAATAACCTTCAACAGCGAAAATACCACGCATCATTCCTACCAACATTAACAATAGCACTATAGTTGCTGATAAATAGCAAAGTCTGGTGTGATAACTCTCTTTCAAATAATACTTAATACAGCACCCAATAATGAGGAACTTTAAGGGCATCGTTAACACGAATGGAGGATTGAGGATGTCAAAGTTAGACAAATACATCATAACAAAGATGCATTCTGTCACAAATGCCAATACAAATATGTTTGTAAGATTAAGCCTCCAAGACATTATCAGCTGAATAATATAGCAGAAAACCTAGCAAATTTAGATTTAATACGTTTACTCCAATATGTGGCATAAGGAGCTGGACGTAAGGTGTTAAATAAGAGGAAAACCTTGTTAACGACATGAACCGATATAATTTTGTTAGGAACAATCATATAATGCTCCTTATCATTATAGGTCGTATCTATATTGCGTTTTCTGAAATGAGCATAGATGAACTCTTCTCGATATACATGACCCTTGAATAGCCCTATAGCGTATAGTTTGACTGCATCTTTTAGAACAATTATGTTCTTCAATGAATCAGTGGGAGTACGTTGCCAACAGTCAAATTGACTACTGTATTTGTAATAGAAAGATTTCCGATAGAGTTGATAGTCGTTATAGCTATCTTTAAAAACTGGTTGTGTATATGTAATATCTAAAAAACAATGCCCTTTCTTCGTAAAACCTGTCCATGATAATTTTGGGTATTGTCGATAGTATTCTGCTGTGACACCAAAAGGCATCTCATCAAATGCTTCGTTTTTGTCGTAAGCCAATACTTCTTTCCAAGTTTTACCATTTCGACTTTTGCATTGCTCTATTACATCTTGATAGAGTGGATCGTTGGTACGTTGCAAATGTAAGTGCCCCAAGCCTAAAATGGAATTATATGAACTTAATATATCTTCTGTCAAAAAAGCTCTTAAGTCCCCAAAAATCAAGTCGCAGTCGCAATAGCCCCAGAAGTCGTAATTGCAAACATCATTTGCAAAGATTCTTCCATAGAATGGTTTAAGGTCACATAATTTGTACGGCTTTTCAAGAGCGACATGGGTGCCCAGTGTCTCGATAGCCTTCTCTTTTATCTGCTGCAGGGTGGACTGGCGAACAGTAATGTTTGGGGCCTGGGAATGAAGTTTCTGGTCTGTGAAAATTAAGAAATCTACGGTTTTGTTCAATTCTGCACTTCGTAGCCAGTGTCCAAACATCTCTGGCAATGGGCCGAAGTATGGCAGAATGACAATGATGGAATGCAAATTGCTTGTTTCCATATTCAAAAAATTTCAAATGAAGATCTATTTGGAAGAATGTCTTGAAACAACGCTCCGACCTTTATCTTAAAAGTTGTAAAATTGCTGATTCTATCGGTATCATTGATATTGACTATTTTGACAGACGGTGATTTAATGGCTTCCGTCAACAGCTGCCATTGTTCTTGTGGAGAGAAAAAAACGGCATTGCTACGATATACATTTTGTGGATAAAAATCTCCACGTGCCAATCGCCAATATCGGAACAGCCACTGATTTACATCTTTACGATTACGGAAGCGACGATGAGTAGTAGCATTTAACTCTGTCGGAAATTGTCGCCATACTTCCTCAAGTGTACTCAGTTTATACGGTTGAGGCACGTGAGGGTCAAGGAAGCCTTCAAACTTTGTATCAAAAATAGATTTAAATGTCAGTTTCAAGAACCCCCGATAGGATAGACGAAACCACTGTCTGGGTCGTCGTAATATGCTTTTCCATTTATTGTTGCAACTGTTGATAAGTTTTAGGTTGTTTTCAATAATATCGTTCATCAGAGAACCGTCTTGAACTTTTAGCTTTGTTACTGCCATATCCAAAGGCAGGTCGCCATGAAAGAAGTCAGAAGGTTCGGTGGGTGCTGTGAAAAAAATATCATCGTTGAAATAAATAAAATGTTTTGCCAGACCATTTATGCGGTGCATGTTCAGTTCCAAGGGATGGCTGCTGAAGCAAGGCAGAGCATCATCAGGCAAAATGTCGCTGTGTTTGACTATATGCAACTTTGAATTCTGAGTATTCAACCATTTTGGCAACTGGCCATTGGTAATGAAATGGATCTTTCTTACCCAAGGGGCGTATTGCTCAACACCTCTGAACCAATAACGCATCAAATGCCAGTTGCGGTAACGTGCTTCGCTGATGTTTAAGTCATCAGTATCGGTAGGTTTCCATCGGCGAAAGGATGCCTGCCAATCAGGGTCTTCGTTATCTACCCATGGTAAAACAATATCAATGTCCATGCAGTACTAATTATATTGTTTAAATTTAACTTTTGATTATTTCTTTGCCCTAGACTTCACGGCTCCGAAGCCACCGGGCACTTCGTAGTCAAAAGCACCGAAGTTGATGGGCAGCGTCTTGTTGGTCTTGGCATTGGCAACAATAACGGCTCCATTTTTAAGCAGTCCATCACTAAGCGCATAATTGATGAAGTCAAGCGACCGCATTCGGCTTTCACCAGCTCTCACTATATAGATGGTAGCATCGACCTGATGACTCTGTTCGGGCAATTTAGGGTTACTATGATAGTCACCTACGTCGGCAATCGAGATATCAGTAATTCCATGCTTGTTGAGCAGTTCCTGAAGGTCTTCTTTTAGGTATGGGTCTCTATCCTCTTCATAGCCGCAGGCAATCAGCAACTGCCGTGCACCACTCATTTTAATCCGGGTGAGGACGGACTCCAAGACAGTCTGGTAATGCACTTTGTTCTTGTCTCTGCTTGGCAGTATGCCCCATATCGGCAAAGGACAGTCTTTAAGAACATCGTTCAGACTGACTTTTTCATGAGGAATCTGTAGGCACCATAAATAAATAACGGCTAAGATAAGTCCCAACAATATACCAAAGAGATAGACATTCTTGGCACTCTTCAAAAGGCTGGTATCAATACTGTATGGAGGGGTAACAATTCGAGCTTGGTCCTGCTCAGCCGACCGAGCAATAATTGTTTCAATAAGCTTCTGCTGGAGGAGGGTGTAAAGTGGAGTGATAATGGCGCGCTCACGAGCAATTTTGTCTTTTACAATACGCTTACGGGGCATCTTCATCAGGCGGTCTTCACTCTCATGTTTGTTTTTCTCATATTTTGCCAGTCGTATGTCAAAAGCCTGGGTCAATTTATCGATAGAGACAATGATAGCTTGACGCTGGTCCTCAATCTGGTTGGTAATGGTTTTTACACGCATAGCATCTTCACCCATAGAGGTAAGGTAATTGGAACGGCGCATCACAAGGTCATTAAACTGAATGACGATACGGTTAATCTGGCTGTCATCGATACCAGTGTTAGCAGGTACTACCACATAATTCTTACCCATACTAGTCATATAATTACGGATAATCTTCAGCAATTCGCGTTGCAATTGCATATCACGTACACTACCTTCGTCATTTTTATCAATATTCAGGTATGTATCTGACTGCTGCTCCATGTCAACGATGAAATTTGCCTCAGAAAACTGCTCATCATACATGTCAATTTTTTCAAGTTCTCGACGAATACTATCAATGTTGGACTTTAAAAAGTCAATGGTACGCTGATAACAATAGTCGTTATAGGCTCGGGTGTGTCGGTTATAAGCATCAACAAGACTGACGAGCAATTGTCTTTTATCTTCCC